>Ga0066903_100000283_pt1 | contig 29741 bp, 25 predicted proteins | sample PanSoiMetaGPlot1_FD_67491 | JGI IMG/M metagenome (GOLD analysis project Ga0066903, IMG submission 67491) | Tropical forest soil microbial communities from Panama analyzed to predict greenhouse gas emissions - Panama Soil - Plot 1 (version 2) | ecosystem: Environmental > Terrestrial > Soil >... | reverse complement strand
TCGAGATCCTCATGCGTGATCAGCTTCCGCTCGCCGGGCGGCAGCTCGTCCGTGGGGCATACGTCGATGACAGGTGACATTCGTCTCAAATCCGATTCCCGGAGTACGAATTGTATCGAGACCTGCCGGCGACCTTGCGGAGGTTTGTTGCGGAGCGAGCGCCACGTGTAACGCGATCGGCGCCACGCTGGGTGCGTGGGCCCCCGTTTGCCGAACTATTCATCAATTGAGGGCCCAAGCCTGGATGCGCGGGTGCTCGCCGCGTCCCGACACGGCGTCATCCACCGTGACCGCCTGGTCGCGCTCGGCCTAAGTCACTCCGACCTTGCGTATCGCCTTCAAACCGGCCGTCTCCACCGTGTCCACAAGCTCGTGTACGCCGTTGGTCGACCCGACCTGCCCTTGGACGGGCGGTTCCTGGCCGCCGTTCTGGCTTGCGGTGCGCGGGCGAAACTCAGCAACCGCTCTGCGGGGCGCAAGTACCGGTTCCTCGGCGGCGGCACGGACCGGATAGACGTGACCGCCCCGCGCGGGATCAAGCCGAAGCCGGGCATACGTCTGCACCGCCCCCTCTCCCTCAGTGACCTGGACACCACGGTGGTTGATGGCATCCCGATCACGACGGTCGCTCGCACGCTGTTGGACTGCTCGACGCCGGCGATGCGGGTGGATGTGGGCAAGATGGTTCACGAGGCGGGGGTGCAGACGGAGTTCGACGCTCGCGATGTGTGGGACGTGCTGGCGCGCCATCCCAACCATCCCGGGGCGCGTCGCCTTGACGGGGCATTGAGGGAGGAGCATCCGGTCACGCGGTCGGGGTTGGAGGATGCGATGGTCGCGTTGCTTCGCCGGGCCGGGATCTCGGGCTTTCGGACGAACTGGAACGTGTGGGCCGGCGAGGAACTGATGGAGGTCGATTTCGTCTGGCTCGACGCCCGTGTGATCGTCGAGGTCGACAGCCACCGCTACCACGGGTCGCGCTGGCGCCGGCGCCGGGACGCCGAGAAGACCCGCAAGCTTCAGGCCGCCGGCTGGATCGTCCTGCGCTTCTGGGCCACCGAGATCAACGGCACCCCGGAACGGGTCGCCCGAACGATCGCCGCCACCCTTGGGCCCTCATCTGACGAATAATTCATCAGACTGGGGCCCACGCAATGGCGCGGCGAGACGACATACGCAACGTGGCGATCGTGGCGCACGTCGACCACGGGAAGACCACGCTCGTCGACGCGATGCTGTGGCAGTCCGGGGCGTTCAGGGAGAACGCAGACGTCGCGGAGCGGGTCCTCGACAGCCACGACCTCGAGCGCGAGAAGGGGATCACGATCCTCGCCAAGAACACGGCGGTGCGCTTCAACGGGGTCAAGCTGAACATCGTCGACACGCCCGGCCATGCCGACTTCGGCGGCGAGGTCGAGCGCGGTCTGACGATGGTCGACGGCGTCCTGCTGCTCGTCGACGCGAGCGAAGGCCCGCTCCCGCAGACGCGCTTCGTCCTGCGCAAGGCCCTGGAGGCGCGGCTGCCGGTGATCCTCGTCGTCAACAAGGTCGACCGACCCGACGCGCGCATCGACGAGGTCGTCGACGAGGTCTACGAGCTGTTCCTGGACCTCGACGCCGACGAGTCGCAGATCGAGTTCCCGATCGTCTACACGAACGCCAAGGCCGGCTGGGCGTCGGTGGACCAGAACGCCGAGGGGAGCGACCTCGAGCCGCTGATGGAACTGCTCGTCGAGCACGTCCCAGCGCCCGAGTACGACGAGGACCATCCGCTCCAGGCGCTCGTCACCAACCTCGACGCCTCGGCCTACGTCGGCCGGCTCGCGCTGTGCCGCGTGCGCAACGGGACGATCCGCAAGGGCCAGACCGTCGCCTGGTGCCGGGCCGACGGCACAACCCAGCCGGCGAGGATTGGCGAGCTCTACGTCACCGACGCGCTGGACCGCGTCGACGCCGACGAGGCGGGACCGGGCGAGATCATCGCCGTCGCCGGTATCCCCGAGGTGACGATCGGCGAGACGCTCGCCGATCTCGAGGACCCGCACCCGCTGCCCGTCATCCGCGTCGACGAGCCGTCGCTCAGCGTCACGATCGGCATCAACACCTCCCCCCTCTCCGGCCAGGACGGCGACAAGCTGACCGCGCGCCAGATCCGCACCCGGCTCGACCAGGAGCTCGTCGGCAACGTGTCGCTCCGCGTCGAGGACACCGAGCGACCGGACGCGTGGGAGGTCCGCGGCCGCGGCGAGCTGCAGCTTGCGGTGCTCGTCGAGATCATGCGCCGCGAGGGCTACGAGCTGACGGTCGGCAAGCCCCAGGTCGTCACCCGCGAGCTCGACGGGCGCACCTACGAACCGATCGAGCGCCTGACGATCGACGTTCCCGAGGAGTACGTCGGCGTCGTCACGCAGATGCTCGCGCTGCGCAAGGGCCGCCTCGAGCAGATGGTCAACCACGGCACCGGCTGGGTGCGGATGGACTACCTCGCCCCCGCCCGCGCGCTGATCGGCTTCCGCACCGAGTTCCTCACCGAGACCCGCGGTACGGGCCTCCTGCACCACGTCTTCGACCGCTACGAGCCGTGGCACGGCGAGCTGCGCACCCGCCCCACCGGCTCACTGGTTGCCGATCGCCGCGGCGAGGTCACCGCGTTCAGCTGCTTCCAGCTCCAGGAGCGCGGCACGCTGTTCGTCGCCCCTGGCGACGAGGTCTACGAGGGCATGATCGTCGGTGAGAACGGGCGCGCCGAGGACCTCGACGTCAACGCGGTGCGCGAGAAGCACCTGACCAACATCCGCTCGTCGACCGCTGACGAGCTCGTGCGGCTCGTGCCCGCGCGGCCGATGTCGCTCGACCAAGCACTCGAGTTCCTCAGGGAGGACGAGTGCGTCGAGGTCACGCCGCACGCCGTGCGGCTGCGCAAGACGGAGCTCGGCGCGACCGAGCGCGTCAAGGCAGCGCGCCGGGCGCGGGCGTCCGCCGCGCCGGTCTAGGCGGCGACGAGCTGGCGCTCGTCGTCGACCGCGCCGTCGACGATCACCTGGTCGCGCCCGTTGTCCTTGGCCGCATACAGGACGGTGTCGGCGCGCCGGAAGACCTCGGTGTAGTCGAACGGCTCGCCGCGCTCGCTGGCCGCGACGCCGAACGACATCGTCACGTCGACGCCGGCTGCCGGCTCGGTGTGGACCGCCAGCCGCAGGCGCTCGGCGACGCCGCCGGCGGTTTGCGCATCGGTGCCGGCGAGCAGGATCACGAACTCCTCGCCGCCGATCCGGTAGGCCGACTCGAACGCGCGCAGGTCGGAGCGCAGGCGGTAGGCGACGTCGCGCAGGACCGCGTCGCCGACGCTGTGGCCGTGCTCGTCGTTGACCGACTTGAAGTGGTCGAGGTCGCCGATGATCAGCGCCACCTGGCCGCCGGTGGTCGCCGCCTGGTGGGCGAGCTCGGCGACGCGTGCCTCGAGCGCGACGCGGTTCAGCATGCCGGTCAGCTGGTCGACGACCGCCGCGTTGCGGTGGTCGGTGGCCGACGCGCCGATCGCACGGCCCACGAGCGCGACGACACACAGCGCGACCCACGCGTAGATCAGGCCCACCGGGTCGTGGAAGACCATGTGGCTGTTGAACGCGAGCGTGCCGATCAGCATGTAGATCGTCGTCACGCCGACTCCGAACGCGATGCCGCGGGCCGGGAACATGGCGCTGAACGACGTCACGGCGAGGGTCATCATCACGATCACCGAGATCGGCGGGTTGTGGCCGTAGATCAGGCTGTAGCCGAGGACGGAGCCGGTCTGGCTGACCATCCACGCGGCGCCGAGCGCGAGGTCGGGGTGCTTGAACTTCAGCACCCGGCCGCCGATGCGGCGCGACACGAGGAAGCCGATGAACGGCGGGATCGGGCCGAGCCAGCCGAGCCACGGGCCGGCCAGCAGCAGCGCGCCGAACACGAGCGGGTAGATGACCGAGTGCGTGCTGCGGGCACGGTGGGCAAGGTCGAGCAGGTGGTCGCGCTCGACGTCGTCGCGTACGAGCCACGTGCCGGTCGTCTTGCGACGGAACGCCATCTTCTGTTCCCATGTCTCCGCCGGGGGCGTGGCCGGCGCAGGCGCGGGCACAGGGCGCGTGCGCGTGCCGTCGGGAAGCTTGAAGTCGGTCGAGCGGCTGGCCGGGGCGAGCACGCCGTTGCGCATGATCTGGCCGGGGCCGGTGATCAGGCGGACGCGGTCGCGACCGCCGCGCTTGGCCTCGTACAGCGCCGAGTCGGCCTCGGCGAACGTCGCCTCGAACTGGAAGCGTCCGGGTGGCGACGCGGCGACGCCGAACGAGATCGTGACCTTGTGCCCGTCGATCGGGGTCTCGCGGACCGCCTGGCGCAGTCGCTCGGCGACCTCGCCGGCGATCGGCGCGCTGGTGCCGGTGAGCAGCACGATGAACTCCTCGCCGCCCAGGCGGTAGATCGACTCGAAGGTCCCAAGCGCCGTCTGCACGCGCTGCGCGATCTCCTTGAGCACCGCATCGCCGGCCGCGTGGCCGTGCTCGTCGTTGATCGCCTTGAAGCGGTCGACGTCGCAGACGATCATCGCGACCTGCTCACCGGTGACGCTCGACTGGTGCTCGAGCTCGGCCACACGTGGCGTCAGCGCCGCGCGGTTGAGCAAGCCGGTCAGGCGGTCGACGACCGCTGTGCTGCGTGACTCCGCGTCGAGATCGCGCACACGCGAAGCGATGATCGCGGTGCCGATGATCGTGACCAGCGGGTAGGTCATCACCGGCGGGCAGGTGAGGAAGTCGTGCCACGCGAACAGCGTCAGGCCGAGCACGTAGGCGACGCACCACGCGGCGTTGACGCCCACGAATCGCGCCGGGAAGATGACGCTCGTCAGCATCACCGGCATGACCATGATGCCGAGCAGGAAGAGCTTGTCGCCATGCGCAAACCCGATTCCGGCGGCGAGGGCGAGCTGGGCCAGCATCCACGCGCCGATCAGCACCCGCTCCGGGCGCCGGTAGCGCTTCACGCGCAGGTGCGCGAACGTGACGAACAGGCCCGCAAGGACCGTCGTCAGCAGCGGCGCGATGCCGTACTTCGGAATCGCGATCGCCGCGGCGATACCGGCGAGCACGAACACCTGACGCTCGACCGACGCCAGACGGCGCGCGGTCTCGAGCATCCGCCCGCGTTCTTCGTCGCGCATTGGCTCCAGCAGTGACATACACCAATTTGATCGGCCAGGTCCGGGAGGGAATGAGCGGTTGCCAGCGCATAATCCACCCCCTGCGCATGCGTGCGCAGCCTCACCGGGCCGCGATTTACTGTTTTTGCGCTGTTTTGGAGTCGGGGGGTTGGGCGGGTTCCCAATCCACCGGAGCCCCGACGCGGGCGCTCTTGAGCACTTTCAGCGACAGCAGCGCGCACTTCATCCGCGTCGCCGAGATGTCGATCCCGAGCAGGTCGAGCACGAACGAGCGGTCGAGCGTCAGCAGCTCGTCGACGTTCATCCCGATGACCTCGTCGGAGGCCATCGACGCCGCCGCCTGGCTGATCGCGCAGCCATGGCCATCGAAGCGCACGTCGGCGATGGTGCCGTCGTCGGCGACCCGCAGCATCACGTGCAGCTCGTCGCCGCACAACGGGTTGAGGTCGTCCGCCTCGAGGTCGGGATCCTCCATCCGGCCCCAGTTGTGCGGCCGCTTGTAGTGCTCGAGGATCTCCTCGCGGTACAGGTCGTCCATCACGCGAACACCTTCGCGACCTCGTGCAGACCGGCGACCAGGCGGTCGATGTCGGCGGCCGTGTTGTGGACCGCGAACGACGCGCGCGACGTCGCGCCGACGCCGAGGCAGCGCATCAGCACCTGGGCGCAATGGTGGCCGGCGCGGATGCAGATCCCCTCGCGGCCGAGGATCTCTGAGACGTCGTGCGGGTGGATGCCCTCAAGCGCGAACGAGACGAGCGCGCCCCGGTGGTCGGCCTCGCGCGGTCCGTGCAGCGTGATCCCCGGCACCTCCGCGAGCGCGTCGAGCGCGTACGCCGTCAGCTCAAGCTCGTGGGCGCGGATCGCGTCGATCCCGATCGCGTCGATGAAGTCGACGGCGGCAGCGAGCCCGATCGCCTCGGCGATCGCCGGCGTTCCGGCCTCGAACTTCTCCGGCACCGGCGCCCAGCTCGAACCGTCGCGCTCGACGCGCGAGATCATGTGGCCGCCGGCCAGGAACGGTGGCATCGCCTCGAGCAACTCGCGGCGGCCGTGCAGCACGCCGATGCCGGTCGGGCCGTAGGCCTTGTGGCCGGTCCAGGCGTAGAAGTCGCAGCCGAGCTCGCCGATGTCGACCGGGATCTGCGGCACGGCCTGGGCGCCGTCGACGAGCACCAGCGCGCCGGCCGAATGAGCGCGGCGCGCGATGTCGGCGATCGGGTTGATCGTCCCCAGCACGTTGGAGATGTGCACGACGGCGACCATCCGCACGTCGCCGGTGGCGAGCAGCGCGTCGAGCTCCGAGAGCACGAGCCGGCCGTCGTCGTCGACCGGCACGTAACGCAGCTGCGCTCCGGTCGCCTCGCAGGCGAGCTGCCACGGGACGAGGTTGGAGTGGTGCTCCATGTCGGTGACGGCAACGACGTCGCCGGGCTTCAGTTGCATGCGCCCCCACGAGTAGGCGACGAGGTTGATCGCCTCGGTCGCGTTGCGGACGAACACGGTCGTGCGCGGGTCGCCGCCGACGAGCGCCGCCGCGCGGCCGCGACCGTGCTCGTAGAGGTCGGTCGCCTCGACGGCGAGCGGATAGGTGCCGCGGTGCACCGAGGCGCGGTGGCGCTCGTAGTAGTCGGCCATCGCGTCGAGCACCGGCCGCGGCGTCTGCGACGTGGCGCTCGAGTCCAGGTACGCGACCCCGTCGCGCGTCAGCGTCGGGAACTCGTCGGCGAGGGCGGTGTCGACGTAGATGCCCATCGCGCCGGCTAGACGCCGACCTCCTCGCGCAGGCGGCCGTAGCCCTCGCGCTCGAGCTGCTCGACGAGCTCCGGGCCACCCTCCTTGGCGATCCGCCCGTCGAACATGATCGACACCCGCTTGGGCTCGACCGTGTGCAGGATGCGCTGGTAGTGGGTGATGATCAGCACCCCCATGTCGCTGCCCGCGGCGACCGTGTTGACGCCGTGGGAGACGACGTTCAGCGCGTCGATGTCGAGCCCCGAGTCGGTCTCGTCGAGAACCGCGAGCACCGGCTTCTGCAGCGCGAGCTGGAGGATCTCCATCCGCTTCTTCTCGCCGCCCGAGAAGCCGTCGTTGAGGTAGCGGGTCGAGAACTCGCGCGGGACGTTGACGAGCTCCATCGCCGCCTCGACGGCCTGGCGGAACTCCTTGAGCGAGATCTCCTTCTCGCCGCGCGCGGTGCGATGGGCGTTGATGACGGTCCGCAGGTACTTGGTGACGGTCACTCCGGGGATCGCGACCGGGTACTGGAAGGCCATGAACAGGCCAAGGCGCGCGCGCTCGTCGGGGTCGGCGTCGGTGATGTCCTGGCCGCCGAACGTGATCGTCCCTTCGGTGACCTCGAGGCCCGGGTGGCCCATGATCGCGTTGGCGAGCGTCGACTTGCCGGACCCGTTGGGGCCCATCAGGGCGTGGACCTCGCCCGGATTGACGACGAGGTCGACGCCGCGCAGGATCTGCTTGTCGCCGGCCTGGACGTGGAGGTTTTCGATGCGGAGTTCTGGCATGTGGCTTTCTGTCACGCCACCGGACCCGCGAGGGGCAGGGACGCGCTGTCGGGGAGCGGGAACGTGGTTTGACTGGAACGCTGCGCGAACGTGACCAGGTCCTCGAGCGTCGTCGAGTGAAGCGCCTTGACGACGCCGCCCTGGACCCGCGTCCACAACAGCTTGGTCGCGCAGCCGTGGCCCGAGTCGGCCTCGTGGTTGCACAGCACGCGGCCGTTCTCCGTGTCGTCGACGAAGCACGTCATCGGCGCAACCGCGCCTTCGAGCGCGAGCACGACCTCGTCCATGCGGATGTCCGCCGGATCGCGGGCCAGGCGGTAGCCGCCGTGGGCGCCGCGCGTCGACTCGACGAGCCCGGCCTTGCGCAGCAGGGCGACGATCCGCTCGAGATAGGCCAGCGGCAGACCCTGCGTCTCGGCGATCGCCTTCAGCGACACGGGGCTGTGGGCGCCGTCGTCGTCCGACCGGGTCTGGCAGCCGAGCTCGACGAGCAGTCGCACGCCGTATTCGGCCTTCGTCGTGAAGATCATGGGGTAATCCTACCAACGCGGTCGGAGTTGCTTTCGTCCTATCGTGGTCGGCGTGACCGACATCCCCCTCCGGTTCTGGCGCGACGACGCGATCCTCGTCGCGGTGCAGGCGTCGCTGGTCGCCTTGCCGGGCGCCGGCGCGCCGGCGTGGGTCGGGCGCTTCGTGTCGTCGAAGTGGGCGCTGATCCTGCCCGGCTCGATCGCCGTCGTGATCGCCGGGCTGGCGCTGGCCCCCGGTGCCGCCGACGGGCTCACGTGGCTGGCGTTTGTGGCGATCCCGCCCGGCGCCGCGCTGGCGCTCGGCTGGGCGATGCGCGGCGCCCGACCGTGGCTGGCGGTGCTCGCGGTTCCGCTGCTCGCCGTCGCGATGATCTGGGTCGACCACGTCGCCGGCGACGCCGCGGCCGTCGCGCTCACGGCGCTGAGCTGCGTGACGCTCGGGCGGCTGTTGGCCGCGGTCGCGCCGCTGTGGACGCTCGAGGCGGGGATCGTCGCGATGGCGACGGTCGACGCGATCCTCGTCTTCAGCCACGGACTGCAGCAGCCCAACACCGTGCTCGTGACCGCCGTCCCGGCGGTCGGCGGCTTCCACCTGCCGCGGCTGCAGGTCGCCAACCTCGACTGGGCCCAGCTCGGCTACGGCGACCTGTTCATCGCCGGGGTGCTCGGCGGCGTCGTCGCGGCGCGCAGCGGGCCGCCGGTCGTGCTCGCGCTGGCGACGCTGATCTGCGGGCTCGCGTTCGACCAGCTGTTCTGGGTTCGCGACGTCCTGCCGGCGACGGTGCCGGTCGCGCTCGTCACGGTGGGCTGGGGCGTCACTCGGTATTGGGGATATACGGGCAGGTCTTCGTTCGGTGCCCGGCCGCGACGAGCTGCGGGATCGTGACCGCTTCGAGGTGACGACGGCGCACCGAGCGCAGGATCGCCGGCAGCGCCTTGACGGTCGCCGTGTCCTCGTGCATGAGCACGATCGACCCGCCGCGCAGCCCGCGCTGCGCGTTCGCGGCGACCTTGGCCGCCGACGCCCGCTCGCTGTCGCGCGTGTCGACGTCCCACAGGACCTCCAGTAGCCCCAGCGCGCGGGCCTGCGCGTCGACGTGGGTGTTGCGCGCCCCGTAGGGCGGGCGGAACAGCGTCACCGGCACGCCCGACGCGGCGTCGATCGTGTCGCGCGCGCCGGACAGCTGCGCCTTGACCTCGGGCGCCGACAGCCGTGTCAGGTCGGGATGGGTCTGCGTGTGATCGCCGAGCGCCATCCCGAGCCGGACTTCGAGCCGCGGAAGCGTCGGATGCGCCAGCACCTCGCGGCCGATGAGGAAGAACGTCGCCGGCATCCGTGCCTGGCTGAGCAGCCGCAGGATCGCGCGCGTGCGCGGCCCCGGCCCGTCGTCAAACGTCAGCGCGACCTGGTTGCCGTGGGCGGAGCCGCAGTAGACCTTTGCGCCCTTGTGCGCGAGCCGCGCGACGACGGCCGCGTAGTTGGGCTGCGGCACGGCCGGCGCCACGGGCACGAGCGGGGCGGCCGTCGTCGGTGCAGGCGACGCGGCGGCACGTGCCGTCGTCGTCGTGCTTGGGTGCGAGCGACCCGTCGCGGCGACGGCGACCGCGCCGCCGGCCGCGAGCACGAGCACGACGAGCAACAGCGCGCGCGGTCGACCGCCCCACTCCCCGGGCGGGCCGCTGCGGGGCGCGCCGGGCGGCGCCGGCGCATCACGCATCTCGTCGAGCACCGGTCGAGACTACGCAGCGCGACCGCGGCGCGCGCGGGTATGCTCACGGCATGGTGCTGGCCCTCAGCTATGCGACGACGATCACGATCGCGCTGATCTTCATCTTCTTCATCCTGCTGCCGGGCATCGCGTTTGGCCTCTTGACGGTCGCCTACTTCGGGATCCTCGGCGAGCGCGACGCCAACCACCGCTTCGAGCGCCGCCGCCGGTAGGACCGCCAGGCCGCTCCGCTACGCCGCGGCGGCGATATCGGCCGCGGTCATCGACGCGCGCGCTGCGATCAGCTCGCGCCCGCGCCGCACGTCGGCCTCGCGGTCGACGCCGAGCACGGCGCGCAGCCGGCCCTCCTCGAGGTACCAGACGCTGAACGAGCCGGCGTCGAGGCTGCCGCGGATGACCTCCTCGTCCCACACCTGCGCGGGGCCGACGTATTCGAGCGACACCCAGTCGGAGAGGTCGGAGAAGAAGTACGGCACGGCGACGTGGTCCTGACCGGCGCCGAGCATGTTGCGCGCCACGGTTGCACCCTGGTCGGCGGCGACCTGCTCGTGCTCGATGCGCATCACCTCGCCGTCGTGGATCACGCTCACGTACTCGCACATGTCGCCCGCCGCGAAGACGCCGGGCGCCGAGGTTTCGAGGCGCGAGTTGCACAGCACGCCGCCCAGCTCGCCGAGCTCCAGACCCGCCTTGCGGGCGAGCATGACGTCCGGGAGCGCCCCGACGCCGCACACGACCGCGTCGGCGCGATACGAGCTGCCGTTGCTGCACACGACGTAGCGCACGCGCTCGTGGCCCTCGATCTCCTGGACCTTGACGCCGCCGACCACCGTGATCCGGTGGCGCTGGAGCATGTTGCGAAACCACTGCCCGGCCACGGCGCCGAAGCTGCCCATCAGCGGGTGGCGTTCGAGCATCAGCATCGTGATCTGACAGCCGCCGCGGGCGGCGAGCGACGCCGCCGTCTCGCACGCGATGTACGAGCCGCCGACGATGACGATGTCCTCCGCCCCGCGGATGTCGCGGCGCAGCGAGTCGGCGTTGCCCGGCGTGCGCAGGTAGTGCATGCCGTCGAGGTGCGCTCCGTCAACGCTCAGGCGCCTGATCAGGGCGCCGGTGGCGACGAGTGCGGTCTGGTAGCCGACCGTCTCGCCGTTCTGCAGCTTGACCGTCCGCGCCGCGGTGTCGAGCTCCGTCACGCTCGTTCGCGTCATCAGCTCGACGCCGGCCTGCTCCCACCACTGCTCGGGCTCGAGCACGATGTCGGTCCGCGCCACACCGCCGCGCAGATACTCCTTGGTCACCGGCGGACGGTGGTAGGGCTGGTCGGCCTCGCGCGAGACGACAAGGATCGGACCCGGGGCTCCCGATTCACGCAGCGTGCGCGCGCAGCTCGTGGCTGCGATGCCGCCGCCGATGATCAGGTGGTCGACAGACCGATCGGGCATGCTCGCGCGCCATTCAACCAGGATGTGGGGATAGCCTCGCGCCCTTGCCATCCCAGATTACCCGCCGTGAGGTGCTCGGCTGCGTGCTGCTCGGATGTGTCCTCGCGCTCGCGATGCACTGGCCGCTGCCGCTGCACATGGGGCGCGACATCGCCAAGGACACCGGTGACCCGCTCGTCCAGGCGTGGCAGATCGCATGGGACGGCCATGCGCTCGCCCACCAGCCGCTGAGCTGGTTTCAGGCCAACACCTTCTGGCCGCTGCGCGACAGCCTCGCGTTCTCCGATGCCCTGGTCGGCTACGCGCCGGCCGGCCTGATCGGCCACGGAGCGCACGCCGCGGTCGCGCGCTACAACGCGCTGTTCCTGTTCGCCTACGCGCTGTGCTTCGTCGGCGCGTGGTTGCTGGCGCGCGAGCTCGGCGCCGGGCGCGGCGGCGCGGCGGTCGCCGGTGCGGCGTTCGCCTACTGCCCGTGGCGGCTGGAGCAGGACGGCCACCTGCACGTGATCTCCTCGGGCGGCATCCCGCTGTCGCTGTTCCTGCTCATCCGCGGCTACCGCCGCCGCTCGCCGTCGACGATCGTCGCGGGCTGGCTGGTCGCGGCGTGGCAGGTGTCGTTGGGGTTCTCACTCGGGCTGCTGCTCTTGTACCTGCTGGCGCTCGGCGCGGTGGCCGTCGCGGTGGTGTGGTGGCGGCGCGGGCGCCCGTCACCGCCGCGCCGCGTCGTGCTTGCGACGGCCGCCGGAGTGGTCGTGCTGCTCGTCGTCGCCGCCGTCCTCGCGCGCCCCTACCTGCGCGTCCTGCACGACCACCCCGAGGCGCACCGCACGGCGGCCCAGGTCGAGGTCTTCTCGGGGCCGGCGCAGGAGTTCCTCGCCGCCTCGAAGCTCGACCGCGTGTGGAGCGCAGCGCTGCGGCCGGTGCGCCACAGCCTCGGCTTCGTGCCCGAGGAGACGCTGTTCCCCGGGCTGGCGATCCTGGCGCTCGCGATCGTCGGCTTCGGCTGGTCGCGGCTGGCACGGCGATTGCGCATCGGGCTCGGCGTCGCCGTCGTCGTCCTCGCGGTGCTGTCGATCGGCTTTCACGGCGACTGGGAGCAATGGCTGTTCCCCTACCGCTGGCTGTTCGCGGCGCTGCCGGGTTGGCAGGGGATCCGCGTTCCCGGCCGCCTGATGACCTTGACCTCGCTCGCGCTCGCGCTCCTGGCGGCCGGCGGCGCCGACGTCGCGATCGCGTGGGCGCGCTCGCGCGGTGCAGCGCTCGGGGCCGTCGTCGCCGTGCTGCTGTTCGCCGTGGTGCTGGCCGAGGGCTGGGGCTTCGCGCCGCACCCACGGGCACCGCTCGCGCCGGCCGGCCTCCACGGGCTGCCGGCGCCCGTGTTCGTCCTGCCTGCGTCGGCGCCGGGCAACCGCCGCGCCGTGCTGTGGTCGACCGATGGCTTCCCCGATCTCGTCAACGGCCGCGGGAGCTTCGTCCCGCGCCAGTTCGTCGCGCTCCAGCGGCTCGCGGCCCGGTTCCCCGACCGCGCGTCGGTCTCTGCCTTCCGGCGGCTCGGGATCCGCACGGTCGCGGTGCGGCACGCCCGCGGCGCGGGCACGATCCTACGCCGGAGCCTGAACGGGCTTGGGATCGAGCGCCAGGCTCGGGGCGACGTGGTCGCCTACGACCTCGGCGGCGGGCTCGGGCCGTAGCCGCGCCAGCACCCAGACGCCGGCCAGGGTCAGCGCGCCTGCGAGCAGGCAGACGAGCAGCAGCCGCTGGTCGGAGACGTTGCCCTTGGCCGCCGACGTCGTCCGGCACAGCTCGACGAGCTTCGTGCACGGGGCCCAGCCGAGCGGCCCGGGGAGGATCGCCGCCGCGGCGAACCAGCCGCCGAGCGCGATCGCGCCCCAACCGGTGCCGCGCGCCAGGTGGCGGACGCCGAGAGTCGAAACGCCGAGCCCGAGCGCGACCGCGAACAGGATCACGACCGGGATCACGGTCTCGGACCCCTGCCAGATGCCGAGCACGTCGAACCACGTGTGCTGGACCGAGTTGAGGTCGACGAGCCGATGCCACCACTCGCCGATCCAGTCCGATCCGATCATCGGGTGGGTGATCGTCGCGACGGTCATCATCGCCGCCCCGACCGCGGTCAGGGCGAGCGTCGGCGACGGCCAGCGCCGCCACGCCGGCCCGAGGCCGACGCCGAGGAACGGGATCATCGGAATCAGGAACCGCGGCCCCGGCGAGCCGCCGCCGAACGGCAGCCAGTAGCCGGCGTCGTAGACGAGGTAGGCCAGCGCGATCGCGCCGATCGTCCGCGCCTCGGCCCGGTGGCCGTCGCGGTGCATTGCGACGATCCCGGCGATCGCGATCGCGAGCACCGGCGTCAGCGTCAGCAGGCCGCGGCCGCCGACCAGCAGGCTGAGCCCGTCGTGCAGGCGCGGCGCGGTGATGCCGAACAGACCGCCGCTGTTGAGCCCGAGCGTGTCATGGCCGGTGACGCCCGGCTGCGAGACGGCGTCGGCGTAGGACATGTGCAGGGGCGAGCCGAACGCCCACGCGTTGTAGATCAGCAGCGGCGCGACCCCCGCCAGCGCGCCGCCGGCGAACGCGACCGCGCGCCGCGCGATCCCGGCGGCCGGCGTCGCGGCACGGCTCAGGACATAGATGCCGACGATCGCCGCGGCGATCAGCAGCGGGTACTCGGTCGTCACGCCGAGACCGGCCAGGGCGCCGGCGAGCGCGATCCGCCGCAGGTTTCCCTGCTCGCCGCGGCGCTCGTTCCATGCGACCCAGAACGCGGCGAAGCCGAGCAGCGCGCTGAGCACGTGCGAGAACAGGAGCGTCGCGAACGGCAGCAGCATGGTCCCGGTTGCGAGCGCCAGCGCGGCGGCGGTTCCGGTGCCCGGGGCGACGCGGTTCGCCGCCCGGCCGACGAGCGCGGCGAGGAACAGCGCGGGCAGCAGCACGCCGACCAGCACCAGCGGCCACGCCATCGGCGCGTCGTCCTCGATCGCCGCGCGGGTGACGACGGCGCGGTGGTGGTTGCCGCCGTAGTTGTTGATCTGCAGGCCGCGGTAGGCCCACGGGTTCTTGCCGCCGGCCTCGCCCGTCACGCGCAGCGTGTGGGCCAGCGAGTCGCCGCCCGCCGCGTGGACGAGCGCGTAGATCGGCAGCGTCGCGAGCGGCAGGCCGGGCGCCTTGACCGAGTAGAAGTGGCCGCGGTAGTAGGACTTGTCGCGCGTCTCCCAATGCCAGCGGTCGATCTGCGCCGTGCCGTGGTCGAGCGCCTTGGAGAACGCGAGGTAGGAGGTCTGGGCCCAGCCGAGCGACTGCATCAGCAGCGCGCAGCCGAGCCCGAGCACGGCAAGACTCAGCGCCATGCGGGAACGACCGGCGGGGGGCAGAAGTCCGGAACGCACGGTCGGGGAAGTGTAGGTAGGAACTCGTCTCAAAGCGGCGAACGCGGTGTTATGGCATACCCCCGGGTCCGTGCCGCGATTCCGGCTGTCTGCGCGCTGGCCGTCGCGGCGCTGCTGACGCCCGCGGCGTCACGCGCCGCTCATCACGCCCGCGAGGACCCGGTCAAGGCGGCGCTCGGTGACGCCCAGCTCCAGGGGGCGATCACCGCGGCGCAGGCGACCGCGTGGAACGACGTCTACACCAACGCAGTCGCGGCGAGCAACCAGATCAGCGGCAACAACCGGACCCAGCTCAAGGCGGCGATCAAGATCATCCGCGGCATCGCGCATCGCGACTCGCTGACGCCGGCGCGAATGCCGTTCATCTTTCTCGTGCTCAAGCGCAACTGGCAGTGGTGGACCGCCCACCGCCAGCCGACCGCGGGCTCGCAGGGCGAGCCCGGGGCTCAGGGCCGAAAGTGCACCGCGCCCAAGGGCAGCAGCGCCCGCGCCACGGTCGCGAAGTCCGCGGGCCCGACCGCCCACAGCGCCCGGATCTCGTTTCCCGGCAGCGGGATCGTGTTCGAGTACTACCCGGGGATGGGGCTCCAGCTCCAGGTCAACGGGACGTTCGGCAACGCCAACGCCCTGCTGCACACCGACAACCCCATCAAGCACCACCAGGCGCTCCAGATCCTCGACGAGATGCGCCCGCTGATCGCCCCGCGCGGCGGCGCCGACACGTGGGAGTACGAGTTCCCGTTCGGCGGCGGCACGCCGCCGTGGGCGAGTGGGCTGTCGCAGGCGACGGCGATCGAGGCCTACACGACGGCCGCCACGACCCACGACCGACCCAAGGACCTCAAGCTCGCCGTCCAGCTGTCCGGGCTGTTCGCCCGCACGACGCCGCTCGGCGTGCGGATTCCGCTCGGCAAGGACGGCAACTGGTACGCGCTGTACTCGTTTGCGCCCGGGCAGCAGGTGCTGAACGCCGATCTGGACGCCGTCGTCGCGCTGTATGACCTCAACCAAGCGAGCCACGACCCGTCGGTCGGGGCACTCGAATCACAGGGGCTTCGGGCGCTGACGCGGCGGATCAAAAGCTTCGACACCGGCACGTGGTCGCGCTACAGCGCCCACGGCCCGCTCGCCGACCTCAACTACCACGTGCTCAACCGCGACGAGGCCAGGGCGTTGTGTCAGCGCACCAACGTGACCTCGATCTGCAATGCGTGGCACTCGTTCACGCACGAACTCGAGGTCCGCTGCCCCAAGCCCAAGCCGAACAAGCCGAAGCCCGGCCCGACTCCGACCACGCCGACGACGCCGGTCCCGACCGTCCCACAGCAGCCGGATCCCGGCGGCGGCGTCTCGGCGCCAGGCACGACGCCGACGACGCCGACGACCACCACGACCCCGGCTCAGACGGTGCCCACCACGCCGAGCGGCGGTGGCGGCGGAGTTGGCGCTCCTGGCGGCTAGGAGTGTGACCCGTACTACTCGATCGGGGCGCTGCTCAGCGCCTCCCAGTCCGCCTGCTTGACGAACTTGGTCAGGTTGGTGCCGTTGTGGGTTGCGCGAAGCGCGTAGCGGGTGTTGGTCGACCCGTCCTTGCCCTTCTGCTCGTACGTCGTGCGACGCACGTCGGACTCGGCGATATCGACCTTCTGCCGGCTCTTCACGTCATAGAACTGGATAGGCATGTGAACGAGCGTACCCTTGGCTCGGACGGAAAACGCGAGGAGAGGCGCCTTTTTCCGGTTTATTGTGTGGTCCCGGAAACGACCGAACCGTCCACGAACCGGTAGACCGCACCGGGCACGACCGGGACGCTCGTCTCCCAGTAACCGCGCGCGTCGGTGATCACCGCGACGAGCGTTTTCCACGTCGACGACCCCGCCGAGCGGCGCTGAACCATCACCGTGTGCTGGCCTCCGGGACGCTCCTGGCCCCACAGCTTGCCGCGCTTGCGGTCGAGGTAGATCGGCGTCGCGAAGTGGGCGAGCGCCGGCTTCGCGGTGCCGTTGTTGTAACGCAGCCCCGACTGGAAGCCGCCGTAGCTGCCGTCGCTCGAGACCGGCTCGTCGATCCAGATGTACTGGCTGAACAGCTTCACGCGCGGGTCGCGCCACGCCAGGTACGCGCCCTGCTGCAGGAACTTGTCCTGGTCGGCCGGGCTGACGCCGAGGAACTTGTCGGGCGGGTTGGTCTGGTAGCCGTACTCGTCGAGGTAGATCCCGTAGCGCGCGGTCGTCCCCTTCAGGGCGCCCATGTTCTGGAGCCGGTCGAGCGTCGACTCCAGGCGCGGCAGGCTCGCCAGGTCGATGTCGTTGGGATCCGGGAACGGCTGGTCGGGCTTGTTGTTGACGCCGTAGGCGTGGTAGGCGAAGCCATCGCCGGTCGCCGGCTTGAAGCCTTTGCACAGCCCGCCGCGCTGCGACGTGAACTTCGTGTTGACGCACGCCATGCCGCGGATGAAGGTCAGCGGCGAGATCACGTTCTTGATGCCGCCGCTCGAGGCGCCGCGCGGCGCCAGGGCGCCGATCAGGACCGGGACGCCGGGATCGGCGGCCTTGATCTTCGGATAGGCCGCCCGCACGAGGTTGCGGTAGACGTTCGGCGCGACCGGCGAGCAGCCGGTGTGCTTGGAGCAGTTGGACTGCGGATACAGGTTCGCCGGCTCGTTGGGCTCGTTCCAGATGATGTAGCGCTCGACCTTGCCCTGGTAGCGCTTGGCGACGGCGCTCGCGAACTGCGCGAACTTCGCCGGCACCGGCTTGTAGGCAGGGATACCGAGCTTCGGGTTGCCGCTCGACCACAGCGGGCCCGGACCCGTGATCGTCAGCATCACCTTCATCCCCGCCGCGCGTACGCGCGCGACCGCTGCGTCGACCTGTGAGAAGTCGTACTTGGGATCGTTGGGGTTCGACGGGTTGAAGTGCGACGGCTGGGTGCGACTCGAGCTGCTCGGCGCGACACGGCGCCACGACACAAACATGCGCACGGTGTCGACGCCCAGCGCCTTGAACGCCGTGATTGCCTGGTTGGCCTGGGTGGCCGGGCCCTGGACGACGACGCGATCGTCGGCGATTCCCAGCTCCGGGCCGACGGCGCGGGCGCTACCCGCCGTCGCAGCAAGCAGGAGCAGGGTGAGGACGAGGACGCGGCGGGTCATCCGGTAGAGAACGTCGCAGGTGGCTGGGAGTTGCGCGCCGGTTCCCGGGATCTGTGCGCATGCGCACAGTCGCGCGCCGTCACCGCACCGACGTATAGCTGAGGTCGTACTGCCCGTTGTTCAGGTTGACAACGCCGGCCACATTACGCGACTCGATGTTCGTGACCTTGTCCCACTGGAACGGGATCGCCGGCGCCTGGGCGACGATCGCGTCGTTGGCCTTCCCCCATGCCTCGGCGCGCGCCTTGCCCTGCGGCAGGGCCGCGGCGGCGGCGATTGCGCGGTTCACGGATGGGACGTCGAGCATCGACGCGTTGGCGTTGTAGGACGGAGAGATCGCATTGCCGGCGAATGTCGGCTGCAACATCGTCTGTGCGTCGGGGAAGTCCTTGCCCCAGTTCGTCGACGGGCAGACCGCGACGTTGGCCTTCGGGACGCCGCAGAACTTGGTCAGGTAGGCGTCGGACGTCGTCAGGCGCAGCTTGACGTGGATGCCGACCTTGGCCAGCTGGGCCTGGACGATCTCCGCGGCGCGCTGCGCCGTGCCGCCCTCGACGCCGACCTCGAGCGGGTGCACCTTGCCGGTGTAGAGCCCCGACGGGTAGCCGGCCTTGCGCATGTAGGACTTCGCGAGGGCGAGGTTGCCGGAGAAGTCCTGCAGGTAGTCGAACTGCTTCGGCGGGCGCGCGCCGCCGCCCTGCTGGTAGCCGGGGATGCCGGGCGGCAGGAAGCTCCACGCCGGGATGCCCTGGACAGCGCCGCCGCGCGACAGCAGCAGCGCCTTGCGGTCGAATGCGGCAAGGATCGCCTTGCGCACGTTGATGTTGTTGAACGGCGGGAGCTGGGTGTTGAGGCTGACCGCGCGGAACGTGGCGTTGGGCGTGATCGAGATCTGGTTCTTGTGCGTGCGCAGCGCGCTCTGGATGACGGCCGGCGTCGGCGAGAAGTCGCCGTTGATCATGCTCGAGCCGGCGATGATCCGACGGCTGGCGACGTCCTGGTCGGTGTTGCCCTCGGCGAACACGATCTTGTTGACGTACGCGGGCCGGTTGTCGGTCTTCGGGTTCCAGTTCGGGTTGCGCACGATCACGATCGAGCGGCCGGGCTTGTAGCCGGTCAGCTTCCCGGTCTTGTCGTGGACGATCATGTACGGGCCGCTGAACGCCTGGTGCTGGCCGTAGGTCGACGGGTTGTGGGCGTCGAACGGCGCGGCGTAGGAGCGCGGGACGGGGACGCTGATCGGCAGCGTCAGGCCGCCGAGCACCGTTGCCACGTCAGGCTTGGTGAGCTTGAGAACGAGCGTGTGGGGGTCGGGGGTCTCGATCCCCGAGATGTCCGGGACGTCGTTGGTCGGCTCCGATGGCGCGCCCTTCAGCGCCGAGAGGTAGAGCCCGACATAGCCGTTGGCGACGTGCCCCGAGAAGCCGCGCTCGATCGCGTACTTGACGTCGTCGGCGACGACCTCGCGATTGACGGGCGGCGCGTAGCGAACCCCGCGCTTGAGGTGGATCGTGATCGTCTTGCCGTCGCGCGAGACCTGTGGCGGGCCGGTCGCGAGGTCGGGGTGCGGCGTGGCGACGTCGCTCGGGTCGAACGTGTACAGCCCGCGGTTGACCGCGCTCTGGACCATGTAGCCGGGGGTGTAGTAGCTCATGCCCGGGTCGATGTAGTCGACATCCTGGTTCATGAGCACGGTCAGCGTCCCGCCCCGGTGGGCATCGGACGGCGCGGCGGTCGCGCCGCTGGCACCGGTCGTCACCGCGTCGGAGCTCCCACCGCAGCCCGACGCCGCGACACCCAGCGCCAGGCTGGCGGCCAGCGCAGCAAAGGGGACAAAGCGCGGCACGGTCGCCGACAAATATAGGTTCGGACGCGGCGGGAAACGCCGGTTCGGATTCTGGCGTGCTATCCGCGGCTCGGTTACGCTGAGCGCCAATGGCTGAGCGCGACGCATTCGGCAACGAGCTCGGCGGCGGGACGCCGACGCCGATCCCCGGCCCGACACCGGCCGGCGTACCGTCGTGGACGCCGCCGCCGGACCTGCCGGGCGGCGACGACACGCCGGCCGCGGTGACGCCGCCCCCGCCCGCGCCGGCGGCGACGTGGACCCCACCGCCGACGACCGCCACGCCATCGAACCTGCCCCCGGTCCGGCTCTCGAACACCGCCGCCAACCGCTCCGTTGGCGGCGGCCGCGGCCGCAGCGGGATGTCGGTCGTGGTCGCGCTGATCATCGCCGCGGTGATCATCGGCGTCCCGGTGCTGCTGATCGCCAAGTCGTCGAACGACGCGTCCAACGACATCAAGAACGCGTTCAACAGTCCTTCCAGCCCGACCCCGTCGTCGACGACGTCGAGCAACGGCGCCCCGACGCCGCAGGCGCCGTCGACCCCGCCGACGGGGCTCGCGACCGGGTCGATGATGCTGCCCGCCGCGCTCAGCAAGTACATCAAGGACGACCTGCCGGGCAACGGCAAGCTCGTGATGCTGCGCGTCGCGCCGGAGAACCTGCAGGCCGAGACGCGGACCGCCTCGGGCGGCACCCACCACATCTACCTCGACTACGCAGGCACCAACCAGGTGGTGAAGCTCGGCAACACGGGTGGCTTCGGCACCCAGAAGACGATCCCGCTGAGCAAGATTGACCCGCAGGCACCGGCGCGGATGATCAAGCACGTCCCGCGCCACACGAAGTCGATCAACTACCTGGTGCTCGACTACGACTTCAACGGCAAGCTGCAGTGGCTGGCGTACTACAAGAACTCCAACCACTTCTACTCGGCCGACGCGCACGGCCGCCACGTGCATCAGGTCTCCTAGCGGGCGGGGCGCCGCAGGCACGTGATCGCCAGCCAGCGGCCCGGCCGGTCGGTCCGCTGCAGCGGGAACGCGAGGTCAGCGGTCGCCGCCCACCATTGGGCGGGCGTGTCGGAGTGCGCCCACGCCGGCGGCCAGCGGCTGATGTCGGCGTCCTCGAGTGCCGCGACGACGCCCTCGAACACCTCCTGTGCTCCGGGCGAGCGGATCGGCATCCGCTGGCGGAACCGCGCGACGCAGTGCGCCGAGGCGACGATCTCGTGCACCTCGGAATGCTCCACGCGCGCCACCGGCGCGAGCATCAGTGCGTCGCCCCGGCCTCGCGCACGAACGCAAGCACTGCATGTGCGGCGCTCAGGTGCGAGGGGTTGTGCGGCCGGCGGGAGCCGCGCGACCCGGGCCAGCCGTGGGTCGTGCCGGTCAGCCGCAGTGCCTCGACCTGGAGGCCGTTTGCGCAGCCGCGCCACGTCGACCCGAGCACGAGCCGGCGCGGGTGGCTGTTGTGAGGCACCGGCGCGCAGCCGTCGCGCGCCGCCCACTGGGCCGTGTTGCGCGGGACCGAGCCTGCGTGGCCGTCCTCCGCCGTCCCGAGGTAGGGGACGACGGTGTCGGCGGTCCCGTGGATGTCGAGGAACGATGCGCGCTCGCTGGCCGGGCACGGGTCCAGCGCGCGATAGCCGGCGGCGACCGGCGCCACGACGGCAAAGCGGCCGGGCAGCGAGCAGGCGAGTCGCTGGGCGAAGCCGGCGCCGTTGGAGACGCCGGTCACGGTCAGCGCGCGCGGGTCAAAGCAGCCGTGCGCCAGCACCCGATCGAGCGTCGAGGACACATGGTCGACGTCGGACGTCCCCTGCGCCCGGTTGAGCTGCCAGAAGATCCCGCCGCTGCGCGTCGGGTACAGCACGCCGACCCCGGCGTGACGGGCCGCGCCCGCGACGCCGAGGCGGTCGCCGGGGTCGCCGCGGCCACCCGGGATCATGACCACGATCAGCCCCGTGCGGCCCGGCGTGGCGTGGGCCGGCGTGACAAGGATCCCGCCCGTGATGGTCGATGTACCGGCCCGCGGACACGACGCGGGCGCCGCCGGAGCGGCCCGGGTTGCGCCGGCGGTGAGCGCGACGGCGGCGGTGAGCACGAGCAGGCGCGCCACGTCCGCAGCATGGCGCACGGCCCCTTGCAGTGCTACGTCACCACCACCGCTCCCACTAGCGTTCGCGGGCCCGCCGCGCCCGTATGACCCGACCGCGCCTCTCGCCCCCGCTCGTCGCTGCCGCCCTCGTCGCGCTCGCGCTCGCCTGCGCGTGGGCGTGGGCCGCGAGCTCCTCGCACGCGCAGAGCGAGTCCGGCCTGCGCAACCAGATCAGCGGCAGCCGCAACCGCGAGCGCTCCCTGGTGAACGACATCGCGCGGCTGTCGGCGCTGCAGCGCCGCGCCGCCCATGCGGTCGCGATCCTCCAGGCCCGGCTGAATGCCGCCCAGACCGAGTACGACCAGGCCCAGGCGCGCGAGACGCGGACGCTGAACCGCCTCAACTACCAGCGCCGCCGCGCCGTGCGGCTGTCGGTTCGCCTCGCCCAGACGCGAACGCGACTCGCGGCGGTGCTGCGCAGCGAGTACGAGAACCCGGCGCCCGACCTGATCACGGTGATCTTCAACGCGCACGGATTCGCCGACCTGCTCGACACCGTCGACTCGATCCGCCGCGTGCAGCGCAACGACCAGCAGATCGTCGCCCTCGTGCGCCACGCCCGCCGCGACGCCCGCCACCAGCGGGCGGTCCTGACCCAGCTCGAGGCCCAGCAGCGCGCAGCGGTCGCGGCGCTGCTGCTGCGCCGCAACGCGCTGGCCCAGATCGGCGCCGGGCTGCAGGCCCGCGAGACAGCACTCGCACAGGCGACGGCGGCCCGCCAGGCGGCTTTGCGTGCGACCCGCGCGAGTCGCGCCCGCGCCGAGAAGATCCTCGCCAAGCTGATCTCCGAGCAGGAGAAGGCGGCGGTCAGTCACATCGGCCCCGGCGGCCCGTGGGCGATCCCGTGGGCGATCGTCCAGTGCGAGTCGGGCGGCCAGAACCTGCCGCCCAACTGGGCGACCGCGTCCGGCTACTACCAGTTCATCGACTCGACCTGGCGGCGGCTCGGCGGCTCGACGCCGCACGCCTACCAGGCCTCGAAGGCCGAGCAGGACCGGCTCGCCGCGCGGCTGTGGGACGGCGGGCGCGGCGCAGGCAACTGGGACTGCGCCTACATCGTCGGGATTCTGTAGTCCGGGCGGTTTCGACGAACGGTCCAGAGCGGCCGAGCGGTGCTCTAGCATCGGCAGGAGTGGACATTGCGGCAATCGTTCTGGCGGGGGGGCGCTCGTCGCGGATGGGCGTGTCAAAGGCTGGCCTCGACTGGCACAACTCGTCGATGCTGCATCGCGTCTGCGGCGTCGTGACGCGCGCCGTCGACGGCCCGGTGATCGTCGTCTCGGCGCCGGGCCAGGAGCTCCCGCGGCTGCCGGCCGGGGTGATGGTCGTCGAGGACCCGCGCGAGGGGCGTGGGCCGATGCAGGGCGTTGCCGCGGGACTGGCGACGGCCGGCCAGTACGCCGACGCCGCCTACGTCTCGGCAACCGACATGCCGCTCCTGCACCCGGCGTTCGTGCGCCGCGTCGTCGCCGAAGTGGACGGCGGCGCAGAGATCGTCCTGCCGGAGGTTCGCGGCATCGAGCAGCCGCTGGCCGCCGTCTATGCGACGAGCGTCGCCTCGGCGGCGCAGACGCTGGTCGACTACGACCGTGTCCGCTTCCGCTTCCTGTTCGCGCGCTGCACCGTGCGGCGGCTCGACGACGCCGAGCTGCTGACCGACGACAGGCTCCGGGCGGCCGACCCGACGCTCGAGTCGACACTCAGCGTCGACGACATGGAGACCTACGCCCAGGTCCGCTCGCGGCCGGGGCCGCAGGTGACGATCGAGCGCGTCGGCGGCCTGGCCCGTGATGTCGACCACGGGGAGCGCCCGGTGCGCGCGGCGACGCTCGCGGCCGCGGCGACCGCCGCGGGACTCGAGCTGTCGCCCGAGGTCACGGTTGCGATCGACGGGCGCGCGGTGATCGCCGATCCGGAGCTGCCACTCGTGCCCGGCGACCACATCACGTTCACGCTTGCCGCGGCGCCGACGGCCGCCGGGCCGGCAACGCAGACCGCGTAGCGTTTGCGTCCATGACAACCGCGGGGTTCCCCGGGATCCACCTGCCCGGCTCGATGCCGTTCTCCAACGGCACGCAGATGTTCGCGTTCGTCGGCGAGCGGCTGAAGCAGTGGGTGAAGCGCGTCCCTGACGAGACCGGCGCGCGCACCGGCTGGGTCGGCACCCAGCGCGCGGCGTTCGAGACCGACGCGTTCGAGACGAGCCCGCCCGAGCAGGTCGGCCCGCTGCCGCCGCTGCCGCGCAAGCAGCTGCGCAGCGACGTCGACCCCGAGACGTTCGAGTTCGAGCCATTCCAGTACGAGCGCGCGGTCGAGCCGTCCTACGACCAGTTCCGCTCCGCGCGCGACGCCGGGCTGCTGCGGCCCGACGCCCGGCTGCTGGTGACGATGCCGACCCCGCACAACGTCGTCTCCGGTTTTGTGGCGACGGCCGATCAGGCACCGGTCCGCGCGGCGTACGAGCGCGCCCTTGCGCGCGCCGTCGAGCATATGGCCGCGGTCGTCCCCCACGACGAGCTGGCGATCCAGTGGGACCTGGTCGGCGAGCTGGCGATCCTCAATGGGGTCTACGCGGTCCCGTACTGGGACGCGGGGACGATCGGCGACTCGCTCGCGCGCTGCGCGGCGATCGTCCCGCCCGACGTCCAGCTGGGCTACCACCTCTGCTACGGCGACTCAAACAACGCGTTCCTGATTCGCGCCAGCGGTCCCGGCGAGCGCCACTTCGCGCGCCCGCCGATTCCCGACGCCAGCGCGCTGCTGGCCAGCGCACGCGCCGTCACCGCGGCGGTGCAGCGCCCGATCGCGTTCGTACACATGGCGTGCCCCTACCAATGGACCGAGGTCGCCGCCTGGCGCCCGCTCGGCGAGCTCGAGCTCGCCCCCGCAACCGAGCTGTTCCTCGGCCTCGTCCACGCCCAGGACGGCGTCAGCGGCGCGCGGCTGCGCGCGGCGCTCGCCGAGACGGTGATCGGCCCGCGCGCGTTCGGGATCGCCACCGAGTGCGGGATGGGCCGCTACCAGGACGATGCGAAGTTCAACGCCGCGATCGACGCGCTGACGACGCTCGCGCGCGAGCGTCAGTGAGCGTGTTTGGGCTTGGGCTTCGGGACGACGGTCAGCGTCTTGGTCGAGGTGTGGCGCCGTCCGGCGCCGTCGTGGGCGGCCGCCGACGCCGACACCGACAGCCTGTGCTTGGACTTGACGATCGTCGCAGCGGCCGACGACAGCGTCACCGAGATCGTCTTGGTCTGACCCGGCTTGATCGTGAACCTGGCCGTGCCGACGGTGACCGTCCTGGACTTGGCCGTGTGCGTCTTGCGCCGTGTCGTGATTGGCAGCTTCGCCTTGAGCGTCAGGGTGCCGGCGCACGAGCCCTGGGTGGGCGCCCCGCACCTCAGCGAGACGCCGACGCGCCTGGTCGAGCTGACGGTCAGCTTCCTCTTCGTGAAGGTCACGCCCCCAAACTGGGCCGTCGCAGTCTGGTGCGGGACTACGCCCGATATTGGCGAGACGTTGACGAACGCGAGCGTCGTCGCCGACAGGCCGAGCGGGTCGGTCACGGTCAGCGTGCCCGAGTGCGACCCGGGGATCGCGAACGCATGGGTGACGATCACGCCCGACGCCGTCGTCCCGTCGTCGAAGCTCCAGCTGTAGGTCAGCGCGTCGCCGGGGTCGGGATCCGACGACCCCGACCCGTCGAACGTCACGGACTGGCCGACCAGCACCTGGTTGGGGGTCGCGGAGACGACGGCCGCCGGCGCCTTGCGCTGGTACTCGTAGGCGCCCATGTCCATCCGCCCGTTGGCGACGCGCGCGACGCCTGCGAGGTCGAACCCGGACTCGCCGCCCGCCAGGGCCGCCGGGTTGCCGATGTCGAGCAGCGGCGAGGTCGCGGACAGGTAGTAGTTGGCGTTTGCCGTGTCGACGAACTTCGGGTCGACGTCGTTGAGGTTGCCCAACAGCGGAATGATGTTCGTGCCGGACGTCGCAGCGGTCGCGTAGTCGCTGTAGATGACCGAGATTGACGCGCCCCCGCCGCCCTGCGCGGTCAACAGGCTCGTCACCACCCCGCGGACGATGGAGCTGTCGAGCGACACGTGGGCGTTGTGGCCGGCGTTGGCCGAGCTCGAGTTCGCGATCGCGCCGATGTCACCCGCCCCGCCGACGATGGTCATGTTCTTGGCGGTGGCCAAGCCCGAGGATGACGCGTTGCCCAGCGCCACGATTCCGGCCTGTCCGGTCGAGGTCAGCTCGGCAAGGACGTCGTGAGCCGACATCTGCCCGTAGCCGTAGAGCGCAGCGCCGCCGTTGCCGAGCAGCGTGATCGTCGTCCGCGTCACGTCGACGGCCGCGTTGGGGTTGGCGTAGGCACCGTAGAACCCGGTCAGCGCGCAGCGGTTGACGACCGCCACCGCCATGACGCCCGACGCGAAGACCGGCACCGTCCCACTGGCGTTCGACATCGTGATCGTGCAGTCGGCGATCGTCGTGGTGCTGGCCAGGACGAGGAGTCCCGTGCCTCCCGTTGGGACCGCCGGATCGACGTCGGCGATCGCGATGCGCTGGAGGTCGTGCGGCCCGCTGTTGGCGCTGATCGCGGTCGCCGAGGTGGTCGCGTTGCCGCGCAGCACCGTCATGTCTCCCAGCGAGTTGCCGCCGGCGGCGATCGCAATGAGGTCGAGCGTCGTGCTCGTGGTGTGCGCCCCGGTCGGCGGCGCAAGGATCGTCTTGCCGACGCCGGCGCCGCGGATCGCGACCGTCGCGCCGGCCGCTGGGAGGTACTGGAATCCGACGGAGCTCGAACCGGTGTTGAAGCTGCCGACGTACGTGCCGGGACCGATCGTGACGGTGTTGGCGCCGGGCGCCTCGGCGGCGGTCAGCGCGGCTTGGACGGTCGGCTCGACCGTTCCGACGCACGTCGGAGCCGACACGCAGTAGTCGGTGGCGAACGCGGGCTGCGACGCGTCAGCGGCAAATGCGGCGGCGAGCGTCGCAGCGACCGCGACCCGGCGAGCGATGGCAGGCATGGTGCGCATACTCGCTCAACCGCACGCCCCGCAGGGAAATTACGGTGCGCCGCCGAGCGCGTCGACGAGCGCGTGCAGCTCGTCGACGACGTCGCCGTCGAGCTTGACCAGCGCGCGGTCGTCCCACGCGGTCGGCCCGATCGTGACGAGCGCGACCTCGCCGCCGGCCGAGGCGGTGATGTCGGGCAGCTGGGCGATCGGATAGACCTCGAGCGACGTGCCGATGCACAGCAGCACGTCGGCGACCGCGGCGAGCGCGTAGGCGCGCTCGAGCGCCTCCTCGGGCAGGAACTCGCCGAACAGCACGACGTCGGGCTTGAGCGGCTGCCCGCAGTTGCAGCGCGGAACCCCGTCGTCGGCCTCGTCGATCATCACCAGCACGCGCTCGAGCTCGGCCCGCCCGCCGCAGGCCAGGCACGACGCCGTGGCGATCGAGCCGTGGACCTCGATCGGATCGCGCGTCCCCGCCGCGCGGTGCAGCCGGTCGACGTTCTGCGTGACGACGGCGTGCAGGTGCCCGGACTCCTGCATCGTCACGAGCGCGCGGTGGGCGTCGTTGGGCGCAACCTCGCCGAGCGACGCCAGCCGGCGGCTGTAGAAGCCCCAGAAGCGCGCCGGGTCGCTGCGCCACGCGTCGATGTGCGCGACCTCCATCGGGTCGACGTTCGCCCACAGCCCGGTCCCGGGCGTGCGGAAGTCGGGGATCCCCGACGGCACCGAGATCCCGGCGCCGGTCAGGGCGACGACGCGGTCGGCCGAGGCGATCGCCGCGGCGAGGGTCTCGACGCCGTCGCTCACTTGCCCTGCCACACCGGTGTGCGCCGCTCCAGGAACGCGCCGATCCCCTCGCGGGCGTCGACACTCGCGAACACCGGCGCGAACGCTGCCTTCTCGGCTTCGATGCCCGCGTCGAGGTCGGCCTGGTTGCTGCAGCGCTTGATTGCAGCGATCGCGAGCGGCGCCTGGCCGGCCAGCCGCCGTGCCCACATCAGTGCCGTGTCGAACAGCTCGTGGTCGTCGACGACGCGGTTGACGAGCCCGACCTCGTAGGCGGTGATCGCGCCGATCGGATCGCCGATCAGGTTCATCTCGAGGGCTTGGGACTCTCCGACCAGCCGCGGCAGGCGCTGCGTGCCGCCGAAGCCGGGGATGATCCCGAGCTTGATCTCGGGCTGGCCGAATAGCGCGCTGCGCGCGGCGAGCCGGACGTCGCATGCCATCGCCAGCTCGCAGCCGCCGCCGAACGCGATCCCGTTGACGGCGGCGATCGTCACCAGGCCGCTGAGTTCGATGCCGCGGAACAGGTCGTGGGCAGCGTCGGTGACGCCGACGTCGCTGTCGGGGTCGACCTGCGTGAAGCCGCGGATATCGGCGCCGGCGCAGAACATGAGTGGGTTTGCCGACGCGATCACGAGCACGCGAACGTCCGAGCCCTCGACCCGCTGGTGGATCGCGGCAAAGTCGCGCAGCACCGCGGCGCCCATGCCGTTGACCGGCGGGTTGTCCATCCACGCGATCGCGATGTCGCCGCGGGTCTCGAGCTTCACCGCTCCGTCCCCGGGCTGGTCTGCGTCGGGCTGCGGGTAGGGGTAGAAGCCCTGGCCGGTCGCGGCCCCGAGCCGCCCCTGGGCGACGAGCCGGCGCAGGATCACCGGTGGGTCAAAGCGCTCGCCGTGCTTGGACGCAGCCGCCTCGAGCCGCTCGAGCGTCTTGTCGAGCCCGCGCTGGTCGGCACGCATGAACGGCGGCAGCAGCCCGCGGCGCGGGTCCATCCCGGCTCCGCCGATCAGCCCGAAGTCGATGTCGCGGTGGCTGGCGACGCCCTCCTCGAGCACCAGGCACGCCTCGACGAACGTCTTCAGCTCGAGTAGCTCGACGAGCTCGGCGACGTCGGGTGCCGCGTCGCCGCCGACGTTGGCGTTGCCTTCTGCGTCGAAGAAGCCCTCGCCGCCGGTCTTGGCGCCGAGCTTGCCCTCACTCACGAGCCGGCGCATGTTGTCCGAGACGTAGAAGCGATCGGAGCCGTAGGACTCCTGGAGGTGCTCGGCGACGTGCAGCACCGTGTCGAGGCCGAGCACGCTGGTCAGAAAGTAGGGGCCCATCGGAGCCACCCCGGCGCCCGCGATCCCCTCGTCGATCGCCTTGATCGACAAGCCCTGCTCCTCCTGGGCGCGGAAGACCTCGGAGAGGCCCGAGCTCAGGATCCGATTGACGACGAAGCCCGGCACCTCGGCGCACGTGATCGGCTGCTTGCGGATCGCCTGGGCGAAGGTGACCGCGGCCTGGAGCGTGTCGGGCGAGCTCTGGTCGCCCTCGACGACCTCGATCAGCGGCATCACCGACGCCGGGTAGAAGTAGTGGAAGCCGACGACCTTGTCGGGGCGCAGCGTGACGTCGGCGATCTCCGAGATCGACAGCGACGACGTGTTGGAGGCGAGGATCGCGTGGCCGGGCGTGGCGGCGTCGATCTCGCGGAAGACGGCCTGCTTGATCTCCATCTTCTCCGGCACGGCCTCGATCACGAAGTCGACGTCGGCGAACTCGGCGTAGCTGGTGGTGCCGGTGATGTTGCCCATCACCTCGGCGAGCCGCGCGTCGGCCTGCTCCTGGGTGATGCGCTCCTTCTTCACCTGGCCGCCGAGCTGGCCCTGGGTGACGGCGCGCGCCTTCTCCAGCGCTGCGTCGACGAATTTCTGGTCGATGTCCTTGACGAC
>Ga0066903_100000282_pt1 | contig 29751 bp, 34 predicted proteins | sample PanSoiMetaGPlot1_FD_67491 | JGI IMG/M metagenome (GOLD analysis project Ga0066903, IMG submission 67491) | Tropical forest soil microbial communities from Panama analyzed to predict greenhouse gas emissions - Panama Soil - Plot 1 (version 2) | ecosystem: Environmental > Terrestrial > Soil >... | reverse complement strand
ACCAACCTGCGCGAGGCCGACCGCTTCGTGGCCAAGATGAACGCGATCGAAGGTCGGAAACTAGAGGCGGAGCGCGAGCTGCGCCGCACCCTCGATGACGCCGGCGTCAAGGACCGGCGGCGCGAGGAAGACGCCCGCGGCTGGGCGATCAGAGCGGACGGCAGCAAGTTCTACATCCGCGGCAACTCGCGCGCTGAGGCTCTGCAGCGCCGCGTGCGCGAGTGGGCCGACCAGCTGCGCGAACGCCGCCGCGGTCAGCGTGTGCACATCGATCCGCACTTCCACATCAACGTCCTTAGCTTCGACAGCGGCAGTCGCAATTCGTACAGCGGCCCGGAGACCGGCTGGCGGGAGCGAAAAAAATAACGTTGCTTAAATGTCACCTGGACGTATAATCCAGGCGAGCCGACATGAGGGAGTGAACCGCGGTGGATGAGCGAGCCGTGCGAGGTAGAGTGTACCGTTATGTGTGAGCGAGCCGAAATAACAGAGAGTACCGCTGTCCATGAGCGAGCCGCAAACGAAGAGGATACCGGCGTATAAGAGCGAGCCGATGATCCAGAGAGAACCGTCTGGAGGGAGCGAGCCGATGGTGACGAGAGTACCGTAAGTGTTGAGCGAGCCGTAGCCAGCGAGAGAACCGAGGTTTGTGAGCGAGCCGTCGGATCCAGAGAGAACCGTTATGGATGAGCGAGCCGTTAATTATGAGAGCACCGTGTATGATGAGCGAGCCGGAAAGTTCGAGTGAACCGTCAAGAATGAGCGAGCCGTCTTGAGTGAGAGAACCGTATTGAGTGAGCGAGCCGTCATCCAAGAGGGAACCGGAAAGTAGGAGCGAGCCGTGCCACAAGAGAGTACCGAGGTGACGAGCGAGCCGTAACAGAAGAGAGCGCCGATATTGAAGAGCGAGCCGTTATAACGGAGAGAACCGGCGTATAAGAGCGAGCCAAAGATGCCGAGAGCACCGAGCGAATGGAGCGAGCCGCGCTTAGCGAGGGAACCGTGGGTCTGGAGCGAGCCGTGTCAACAGAGAGCGCCGTCGAAAAGGAGCGAGCCGGGCTGATGGGAGAGCACCGTCGAAAGCGAGCGAGCCGACGCCAGAGAGAGGACCGAAAACCATGAGCGCAACGACTGAAGCCAAACCCGTTGCTGAACAACAGGTGCAGCAATTCACTATCCAGAAACTGTCGCGGGATCTTCGCGCCGCCGCCAAGCTAATGGGTGTGCACGAAGCCCGCTACTTTGTCAACACCTACTACGACCTGCAGGACTACCGCATCGCCTCCGCCAACCAGCAGCGCAAGCTGCAGGAGGGCCAGGAGCCGAGCGAATTCATGACCTGGCTCAACAGCAACCTGGAAGTGCTGGAGTTTCAGATCAGAGGCATGCTGGATAAATGGAGCAGCGCGCAACCCATGGGGGTGTGGGCGCGCAACATTACCGGCATCGGCCCGGTAATCGCAAGCGGACTGCTGGCCAACATCGACATCACCAAATGCCCCAGCGTCGGCCACATCTGGCGCTTCGCCGGCCTCGATCCCACCGTGAAATGGAACCGCCACGAAAAACGCCCGTGGAACGCCAGCCTCAAACGCCTGTGCTGGCTCATGGGCGAGTCCTTCGTCAAGGTCTCCGGCAATACCAAGGACATCTACGGAAAGCTTTACCTCGAACGCAAGGCCTACGAGGCCAAGCGCAACGACGCGGGCGAGCTGGCCGATCAGGCGAAACGTCGCCTGGAGGAGGACAAGGCGAAGAAGCTCGATCCCGAGCTGCGCGCTATGTTCGCTACCGGTAAGCTTCCGCAAAAGGCTCTGCACGAGCGGGCCAAGCGCTGGGCCGTCAAGCTGTTTCTCGCGCATTGGTTCGAGGAGGCCTACCGGCAGCATTACGACCAGGAACCGCCCTTACCCTATCCCATCGCGCACCTGGGACACGTACATCGCAAGTCAGCTGCAAAATGAAATCTGTCCGGCTCTGATGGGCCTTCAGTAGAATGGCCCTATGCCGGGCTCCCATGTTTGCTCGTGATATGCTTCCTGCTGATATGAGTTGGCTAGCAGATGATGATTTACTGATGGCCCGAGCGCTTCGGGCGTATTGGACGGCGGCGCGCAAGGACGAGAAGAAAACCGGCGCTAGTTGGGCGATTCCCAGCACCGCGCGTAGTCACATGGACGAAATCAACGGAAAGAGATACGCGATCCTTCGCACCGGTGATGAGGTGCTAGCGGTGTACCGTCTGAGGAATGATGGCGTGTTCAAGGCGCTAAAGCGCTGGCCTCGCGAACTGTAATCGAAGGGTAGTATGGCCAGTCTGCGCAGCATGATTTTGGACGGGCGGACGGCTCCAGTGCCGCTCCGCGAGGATGGGAAGAAGTATGCGGCGCGTTTTGAGCTGACGCAGAAGGCGCTGCGTTCGCGCGATACCATTCTCGTCAATACCAATTCCGTAGAACGGGATCTCTTCAACGCCGATGGTACAACGGACGATCGATCGTACCTGGATCGGCGTCTGATTCCTCGTCCCAAGCCGCCGTATCCTGTGATGTGGCTGGAAAGCGTGAAAGCGAACGAGTGGATGGGCAGTCTGGTAACACGCATGGACATCGTCAATGAGGACCACCTGAAGGCGTTTGTGAAGGCGTCGCCGATCTCTTACGACCGTGACCAGCTGGAGGCTATTGGAAAACTGGCGCGACCTACCATCGTGGAGGTGGTCTCGTGGGCGGCGGGAAAGGGCTACGTGGAGCCGGTAGGCGATTTTGTTTATTGGCTGAATGCCGAAGGCGATTGGCAGGACAGTCGGTACTGGCATTTCGGCCCGCTCTCGGATTCATTCCACGGCATAGCGGATATTCAAAAGGACGAATTTAAATGGATCAGAACGAACTACCAACTCATTGCCGCCTGCGAATACAGCGTCCTCCACACCTTCGCCCGGATGAACTGCCACAACGTCAAGCTGGTCCCGATAACTGCCGGAGCCCCGAAACCCAAGAAGTCATCGCATCCGCCGTTCAGCTCGCCGTGGCATGAGATCGTGGTTACGAGCCTGCCGCAGTTGCGGCGCGAGCAGAAGGGCGAGGTCGCGCCGGACGGGGAAAAGCGCGAGCTGCGGTTTCACAGAGTGCGGGGCCACTACGCGGATTACACCAAAGGAAAGGGGCTGTTCGGCAACCCCAACTTAAGAAAGCAATTCTGGATCGAAGAACATAAATCTGGCGACCCGGAGCAGGGGACCGTCGTTAGCAGCTACACGGTGTAGTGATGACGGAGGAGGAGACTCTGCCGCCTGATGAGCGGCGATGTCCGAATTGCGGTAGCGATCTCCGTGAATACATCGAAACCGAATCGGAGCTGCTGGAAGCCGCGTTATATTGCCTTGTGCGCGAACGAAAAAACTAGGATTCGCTAGTCGCCAGCGTAGAATACCCATATGCCGGGTGTTGATTCGGCGTATCTTTGTCCCGCCCCCTTCGACAGCGACACAGTCGCGGGCAACCGCGACGTCGCTAGTCCCGATTCGCTGCTCGCCTGGGCCAAGGACATCGTCAGCGACGGGCGCGCCTACCTGCGCCTGCAGCCCGCTTACCCGTTCATCAGCGACGGCATCGACCTGGTCAACGGCGAAGGGCCGTCGACCACGCCCATCGGTACGCTGTCCCACATGCGCACCGATCAGACGGTGCGCAACATCAAGGAGATCATCGCCGCCCAGACCAACATCCGCATCATCCCGGCCTTCAAGAGCAACGTGGATGAGTTCCGGCAGCAGGAGATGATCCTCAACAAGAGCTTCATGGCGTGGCAGGGGATGACGTTCGCCGACCGCCGTCTGCGCAAGGCCTGGCAGTGGGCCTGCGCCGCCGGCACCGGCTATGTAGGAACGCGCTATGAGCCCAACTATTGGTATCGCGGCAAGGGCGACATCGTCTGGGACGCCTATGGTCCGCTGGATGTATTGCCAGTGGGACTCGGCCGCCAGCACGATCTGCAGAAGGCCTACGCGGTGGCGCTGCGGGTGGAGACGCCCGTGCACGAGGCCTGGCGTCTGTTCCCGCTGTATGTGCACAAGATCAAGCCGGCGCGCGACGCCCAGGCCGGACACGGCACGGTCATCTCCCAGGCCGTGAAGTTCGCGACCGCGGTGCTCAAGCGCTTCGGCCAGGGCACGCGCTACGAGCGCGAGGCTACGCCCTGGGCCATGGTCGACGTGTATTACATCTACGTCGATGACGATAGCGTTAACGACACCGGCGAAGTGGTCAAGATGCGCGGTCCCGACGGCGTCTACGGAACTAGCTGGAGCTACGATGTGCCCTACGTGGGCCAGGAGATCCCCATCGGCCAGCTCAACGGATCGCCGCGGTTCCGCAAGGCGGGCCGTGAGGATTGCCTGCTGTATCCCAACCGGCGGCTGATCATCTGCGTTGGCACCGATCTATTGGGTGTGTGCGTCAATCCCGATCCGACCTGCCAGGCCTCGCCCTACTGGCACGCCAAGGTGCCGGTGGCGCAGCTGCGCTCCGACGATTGGGCCTGGAACTTTCTGGGCTTCCCCATGACCCGCTACGGCCAGTCGCTGGAGCGCGCCTCGGTCGAGATGTGGCGCGGCATGATCGACGCCATGAACGCGCGCCTGTCGCCGCCGCGGGCTTTCGACCGCAACTCGCAGGCGGCCGCCCTCGCCCAGACCATCAATACCCGCATTCCCAACCAGGTCGTCGGACTCGATCTCTCGCTAGTTCCGCTGGCGCAGCAGATGGGGCCGCTTCTGCCGTTCCAGTGGTACGAATACCCGGCGCATTATTTGCAGGCGCAGGGGATGCTGCAATCGATGATCAAAGAGCAGATGGGCGTGGCCGACGCCGCCGCCCTCGCGCGGGCGCGGCAGCTCCCGAGCGGCGACAGCGTGGAAAAGCTGATGGAGCAACTAGGGCCGTTAATCAAAGACCAATCGCGCAACATGGAAGAATCCATCCGTCTCCTGGGCGAGCAGTGGAAGTCGAACTTTTTCCAGTTCTACACGGCCGCGCGGCGCATGCAGCTGATCGGACCCGAGGGCGTGGCCGAGGAGGATTTCGACTATCGGCCGGGCACGCTGATTCCCTACGCGGACGATAGCCTGTGGGCGAGCACCGGGGCTCCGGACATGCGCTCGATGGAGATGCGCCGCAAGTTCGGAGCGCCGGAGGAGTGGGAAGCCTACTTCGCGCGCGGCGAGATCGTGCCGCAGTTCGAGCGCGCCCGCTGGCACAAGGACAACTTCAACTTCACGGTTACGCCCTACTCGCTGCACGAATTCAACTCGATTTCGCGCAAGCTGTTCTACATCCAGCTACAGGGCCGCGGTTTTCCGCTCGATCCCTGGACGCTGGCGGAATTGTTCGACATTCGCAATTTCGGCGAGACGCCGATGATTCCGGATGCGTCCACCGGGCAACTGCGCCGGGCGCAGACGATTTTTGAGCGTTGGACGGCGTGGATGGAGATCCAGGCCCGCATGCAGCAGGCGATGGGCGGCGGACAACAGGGAGGCGGAAGACGCGGGCGTCCCCCCACCGCGGCGCAGGCCCCCACGATGGAAAACAAGGGCGGCGTGAGGCCCATCGTCCGCGAATCCAGGCATTAGGAGGAATCGTGCCCAGCGAAGACGTAATGCATGAATACAAAGAGGGGCGGCTTCGAAGCGGTTCGAAGCGCGGCCCCAAAGTGAGATCGCGCAAGCAGGCCATCGCCATCCTGCTTTCCGAGCGCCGCAAGGAAGGCAAGGGCGGATCGCGTCGCCGTGCAAAAGCGCGCGCCTGATGGTCTGCTGCGAACTCTCGCCGGTATTCCGGGCGCACGCTCGGAAAGCCAGGAGAGTGTGCGCTTCGAGGTCGACTCGATCCGCGAAGCCATGGACTCCATCAAACGATTGCAGGGCACCGGCCAGCTGACCATCCACTACGCCAACGGCAAACCCAACGGCCTGGCGGAGTGGAAAACCTCCCGCCGCGAGCAATCTTGACAAATCCGCCGCTTCGCTCGTAGTATTCGTCGTAGGACGGTAAGCTGGTCCGAAAGTTTCTCGGCAACCCAGGCCCGTTGTTTTCCGGAACCCCCAGTTCCGGCGGACAACGGGCCTTTTGCTTTTTCTGGGGCTTACCGGCTCTGAGTACCGATAGGCGCACCGGCGCTGGTCGGAGAAAGGAGAGTGCCCACTATGGCGCGTCGAAGAGGCAGGCGTCGCGGACGTCGTCGATAAGGCGGCACGAAATTCCGGGGGCCGGGCGGTGCGCGGCCCCTAGTTTCCAACTAGAGCCTTTAACTAATCGGCAAACATTATGGCAGCAGCGCCTACCGGACTTCGGTCCCCTGATGATACGCCCAGCCCTCCAGGCGGCACAGCCCCTGGCCCCGCTACTTTGGCGGGTATGGCTCCTGGCGGCGGTGGACCCGAAGAGGCCGCGACACCTGAGGGTGGAGGGGCCGGCGGAGGCATGAGCGGCATGCTGGGGCAGGCCTTACAGGTCGTGCAGAAGACGGAAATCCAGATGGCCCAGATCGCCCGGCAATTCCCGGCGGCGGCCCCGTCTCTGCTCTCCGCCCAGCAAGGCATCCGCCAGGCGGTCACTGGAATGCGCGCCGCGTTAAAGCAAATCATGACCAGTCCCGGACAGTCGGAACCTCAGGCCCCCGCCATCGGCGGATAAGGGCCGGAGCAAAGTCTGCTGTTCGCGGCTAGTTTTTCAGGTCAGCAACCGGGAAACCGACTGACAGGAGCGCCCGATGCCCGTTGACAAAGAATCGCTCAAAGCCACTATCCGCGAAGCCGTGGGAGACGACGGAGAGCTTTATGCGCTGTTAGAACAGAAGCTGCTCGCCAACGACGACACCGCCACCAAGTTTGTGGGCGGGTTCATGCGGGATCGCGACTACCGGACGAAAACCCAGGCGCTGGCCAGCGACCGTCAGGTCTTGGCCGATGAAAAGCGCAACTGGGACGGCCAGATCCAACAGTATCGCCAGTTGCTGGAGGCGGCGGAAACCGATAAGGCGAAAGTGCTCCGGGAGCTGGCCTCGCATAAGGTGTCGGTGGCGCAGGCCAACGCGCGCCTGAAGCACATCAAAGACACCTATCAGCTTTCCGACGACGACATTCCCAGCATTCCCGATCAGATCGAGACGTTTCAGACGAGGAGGCCTGTGGACAATTCCACCGACATCGATCAGAAGCTGGCCGACTTCGAAAAGAAAATCACGACCTACCTGACGGAGCGCCTGGTGCCGGAGCTGGGCGGTATGGCGCAACTGGACATCGTCTGGAGCGACATCCGCGACGAGCACCGCGAGCTGACCGGCAAGCGCATGACGGCGAAAGAAGCCCAAGAGTTATTGAACGAGGCCGATCGCCGCGGGCGCGCGGGCAGGCCGATCAGTCTGAAAGCTCTCTGGGAAGAGAAGTACGACGCCCCCAACTTGCGGCAGAAGCACCACGACGACGGCCTGGAGAAGGAGCTGCGGGCGAAGTGGGACGCGGAGCAGCAGGCCAAGATCAGCGAGGCCGCCCTGGCCGGCGTCCGGCCTGGCATGGAGCAGCAGGGCCTGCGAACCAGCCAGATCTTCGATCACAAGTTCAAAGTTCACGAAGACACGCAGCCGTCGTCCGCGCCCAAGCTGCGCGAGACGCCGAGCGCGGCCGAGCGCCAGTCGATGAGCGGCGCGGAGCGAGCCGGCAAGCGTTTCCTAGAGCGCCGTGCGAGCGGCGTTCCCATGGGAGCTCCGGATGAGCGTAAGCCAACGAAGGTGGCGTAAAAATTAGGAGGGCCGAATGGCCGACCCATTATTGGATGAAGTCAACACTACGACATTGCCGGAAATCAACGACGCGGCGATCGAAGACAATTTTTTCCTGGCCAGCGTCCTCCAGGCGCACCTCCGCGCGAAGTGTCTGGTCCCCTTCACCGGCGGCGCGTTCACGCGCAACGTCTTCCTGTACAACCCGCTCAACGGCGGCGCGTACGCCAAAGGCATCGGCGGCTTTAATCTGACCAAGCCGCAGACCCTGGGCTCGACCGTCTTCGATCCACGCTACTACGTGGTCATGATCATCGAGTACCTGGAGGATATTTCCGTCTTGAACACCGGCGACCTGGCGGTCTTCAGCCTGCTCGAAACCGACATGGCCAACGCCTACCAGACGATCTCCGCCATCATGGCGCTCGATATCCAGCAGAACGGCCAGATCGCGCCCAGAACGATTAATATCAACGGATGGACGGAAGCGATTAATGACGGATTTGTTCCTAGTTGGGACGGCAATGTCTACACTACCTACGGTACGGCCATGCGCAACGGTAATGTGCGCAAGGCTCTTAACGGTAATGTGTACTGGGCCGGAAAAGCGGACGGGTCGGCTGGAACGATCACTTACCCGGTCTTTAATGCGGCATACAATCTGGCGAAACGCGGAACCGACGAGCCGGATCTGTTCTGCGCGAACAAGCCGTTCGTTTCCTTCGTCGAGAACCGCATCCAGCCCCAGCAGCGATTCGGACAAGACACCGCCAGCGTAAAAGATCCCTACTTCGGCGCGGTGGGGTTCCGCTTCAAGAACTCGGTCGTCATGATGGACGACTACTTTCCGAGCGCGCTCGGCTTCCCCTACTCCGATCCCAGCAACGGCGGCCTCGGCAACAACCTCACCGGCGTCATCCCCTACACCGCGCCGACTCCGCCGATTCCGCCGGCTAACAACTTTCCGCCCGCGGCCGTGACTAGTTTGCAGGTCGGCGAAGTAGGCGTCTTCTTCAACACCAGCCGCTGGAAGTTCCGGGTCTCGAACGACGCTGAGTTCGGCTTCAATCCAACCGATTTCATCCGCGCGCCCGATAACACGCGCGTGGCCAGCCAGCTCAAGGCGGCGGTCAATCTGGAATGCGTGGCCCCGTGGAGCAACACGCAGATCTACGGCGTAAATTCTTGAAAGTACGACACTTAGCGGCATAGAGAAGCGGTAAAAAGGTACATGGGAAATCTAAACAAACTCGATAACGGATGGACCCGCCGTCATGGCCAGGCCGGAGTTTATCAAGTAGCCAGCCAACTGCTCCTTCGGGGCGTGAACGTCTATTTCCCTGCCGTTGATAGCGGAGTTGACCTCGTAACCGACAGCGGAATCCGCATCCAGGTCAAGATGACGCATCTGGCCCGTCGCGCTCGCAGGGATCAGCAGATTTATGCGGGCGGAGCCTACTGGTTCCACTTCATGCAGCGCAAGGTTGTGAAGGGCGGCAAGGGATTGATGACCGTTCGGGGACGGGACTTCGCATCCGAATGCGACCTCGTGGTCCTTTGGGGCGTAGACCATAACAGGTTCTGGATTGTCCCGGCCTGTGAACTAGCAGAATGCCAGTGCACGGTATTGGCAGGGGTCCACAATGGGGCGTACAAGCGAGCCACGCGCCCAGATTCTAGGGCGCAAAAGATCATGAATTTTGAGAACCGCTGGGACTTGGTTACGTCCCACGACGAGCTCATCCACGATCCTGACGCGGTTGAGCAGGAGGTTAAATAATTATGCCTATCGGCGGAACCGCGTTTTTCGGTCAGAACCAGCATCCGCGCATCACCACGAACTACCTGAACCAGCTCAACCGCCGCGGCGACCCCGCGCCCGGCGTGCCGGTCTCGACCGCGCAGACGTCGGGTTCGATCGTGCAGTCCTACGACGGCCAGATCGGCGGCAAGCTCACGATTACCAACCCGTGGGCGGTGCAGTTCGCCGATCCAACGGTGGGTCCGCTCTATGGCGGGATCTACCAGTACGTGCAGTTCGACCCGCTCATGATCACCCCCGCCCAGCGTGGGGGCATCGCTTTCTGGAAGGACGAGCAGCAGTATATCGTCACCACCGATTACGTCGCGCAGGTGTCGTTCAAGCCCGCGGGCGTGATTGTCAACGCGGATTATCCCGGCAACTGGGACTTCATTCAGATCGCGGGCGTCGCCATGGTCTTGTTCGGAGCGGCCTTGGCGATCGGCGCATCGGCCGGCGTCAACACCGGCGCCACGCCTCCGTCGGCTGGGGCGGGAACGCCCGGTCCGAATTACCTCGGAATCGTGGTGCAGGCGGCTGGGGTGTCCGGCCAGGTGAGTCCGGTAGAAATGAGTTTGGGCGCAGGTTGGAATTTCTAAGGAGGTCTTTAATATGGCACGACACAGAGCACGTAGAGCAATGGCGCGCGGCGTTCGGCGCGGAATGGCGCGCGGATTCCGGATCGCGCGGGCGCGGAAGCGAAGAGGCGCGAGGGTTTAATCATGGCTCTCCGGGTGCGCAAGATCGGATTCCGAAAAATCAGCCGGAAGAAGCGGAGATACTAGATGGCGACCGCTCTGCTAACGCGCTACGGCTATCCGAAGGTTCCGGGGGACCAGCCCGACAGCGTCCTCGACGTCACCGGCCCGACCACGTATACGCCATTGGTTCCTGGGACGCCTGGTCCTCCCGTCACGCCGCCGAGCGGCGGTCAGCGGATCACGGCCCAGGATTTTGGGCTGCAGACGCTCGATCTTGTTTTCGGCATGGGGTCGACTGACGGCCGGTATTCCGTAATGGTGGTTCCCGAGCTGATCCAGCCGCCGCCTGGCTTGCCCTCGCCTCAGCAGCTGCCGGACGGGACCTTCAGCGCCGTGCGGCTCGCCTGGATGGACCCGGCGGGAGGACAGGCCAGCGGCAATCTGAGCACGTCCATCGTGCGCCTGTTCGCCAGAGGACGCTAGTTATGCGACGACGCAAAAGACTTTCGCGGGAAGGCCGCGCGGCCCCGCCGCTCGAAACTGCGGCGCATCAGTTCGCCAACGAAGCCAATCGGGAGCGGCGCGGCCGCAGGGGACGAGCCCGGAGAAAATAAATGGCGTTCGCCGACCTGACGGCGGAGTTAGTGGGCACGGTTCCGCGTCTGTCGGCGCTACACGCGCAGCAGCTGATCAACCGCAGCTGGGCGCGTGTGCGCGACTCCAGGCTGTGGTCGTTCCACTTCGTGCCGGACGCGCAGCTGTTCGTACCTTACGGTATTTCGATGGGGTCCATGTCCGCCACCTTCGGCTCGCACCAGGTGATCGCGGACGCCGTCGCCAGCGCGGCGCTCGATGCCGTGGCCCTGGCCAACCCGCCGCTCGCCTCCCCTATTCTGGGCGTCGGGCGCCAGCTGCGCATCGGCTCCACCAACGGCATTTCCACGCCCACCGGCCCCAACTACAACATCGTGGCCTGGGACGGCGTCAACACACTGACGATCGACCGGCCCTACGGCGAATTCAGCGTCTCCCGCGCGCCCTATCAGGTGCTCAAGTGCTACTACGCGCCGCCGGCCCCGCCGCCCTTCCTCGATCTGACGCCCGATCTGCGCTACGTGCGCTATCACGTCATCACCAACCGCAACTCGGGCTACGCCATCTTCGGCCCTAATCTCTACTGGAACCAGGCCCAGCTCAACGCCATCGATCCGCAGCGCGGCGGCCAGGGCGACGCCTACATCGTGGCCAACTACGGGCGCAACAAGCTGGGACAGCCGGTGGTCGAGCTGTATCCCAATCCGGTGCAGTTCACCACTTACTACGCGACTTACTGGACCCGCTGGCCGGATCTGTCCGCACAGCAGGATTTGCCGCAGATGCCGTACGAGCTGCCGGACACGGTGATGGCCCAGGCCAAGGCGCTGGCCTCCGATTGGGCGGTGGCGAACGTGAATACGTTCCCCGAGATCGGACAAACCAACTGGATTGCTTACCGACAGACTCAGCAACTTGAATATCGCAACGGAATCCTCAACTGTTTCAAACAGGACGATGAGATGTTCCCGTTGATTCCATTCCGTCAAGGCCAGGGATTTATGTTCCCGCTGGGCGGACAATTCTTACAGTCGCATGACGTTACTTCCATGCTTCCGCGAGGTTATTGATAATGGCTAATAGTCCTATGCAAGCCGTGATGTTATTCCAGCATCACCAGAGCACGACGCCTTTCCTGCCCGTTCCCGGAGCGGCTCCGGCGCGGGCGCGGGCGGCGGCCCCGGAGACTCCGGAAACCAAGCCCCAACCGAAGGAGAACGGGGACGACGAAGAAGAAGAAGAAGAAGAAGACGACGAAAACCAGAAAGAAAAAGAAAAGGGAGGCAAACATGGCTAGGAACATCAATTCGTCCCTGGGCGCCAAAGAGTCCGGAAAGGTCGGCCCCATCCGCACGCCGATGTGCTACAACCTGGCGCAGAGCGAAAACAAGCTGGATCTCAATCCCAGCATCGCGGCCAATACCACCACGCCAGGCGTGTCCAGGAATTCCGCACCGATCCGCTCGCCCATGAACGGCGGCTCGATCGTGAAGTACTGACTATGATCGATCAATTCGGACGCTCTATCGCGGTTGGCGATCAGGTGACCATCACGGGCAGCCTGATCGATCTCATCGAGGACCCCAATTACATCAACTGCACCGTGCAGTTGGATCAGCAAATGCCGCCCAGCGGCGCGCAGGTTCGGATCGATCTGAACACGCAGCAACTGGTATTGAAGGGGCAGTCTCAAACCGAGCAGCAACCTCGCACACCGCCGCCCAGCCGGCTGGCGGCTCAGCAGCAGGCCCGCCAGGCGACGACCTTGCAGATCCGGCTGAAACTGAGTGAACTCAAGATGCTGGTGCAGAAGCTGGCGCAATCCAGCCAGCAGCAGCAACAAGACCTCGGGCAATCTTAGACGTTTCGCAAATACTAGTTTCGGAGGTTTCATGGCGACACAACCGCAAAGCGTAACGGGGCAAAATCCCCAACCCCAATCTGGCCAGACTGGTCAGCAGCGACCGGGCCAGACTGGCCAGCAACCGCAGGGCGGCCAACAGGGCCAGCAGGCCGAAAAGCAAATCGATAAAGAACTAGACGAGATTAAGCAAATGGTGCATCAACTGATCCAACAACAGCAGCAGAGCGGCGGCGGCGGCGGCTACGGCGGCGGCCACGCCAATCCCGGCGGCGGGACTGGCGGCGGCCAGTTCGGCGGCGGTCAACAGGGCGGCTTTGGCGGCGGCGGCGGGCAGCAGTATCCCGGCGGCGGCCAACAACCGCAGGGCGGCGGCTACGGCGGCGGTGGCGGCCAGGGCAGCCCGTTCGGGGGCAGCGGTCAGGGCGGTCAGAGCGGTCAGGGCGGCTACGGCGGCGGCCAGCAGCAAATCGAGCAGTGCCTTCACCGCATCGAGCAGATGTGCCAGCAGATTCTGCACACTGTGCAACAGCAGCAGGGCGGCGGGCAGCATGGCGGGCAGCAGCCGCAACCGTTCGGCGGCGGCCAGCAGCAGCAGCGATGGTAGCTAGTTGGCCGCTCCAGGCTACAGCTTTCTCACGCTCGGAGGCGCGCGGACGGAACTAGCCGCGCGCCTCGAAGATCCTAGTTATGTCTACTGGACGGCCGCTGAACTCAACGATCTGATCGCCGAGGCCGTGCGCACCTGGCAGGCCCTGACGACCACCTACAAGCAACGGGCTACTTTCCAGATCGCTCCCAACACCGGCGTGGGCGGGAGCGCCTTCTACGATCTGGCTAATTTTCCTTCCGGCATTCTGGGCTTCTTCGTCACCGATTTCCAGATCGTGAACATGGTTCTGGCCGCGCTCCTGGAACCGCCGCTGACCGCGGGCTGGACCGGCACCGGGCAGTTTCAGTTCGCGCAGATCGTCAACGCGCTGCAGAACCGCATCAACCGCTGGATGACCGACACCGGCGCTAATGTGACGCGCCATCTTCAGGACAGCGGAGCCGGGCCTTCGGTGCCGCGCATCTTCCTGCCCGAGGGCGTGCTCGACGTACGGCGCGCGGCCTGGCTCAACACCGCGGGCGTGTATTCGACCCTGTGGCGGGATGACGAATTCGCCATGCAGGCGTTCCTGAACCCAGGCGCGCTCCGGCCCAGCGATCCGCCCATGGTGTGGGGCAAGTTCACCGTGCCGCCGGTGGGACTCGAAGTTTATCCGCCGCCGCTCAATTCCGGCCGCATCGAAACCCTGGTGGTCGAGAGCGGACCCGGAATCGGCGTCAGCCCGGCGGCGATCGTGGGCGCTCCCACCGTGCTGCGCATCCCCGAGGACTTCATCTGGGGCATGACGTTCGGCGCGCTCGCCGACCTGCTCGCCGCCGACGGTCCCATGCGGGATCTGGACCGCGCCACGTATGCGGAGAGCCGCTACCAGGAGTCCGCGGAGCTCTACCGTATCAACCCCACGCTGATCAGCACCCAGATCAACGGCGTGCCGGTGTGGTCGGGATCGGTGTTCGAGATGGATTCGTTCCTGGCGAGCTGGCAGTCGCAGACGGGGCCGCCGCAATTCGCCGGCATGGCGGGCCGCAACCTGGTGGCCTTCGGACCCTCGCCCAACGCCCTCTACAGTGTGACCATGGACGTGGTCGCGAACATCCCCGTGCCGGTCGGGGACGGCGACTACATCCAGGTGGATCGCGGCGCGCTCAATCCCCTGCTCGATTACGCGCAGCACCTGGCCTCGTTCAAAATGGCGGGCGTCGAATTCCATAACACCGATCGCCTGCGCCAGAACTTCTATTTGGCGGCGGCGCTCGAAAACGCGCGCATCACCAAAGGGAACTTCTACCGCAGCGCGCTGCAATTGCCCGCGCACCGTCAGCAGCAAGAGGTGCCGAGGATCTAGCTATGCAACGCGCGCAGGGGTTCGTACAGCAGGGCTCGCAGACGGTCTACACCGCCGGCCATGGCTCTTCCACGCTGGTGCAGGCGAGCGCGCCCTACGGCGTCGTGACCGTGTACCTCACCGGAACTAATATCCTCGCCACCATCTACGCCGATAACTACAGCCCGCCGACGCCGCTCGGCAATCCGTTCACGGCCAACGCCGACGGCTACTGGTTCTTCTATGCGCCCGACGGCCGCTATGATGTCGCGCTCATCGCTTGCGACTTCGCCTGGACCATAGGCGATATCATCCTGCGCGATCTGCCCCCGGCCGCGCTGGAAGCAAAGGTGACAGAGCATGCCAAATTATGAGCGCAAGACGATTCCGTTCGTGCACAAGGGCATGAACTGGAACGCGCCGCCCGACAAGACTCCTGAGGGCCAGATCCCCTGGGTCAAGAACGGGCGCGTGCTGGAGCAGGGCGTGATCAGCAGCGCGCACGGCCACACCCAGGCCTTCAGCCCCACGGGTTACCAGTATCTGCACTCGATCTCCCGCCTCAATATCAAAAACCCGCAGTTCGATCCCTTCCTGGCGCGCAACTACGTCGTGGGCGGCGATCAGAATCTACTTGTCTTCCGGGACGACCCCACCTTGCACAGCGGTCTGAATCCGGTGATTACGCCCAAGGGCCAGTACAACGTCTTCAGCGGTAATCCGCTCTCGATCGTGGATGCGCAGCCGGTCGGGGCCGCCGCCGCCTGGAAGTACATCGCCGATTCCAAGCAGATGGTCGCGGTTGGCTACTATCCGGGAGACACTCACAACACCATGGCGCGCTGCCTGACGATCGGTATGCGCCAGCCGATCAATCGCGCCACCGTGACGAAAGCCGGAGCCGGCAAGCTGCTGGGGCAATATCAGTGGGCTTTCGCTTACCGGAACCTGCAGACCGGCGCCCGCAGCAATCCTAGTTCGGCCACCCGCCACCAACTAGGCGGCGACCCCAATGACCCGGATTCTAAGATCAGCGTGCACATGGTGAATGAATCGGCCTCGATGCCCTTGCCCGACGTGCCGCTCGATCCGCAGACCGGACAGCCCGACGCCAATATAGTTATCGATGTCTATCGCTTCGGCGGCACCATCAACCGCTGGGCGCTGGTCGGCAGCGGGCACGCCTTCGAGGTCTTCGTTGACAACGTCCCAGACCTGCAATTACTGGCCGCGCCTGGCCCTTCGATGGCGACCGACGCCAGCACCGGGCTGACCCGCTTCAATTTGTTTCAGCCGTTTGTGACCCAGGACATCGCCCGCAAGGGCTCGGGCGCCCTGGCGCGCATGCCTAACGGCGAATGGATCTTAAACACGATTGCTGGAGACCCTTTCAACCTGGACTGGCTGCAGGGCAGCACCATCTATATCGGCCGCGCGGGATCGGGAGCGGTCGGAACCGCCTACACGATTTATGAGGTGGGCGACCCAAACAATCTGGTCGTAGCCGAGAATCTGGAGGGCTCGTTCTCGGTGGGAGACCCGGTTGACTGGTCCACCAACGCGGGGACGCTGATGAGCGGACAGCCCATGTCGCATCTGTGGGGACCGTATGGCATCGGCCAGTCCGGCTCCTACCTGTTCGCCTGCGGCGATCCCAACGCCCCCGGCACGCTCTACTGGACCAACGGCAACGACCCGGACTCGACCGATATCGTCAACAACATCATCGTCACCTCCCCCAGCGAGAGACTGCAGACCGGCTGCGTCTACGACGGCCAGCCCTTCTGCTGGTCGACCGAGCGGCAGTTCCAGATCTTCCCCTCGTTGACCGTCTTCGGTCAGTTCACGACCCAGGAGATCGCCGGCGCCAAAGGCGTATGGATGGAATGGAGCCTGTCGGTGCAGTCCAACGGCTTCGCCGATCAGTCGGTCACCTGGCGCGGTAAGGACGGCATCTATGACTGGAGCGCCGGCGGCGGCTTGCGCCGCCTGACCGACGATCTGTACCCGTTCTTTCCCCATGATGGCGAATTCGGCTTCGCGCCCGAGACCATCATGCCGTTCATCAATTACCCGCTCACCGATCATCCGGAAGTAGTCGGCAATCTCGACGACCGCCAGCCCAAATATCACCGCACCTGTTGGTTCCACGGCATGCTGTTCTACGATTTTGTGGCGCAGTCGCAGGATGGGCAGACCTACTCGACGCTAGTTTGGGACGAGGTGCAAGTGAAGGGCTGGGTGAGCCTGGATCAGGCGTTCCCGCACACGCATGCGCCGGTGGCGCGGGGCGTCGAGATCGGGGCCAACGACCCGGACGCGGGCGACACCGTCACTCCGGACGGCAGTCCTGGGGCTATGGGGCGCGGCGGCAACCTCAAGGTCACCTGGGGTGACATCATCTACGACTACTACGGCTACACCCGCGGCTTCGAAACCCGCATCGTCACCCGCGCCGAGGACTTCGGCGATCCCCGCGCCAATAAGCTCTTCGGGGACTACTGGTTCGATTGCACGGCCTACTCTCTCATCACCATCATCCCCCTGGTCAATTTCCATCGTTCGCAACTGGAATTCGACCAGGTGCCGTTCTCCATCGCCGGGATTCGTCGCCAGCATGTGCTCGATTTCGACCAGACCGTCACCACCCACGGCATCGGCGTGATCCAGCAGACCATGGGTCTGGACATCCGCTGGATCGCGAGCGACGGCCCCTTCACCGCTTCCATCAACCAGTGGAGCCCGGCCATCGTTCCCAAGCCGGAGTCGATCTCCTTCCGCTTCACGGATCGCAGCGACGAGGGCGTGGTGCAGGCGAAGTATCTCATGGGCATGAACCTGGAGGCCGACACCGGCGACACGTCTTTTCTTCTCAACGTAATGGTGGACGGCAATCTGATCGCGCAGGTGAATATCCAGCACGACGGGCAGACCGAAAAACCCTACGCCTGGGAGCCGGTGGCGGGCTACGAGTTCCAGGTGCAGATGAACTTCCCGCAGGAGGTGCTGTGGCGGCTGTTCAAAATCCAGTGGATCTACGAGCCCTGGCCGGACGCGGTCGCGCGCAAGTATCCCTTCCAGAGCCTGGGAACGACCGGCGCGAAGTACATCAGGGGCATCGTCATGCCGATGGAGACCGGCGGCCAGCCGGGCACGGTGCATCTGTGGGGCGACGACGCCGACACCGACTACACCTGGACCAAGACGACGGAAGAGCTGAAGAAGACCGGCGAGGTGCTGGATCTGCCTGCGCCGTTTGTGGCGCACTTCATCCAGTTTTCGACCCTCACCGACTCCCGCATCTGGCCGGCCGAAGTCAAAGTCGACTTCGACCCCTGGCCGGAGATGTCCACCGACGTTTCTAGTTTCACCAACCTGGGCTATCAGGGCGCGAAGTTTTTCCAGGGCGTCGTGTTCTCGGCCGAGACGGGTGGACGGCAAGTATCGATCACCGTCAATAGCGATTGCGGCCATTCGGTGAAGCTGCCCTTGGTGCAGACGCCGGCGCTGTGCAAGAACAATTTCGCGTTCAGCTTCTCGCCCTGCAACAACCCGCCGAGCGAGCCGTTCATCGCCGAGCAGGTGCAGATCGTGCCCGACGGTGATATCCGCATCTGGAATGACGAGACGCGGTATGTGTGGGAGCCCGAGCCCGAGCTGGTGGCCACTTACCAGACGCAGCCGACCGATCACGACCTGCCCGGCTGGCACAGCATGCGCGACTGCTACATCGCCTATCGCGGCGGTTCAGGCGCCCCGACGCTCTACATTACGACGGAGTACGGAACCGAGAGCTACCTGCTCGACTACGTGGGGCCGAACGTCTACACCCGCTGCTATCGCGTGCTCAAGCCGCAGAAAGCCAAGTGGCGGCACTACCGCGTCGAGGGCTGCGGCCTGATCCGCCTGTACATCAAAGATTGCGAGGTGCGGGTGAAAGCCTGGGGCTCGACCGGCGCTTATATTAGCGCCCAGCCCTTCGGCGAGCTGTCACGAACTAATGGCGGGGCGAGAATTTGATGGGATAAAACGGCCATGATATCCCCTTTTGTATTTCCAGACTGGTGGAATAGGCGGCTTAATGGCTCCGGCACAAAAGCCGAAGAATACGTTCTGGCTTCCAGTGACCCATCGCAGATTATCTTCATGATTATTTTGCTTGTTGGCATCTTTGTGGTGGACCTGCCTTCCGGCGGGGCGCGGACCATGGAACGCCGTGCAAACCAGGATATGTATCCTGATGGTCTTTTGCTTTCCATTAATGCACAAAACTACGCGCAGATAGCCCTTCCTATCGAGATGCGGTTTGATTATTTTCCCTACGTGCGTCTTATGGCCGGGTTTGCTCCTGCGCACTCGTCCCAAATTGGACGCTTCGTAGAATCCGTTCAAGCCTTCGATGGCTTTCCAGATTTCCTGCATTTGTTGAGTTGTAGCATGGGAGCTCGTATATGAGTATTCTGGACATTGTCGAAATCGATCTGCCGCTGATCCTTCTGATCATCCTCAAGTGGATCCTCGACCAGATCCGAAACCGCCGCGTGGAGCGCACGCTTGACGAAGTCAAGGCGAGGGTGAGCGGGCGATGAGCACCACACCGATCCCCGGCCAGTCTTCGCAGCCCCCGAGCAGCTGGTTCCCCAATCTCAAGGGCTCGGGCCTGCCGCGCACCGCCATCAACGGCCTGCAGCAGAGCTTTTCGCTGATCTACTCGCTGCGCGATACGCTCGCCCAGCTCGAAACCACGGTCCGCAACCTGGTTCAGTACGGGACCAATCAGGAGCGCACGCAGGTGAACGGAGGATTGAGCGCGCAAGCGGTGCCGGACGGCGCTCTATATTTCGAAACCGACACCGGCCAGGTGTTTCAATCGCGTCTCAATCCCAATTCGACCACCCGCGACTGGTTCCTGGTGATCAATGGCGTCGTGCCGGGGCCATAATAGAACGCAAGGAGCAGGCCTAGTTTATGGACCTGAACGTTTTGCTAGGAGCAACGAGCATAGTTGGGATGGGGGCCGGCGCATGGGCGTTGGTGCTCTACCGCAAAAACGGCAACGGTAACGGCCATCACGCTCCGGAGCCGGCGCCCGCGCCGATCGTCGTCCAGGGCCTGGCCGAGCTGCCCGGACAGATCGAGCGCGGCCTTATGCCCATCTTCGAACGCTCGTTCACCCGATTCATTGAAGCCGCGCCGAGGCCGGATATCCGCATGGCCGAAGTCGTGCAGATCGCCTCGGAATCGCGGAGCTGGACCGTGCAGCTGGCGACTAGTCTCGATCGCATCACCGACCGCCTGGAGGCGATTTTACAGATGGGGCCGCCCGGCCCTCCGCCGGAACTAGTCGCCGATTTGGAGCGGATCGCGGTCCAGATCAGCGAGCGGCTGGAGTCGGTCGCGCGCCTGGTCCAGACGCCGGAGCGCCCGCCAATCACTGAACTACCGCAAATCACAGAACTAGTGCGCGGGCTCGATGAGCTTCCCGCGCGCATCGGAGAGGCGCTTGCGGCGCGCATCCGCGCCCCCAGGTTTTCCGCCTCCTCCGGCAACGCCACGTCTTCTTCTGGGGGAGGTAACGGCGTGAGTGAGGCCGGAGGAGACGGGGGCGAGCCGCCGGTGCGGCGGGCGCCGCCGGCGTTCCTGCCGCGGCTGCCGCTGGCGGCGAACCCGGCCGTCCCGCAGATTCCCGCTCCCTACGTTCCCGGATCGGTCTTTGTTCCCGCGGGCGCGGTCTCGAACCTGCTCGCGCTCATTCAGCAGCAGCTCTCGCCCAATTGCCCCGGCACCGCGGTAGAGTTCCTCATCGCCGCCGACACCACCAACGCCGGCTCGATCCTGGTGGGAGGCGCTTCCTCGCTCGGCGGCCCCCTCACCCAGGACAACTACGCTTACGAGCTCACCCCAACTAGTCCGCCGCGCATCTATCGCTCTACGTATCCCGGCGGCAACACGCCCGTGGGCGAGCTGCAGGTGCTCGCGCCCGCAGGCGGCTACCTGCATGTGGAGGTGCAATCGTGAAGAGAGGCGATCTCCGCGACCGGTTCGATCTAGCGGCGGCAGTAGCCGACCACGCCCGCGCCGCTCAGGCGGGCGGTCCCAAACAATTCATCCGCTCGCCTACCGGCAGGCCGCGCGGAGCCGACCGGTTCCCCGGTAAGCGGGGACTGCGTCGCACCAAGCGGGGTTGAGATATGCCGGCCACCACCATCTTCAATCCAGCCGGATCGAATTTCGACTCGATCAATAACGCCTTCGGGCAGATCTACAGCATGTTCGGCGGCAGCGGCAACCGCATCTCCGGCAGCGGTGCGACCGACCCCTTCGGAACCTCGCCACAGCCGATCTCGGGCGCGGACAACAGTGTGACCGCGGGACAGCGCGCCTCCATGAATCTATTGGGCCAGGCCGCGCCGACGGCTTTTACGATGGGCCAGAACCTGTTGGGGACGGGCCTGGGAGTCACGCAGGGCGGCCTGGGCGTGGCGGGCGGCGGCGTAGGTGTGATGGGCACCGGTCTTGAGACCTTGCAGCCTTCCATCGATTTCTATAACAAGATCCTGGCCGGCGATCCCAGCACCACGTCCGCGGCGCTCGCGCCCACGGCGGCCAATATCGCCCAGATCTATTCGGGCGCGCTCAACCAGGCGAATCAGGGCATGCCCGCAGGCGGCTACCGCGCCGCTACTTTGGCGGGTCTGCCGCAGGCGCAGGCGGCGCAGGTGGGCAACGCGGCGCTAGGACTGCAACCGGCGGCGGCGCAGGCGCTGGCGGCCCTGGGCGGCGAACAGGCGCAGATCGGCCAAGGCATCGCTGGTGTGGGAACGACGATCGGCGGACTAGGCACGCAGATCGGCGGACTCGGCACCCAGCTAACCGGCCAGGGATTGAGCGGGATTCAAAACCTAGCCCAGGATCTGCTCGAAAAGCAGCACATCAACCAGCTCGATCCGACCGTGCTGCAGCAGATCAGCCAGGCGCTCGGCATCGCCGGAACGCTGGCGGGCGGTATTGGCGGGGCTCTCGGCGCCGGCGGCGCTGGCGGCATATTCACTGGCATTGCTAAAGGTATGGGGTGATCTAATGGGCGACCTTATCTCCAACCTGATCGGCGCTCAGCTAGGCAGCAAGCAGCAGAAAGCCCAGGAGGAGGCGCAGCAGATCGGCCAACAGTTGCAGATGTACAGCTATGTGCTGCAGGCCCCCGGCGCTCCCCCGCAGCTCAAGCAGGCGGCGCATCAGCACCTGCTCAATCTGGCGGAGGAGCATGGCGGCAAGGAAGCGTCCGACAACCTGCCGCAGCTCGGGCAGTACCTGACCCGGCTGGCGGCCCCCTCGTTGATTCACCAGGCCCTGCAGAAGCGCGCCCTCGTCCAGGCCTTGCAGCAGCGCGCCGCCGCTCAGGGACAGGGGGAGGCTCAGGGGCAGGGCGGCAGCCTCGGTTCGCAATTCCGGCGTTATGCGGTGGAACCGGAACAGGAGCAGGCTGCTCCGGCCGCTCCGCCAGCTAGTCCTCCGCCTAGTTCGCCCTCTATTTTCGACGCTAGCGGGCGGGGAGGCCTCATAGCCGGGACACCGCCGAGCGCAGCTCCTCCGCCAGCGGCGAGGGCAGCGACTCCTGCTCCTGCTCCTACTCCCGCGGCCGCGCCTACTCCGGCGACGCATCCTAGTTTCCGGCAGCGTCTGGGCAATATCCTCACCGGCTTCGCTTACGGCATGCACGGGCAGGAAACGCCCGAGCGCCAGGCGATGATTCAAGCAAGCGCCCAGGCGGCGGCGCGCGCGGCGGAAGAGCAACAGCACCTGCAGCGGATCGATCAGTTCCTCCAGCGCGGCTGGATAACTCCGGAGCAGGCCAACGAAGCTCGGCGGCGCTGGATCATGGGCGAGCCGTTAGGCACTAACGCGGCGACCGCTCAGAAACAAACTACCGTTGAGCTAGACACGGGCGAAGTGGTTCCGGCATGGGAGGACACGAGGAGGCAAACGTTTGAAACGCTCGATGGTCGGCCCATCGATCCTAAGAGTATCCGCAACGTTGGTGTTCCCGTCGAGCCGAAACTAACCGGCCGGTTACTAGAGCGCCAGAGAATCGAAGAAATCATCGCCAACAAAGGCGGGAAATATCCGCCAAACGTCGTCGAGGGCGCGAAAAAAGAGTTGGCGTACATGGACGCACAGGCCGACCAGGCCGTCAGCCGTTCGCAGATACAGCAACGACAACTGGCGTCGGGACAGAAGATCGTCCCCGGCACGCCTGAGTTTAAAGTCGCGCAGGACCTGGCCTACGGGAAACTAACCTTCCAGGGATTCCGCGCCCTATACGCTTACAGCCGGGATGAGCAAACCAGACTGGCGATCTACAACAAGGCGACCGAGCTGAATCCCAATTTCAGTGAAGCGCAGTTCACGGCTGGATACCGTTTCTTCGCTCGTCCGCAGACACGCCAGCAACTAGCCGCGATCGATAACGTGGAAGCAGGCGTAGGCGATCTCTTGCGCCTGTCGGACGCCGCCGAACGCGCCGGAGCTCCGGTGCTCAATCAATTCATCAACCCCGGCGGTTATATGGTAGGCAACCGAAACTACAGCAATTTTAATCTAGCCCGAACAGCGTTCGCCGATGAACTAAGCGGAGCGCTGGGCATGGGCGGCGCCACCGACATGACGCGCCAGATGGGTTTCGACATGACCGATCCCAATCTGAGTCCGGCGCAATTTCGCGACGGCGTCCAAAGAGTCGTGTGGGGCTTCCTGAACCGCAAGCGAGACAGCCTGATCGATGAGATGAGCGTTTATGGCGACGAGGAACGGAAGCGCGCCGAGGAGCTGGGACGCAAACAGGGCCTGACCCCGGAAGGTATGCCGCGGCCTTCGAAGCCGGGGAAGTCCAGGCCGACGCAGGAAACCGTGAATCTGTACATGGAGACCTACGGCAGTAGAGAAGCAGCCAAGGAACAGATGCGCAAAGACGGCTGGAATGTGAATTTTTAGGTGGCCGACCAGCAACTTACCCTCGATGAAATGTTCCGCCGCGCGGAGGCTAAAAAAAGCGGCGCGACTCCTGCTCCAACTCCTGCTCCAACCCCTCCACCGAGCGGCGGTGGACGTGGTGCGCCCTCATCGCCCCAGCCCACCATGGATGAGATGTTCAAACAGGCCGAGCGCACGCAACATACGCAACAACAGCGGCAGGCTGAACCCGGCTGGCAGCAACAGGCGCTGAGCTTCCTTAAAGAAGCGGGCCAGGGTGCAGTAGCAGGCTTGCAACGAGGGATTTTTCGAGGAGGCGATCCAACCCGGACATGGCGGCGTGATCCGAAAACTGGTAATTGGCAACCCGCACCCGAGCAACCGAAAGCCCAACAGGCGATACCGCCGACCGCGGCGGGCCGAATCGGCTTCGGCGCGGAACAGGCGGCGGAGTGGCTGGTCCCCGCCGGACGCGCAATTGAAGGCGCAGGACTAGCTAAGGCCGCGCTGCGTACGGCGAGGGGCGCGATGCAAGGCGGTGTGATCGGTGGTTTGCAGGCGGGCGACGATTGGAAATCCGGAGCGGAAATAGGAGCGCTATTGGGCGCTGGCGGAGGCCTCATTGAGCATTACGGGGCCGCCCGCGCCGCGAAGGCCGCCGAACGCCAGTTGTCCTTTCCTCCGAGCACGCCGACGCGGACGCGCATCGAGGTTTCCGAGCGCGCTGTAAAGCCTGGGGCGCGCGTCCCGATCACCAGGGCCGAAGAGTTGAAAGGCTTCCCGCATTTAGAGCCCGAGATCGCGCGGAACAAAGGCGCCATCAATCGCCTCACGCAAACTCACCCGGTCTATAGCCAGCGCACGATCCCCATTGATCAGGTGCTGCAGCCGGTAGACCGCTACATTGCGCGACTGCGCCGTTCCGATCCCCAGGCCGCCGAACATCTAGCCAGGCTGCGTGAGCAGTGGGCCACAGAACTAGGCTACAAACCCGCTGTGCCGGCTGTTCCGGCGACCCCCGCCCGTATCGTGCAGGAGCCAATTCTCGACATCAACGGCAAGCCGCTACTCGATCAGTACGGCAAGCCGCTACTTCGGGACCGGACAATCCCCGGCGCTTTCGGTAAGCCTGGAGTCCCCGCGCAGACAACGACCACCGTAGCCAAAACGCAGACGCTCAAAGAAGACTTCCGCGCCGGACTAGCGCAAACCCAAAAGGGAAAGGCTCCGACGCTTACGCCGCCGGGTGAAACTACCGGACGCAGATTGGCCGAAAGCGGCATGAAACGCTCTATCGAGAATGCGATTCCCGAAGAGGCCATCAAAGACATCAACCACGCCATCGAGATTGATCTGCGGCTAAAAGAAGCCATCATCCGGGTGTCCCGGAAAAATCCAGCGTGGCTGGGAAGCACGCTGAAGACCATGGCCGGAGAGGCGGGTCTTGAACTAGGGGCTGAGCTACTTCAGCGGATGGGCGGCGAGGGACAGCAACGGAGCAGGCGCGAACGCGGGCAGCCTGGGATGCTCACTCCCGGCCGCATGGCGTTGGGGGCGGCGGCGGCGCTCACAATGGCATATAAGAATCCGAGGGCATGGACTACCCTGATGGTCGCCCTGCGGGCCAGCGGAGTCGCAATGCCCGGCGGAGTAGGAACCTTCATCGGTTCCCAAATACGGACTGGCGGCGGCGCATCTGCGCCTGCGCTTGGTCGCGAGCGATACGAGCAACCGGAGCCGGAAGTTGGAGGCGGCGGCGCCACAACTAGCGCTCCTCCGCCCGTTACTCCGCCGGCGACGACTCCTGCAACAGCGCCGCCGGCATCGGGCGCTGGCGGCGGCGCGGAGCGCACCGCAGATCCTAGATACGAGCTGCCGGAGGAACCAGAACCAGGCGGGCCGCGTGAAGCAAATCCCAAATATGAGCTGCCGGAAGAATCTTCACTCGCACGCGCTCCCGAAAAGAAACCCAGTCCGATGCCGCGCCAGGCTGCCACTGTGCCGCCGCGACAGGCTGCTACTAGTTCTCCTAGTTTTCCTTCGGAGCCGGCCGCCGGGCAGTTTCCATCCTGGGATCGAACGCGGGATTTTCTCCGGGATTTTCAGCAGATCGGCCCGCTTTACGGCGCTTCTCCCGGCCTACTGCGGGTGGTGGCGCATCTCGAATCGAGCGGCAATCCCGATGCAAAAGGCGGCTCTGGTGAAGTGGGTCTGATGCAGTTGATGCCTTCCACCGCGCGATCGCTGGGCGTCGATCCGCGCGATCCGCGCGATTCGATCCGGGGTGCGGCGCAATTGCTGGGCCGCCTGATGAGGAAATATAACGGTGTGACATGGAAAGTACTGGCGGCGTACAACGAGGGAGAACCCGCTTTCGACCGCCGGCAGCGCAAATCGCCGGGGCGGCAGTCGCTGCCCGCCACTACACAGCGCTATGTCGCCAACGGGCTGCGATTGCTGCGAGGGCAGGAGATCGCCGAAGCGCGCTAGTCGTCTCTGCTCATCCAAAGAGCGACTACCGTCGCTCCCAAAAACGCCCCGATTGGCCAGCCAACAACAAGGATGGTTATTCCTCCCAGTATTCCGCCGCCGAATATCACAACAAGCGCCAGCACGGCTTTGAAGAGAAACCGTAGGACTTCAAGTATTTCGATAGATTCTCCTTTGGTCCGACGGACTTCTTCCTGAATCTTGAATCTGCGGCGAGCCTCCTGCTGGAGTATTTTTTCCTCTCTGGTCATCACGCTAGCGCCGCCCAGGGTTCCCAATTGTCATGATCCCCCACCCAAACACAAGGCCGATTACGAATACCAAAATAATGCTCGTTGATGGTGAGTGTTTCGAGTCTTTCGTCAATGGTCATATTGATTTAGGCTGGATTCCTCAACTAATACCTTCGATATTTTCTAAAGTTGTGCTTCAAATTCTGGACGGAAGTAATTGCAAATAGCGTGAGTTAACCGTCGCTTCCCTCAGCGCGAACGGCGAATTCGGCAAGCTTGGCGCGCTCCTCGACGTTCGGTTCCAGGCATCGCAGATACGTGGTGAGAGAGTTCACCAGAAAGTGACGCCGAACCTCCACGTCGGTACTCTCACGCATCGGGGGCAGGGTCTGCGGCTCGATCAGGTACGCGGCGATGAATGCTCTGTCGTCCGGGTAGATTCGGATGATCCGATCGAGGTTGGTTTCAAGCCATAGCGGGCGGGCTCCGTTCTGCATTTTCATCTCTCCTGTTCTGTCAGTTTTTTCTGGTTGCCGAATATCTTCCATCAACCGAGCGCGTGTCATTTTTGGTGGTGCTCCAGTTCGTGAATGGTCAGCTTGGTGTCGACCTTGGTATCGAGCGCTTTCACGTCCGCTTGAAGACTTTGGATGGCTTTCAGGATGCGCTCGAAACCGAGCGCCATCTCGGCGCGCAGGGTTTCTTTGGCGTCAGAGACGCGGCTGTTCGAGTAGAGCAGCAGCGACAAGGGGACGATAATCGCAATCGCGATGGTGATCAACTGGGAATCGGTCATCTTGGCCCTTCGTCAACCAACAACCGTACGATTCGCAATGCGTCATCGGCGTCGCCTGCGTCTAACGCGGTCTTCGCGTCTAGTAGTGCGCTTTTCGCGTCCTTCCGCTGTTGAACCCGCCGCTGGACGATTTCCGTGAGTTCGGACCGGCGCGGGAAATACTTGTCGATTAATTTGGAATGCGCTTCGGATAGCTCGAATCCAAGCTCTTCGGCCCGCGCCAGCATAGCCGCCAAGTTTTTTTCGGCGTTGGCGAAGACGGCGTATTCGGCGCATAATTTGACCCATTCAGGCCGATCACCCTGGTTCTGCATGTTTTGCATGTTTTGCATTTGCTTTCTCTCCTCCTTCATCCGGTTTTCCAGCGCAGGCCCAGGCGATCGTTGGGAGCGTGCGTCAGGTCCTGCTTGGTCCCGAGGTAGCGCTCCGTGGTCTGGATGCTGGCGTGACCCAGCAGAATCTGAATCTGCTCCAGCTCGCCGCCGTGCTTGCGGCAGAGCTTGGCGCAGGTGCGGCGCAGATCGTGGGGCCGGACCTCGACGTCAATGGTGCGGCCATACCGGGCGGCCAGATCGAGCACCGCCGTGCCGGTGAGCGAATCGTGGGTGATCTGGCCGTGGCGGTTCATGCCGCGCAAAATGCGGCCTGTGGATATTTGTGCGGCCTCGGCCCAGCGGTCGACTGCGGCCTTCACCCAGGAGGGGACCGGCACGGTGCGGATGCGCCCGTGCTTCCCCCTTAAATCGGGGATCACCCAGCGACCTTCGCGCTGCTGGATGTCTTCCAGGTTCAGCCGCACCGCCTCGTCGCGCCGGAGCCCGCATCCGACCAGGAGCGCCAGCGCGCAACGGTCTCGCTTTCCTTTCAACGTGCTGGGAGACGGAGCCTCGATCAAAGCTTGAGCTTGTTCCTGGCTCAGCCAGTTCCCCATCCGATGGCCTAGCTGACGTACGTTCGGGGCGGCGGCCACGGCGGCGGCTTGGGCCGCCGGGATCAGGCCGGCGGCGGCGGCGGTTCGCGCCAGCTTGCGCACCGCAGCTAGTTTCTGGTTCACCGTCGACGGCGATAAGCCCCGCTCTTTGAGGTGGTTGCGCCACGCGCTCAAACCCGCCAGGTCAAACGGCTGGCGCTCCTGCTGACGCCATTGGGCGAATTCGAGCAAGGCGCGGCCATAGTGCCGTTTCGTCTCCTGGCTGTCCAGGGAGTTCAAGACCAGGGTGAGGGGATCATCCGGGGGACGCGTAGAATGCCCCGCCTTGGCCAGGATTTGCCCCAGGTTCGATTCCGGGGCCGGTTCCGGGGGTGGAGGCTCGACCGGGGCGGCGAACGCGCTAGCGGTCACGCAGGGCCTCTTTGGCGCGAAGCTGGTCTGCCAGTGCTTTCCCGCACAGATGGCCTCGCTTTTCCGCTAGCATCCGGCTGAACCGTCCGCATTCGCAGCGGTCCTCGACGCGGGCTTTGAGCCGGGGCCGTTTGGCGATTTTCTGCATCATCTGGCTGCGCTGTTTGGGGGTGATGTTCTTCCAGCGGGTCTCTCCGCCCGATTTGGCTTTGGCCAGCCGTTCCTCCTCCGTGGACATGGCCATTGCTTTGGCGGCCAGGGTCACGGCGGCGGAATCTTTGCCCTCGATCCAGTCGCCGCCGTTGGTGCGCACCGCGCCGCAGGCGCAGAACTCGGCGGTGCGGGCGGCGGCGTGAACGTGCGCCGGGGGCGCTGGCGGCGGCGGTTCCGCCGGTCCGGATTTTTTCCGGAGCGGCATCGGCGGCGTCACGATTTTCTTGGCTTTCGGCTTCGTCTTCGTCATGGCTGAATCCCCAGCTTGATTTCGACTTTGGTCAACCGCTTGTCCAGTTCGTTGATGGCGCCGATCACGTGCTCGACGCGGTCCTCGATGCGGTTCATGCGCTGGAAGGCGACCAGAAACAGCATGCCGTTGAAGAGGCAGTTGACGATGATGGGTACGCCGATCGTCAGGTACAGTTGCGTGTCGGTCAGGGTTTTTCTCTCCTCTCGTTTTGTATCATGGCTTGTTCGTTACATGCAAGTAACGTGCAAGCGCTTCATCGCGTTGCTCGCACGTCGGGCACTCCACGCGTTTGCCGATGTAGAGCTGCTCCTCCTCGGCTTCGGCGTTGCTGACGGTGCGCTTGTGCCCGCAGCCGAGGGCGACCACCCAGTGGTCGCGGTCGCCGGTGCGGTACATGGCTTCGATCGCGGGTTTCATGCGTCGCCTCTCGCGATCCTCCGCACCGTCCGCACATCATCGAGTCCAAGCTCGCGGATCACATCGCGGTAGTTGACGTCGCCGAGCATTTCCTCGGTGTCCGCCAGCGGATCGTAGACGATGTGGTCCTCGCCGTCGCGCAGGTAGGCGACCCTGGCGCCCGACGCCGAAATGAAGTAGATGCGGTCATCGTGGCGGCGTAGCGTAATTGTTCTGGTTTTTGGTTCGTCCATGTCAGTATTCCTCCGGGAGTAGAAACGTGGTGCTGCTGCGATCGGCTTCGGTGATGATCCAGATCTTGACGCCGGTCGCAAGCTGGTAGGCGGAGAGCAGGCGCGTCCCTTCGATTAGGGCGCGATCG
>Ga0066903_100000281_pt1 | contig 29791 bp, 38 predicted proteins | sample PanSoiMetaGPlot1_FD_67491 | JGI IMG/M metagenome (GOLD analysis project Ga0066903, IMG submission 67491) | Tropical forest soil microbial communities from Panama analyzed to predict greenhouse gas emissions - Panama Soil - Plot 1 (version 2) | ecosystem: Environmental > Terrestrial > Soil >... | reverse complement strand
CGGTGGCATCGAAGATCTTGAAGGAGGTTTCCAACTTCTGGGCGGCCTCCTGCTGTTTCGCCTCCCTCATGCGGAACATCATTTCGGCGAACCGCTCCATGGTGTTTCCACCACCACCGCCTCCCCCGACGGTTCCCGCAATTCCAGAGGTTTCGGTAATCGGCATATACCTATCCTAAAGGCCCAATACCGGGCAGGTTCTGAAGTAATGGATCTTCGCCCGCCGGTAATGGCGCAATACCTGCTCCAAACGACGGAGTCATTGTCGGCAGAGACACGGGCGGCAGTCCGCTTTCGGTTCCCGTACCCGCACCGAACAGATCCGGGAAGAGCGCGGCCATCATCATCAGACTTTGACCGCCGGCCTGAAGTCCTTGAGACAATCCCGACTGCCCTCCAACAACAGCCGTCGGATGCATGGCCCCCGCAAATTCCCCAACCGCCCCTTGCCCCAAGGCCGATGCTTGCAATCGCCGATTCGCTGCAGCTTCGGAAGCCTGCTGCGTATAGCCCGCAAGAATCGATGCGAAATCTTTCTGGGTCTGCGCTTCGTAATCCACCCCGGCTTTCAGGATGTCCGAGCCATAGCGCAGGCCTCCGGCACCGAATTGCTCGATCAAATTCGTACGACCTTCTGAGATTCCCCGTTGCGAGGCGGCCTTCATCGCTTCAAACATCGGACCGACATCGGTGGGCAGTCCCGTCTTTGAGGCATCCGAGATCGTCTGAAAGGCCGCCGGCGCCACACCGGCCTGCGTGAGGGCTTTGATGTAATCCTGCTGTACGCCGGGAAAGGTTGCTGCCGGTGCAGGAATCTTGGTGGTCTTCGGACCGCCGAAAATCCCTCCGAGCAGATTCATTCCAGCGGAGGCCCCCATCGTGATCGGTAGAGCTGCAGCACCCATTACATCAACCTCCTCAGATCCTCAGCCATGAGGCCTCGAATCTCCACATCGTGATAGTGGTCTTTGTAGAGAAACGCGCCTTTCATCAAGCCTTCATACCGGAAGCCCACGCGTGTCGCGATCCGGCAGGCGTGCTTGTTGAACGCCGGAGGTAGCGCGGTGAGACGATGGAGTTGGAACATGTCGATCACATCGCGCGCAATGCGCCGACCGGCCATGGCCATTTCCGATTCGCTCAGGGAGTGGTCCCATAGGAAGAAGTGGAGGTACGCATTCAAGCGTGGAACGATCTGTTCGGCAGTCACGAGCGCCGCGTCTTTGTACAGAAAGGCGGCCGTCGTCGGCGCGGACAATCGTTGGGCAAACAGATCCATGTTGTCACGCGAAAAATCGTCGAAGCAGATCTCCTGGCGGCGGACGCGTTCCCACAGACGATTCGCGGCATCGGGAGTGATCGTCGTGGCATCGAATGTTTCCAGTCCCGTCATTAGCGTTGGTTATACACCTCCAGCAAATAAATAGGAACGTTCTAAAGCGCCGGAGGGGCCAGCAGTTTGATGAAGTAGGCCGTCACCACAATCCAGCCGCTGGACGCCCCGAATGTTCCCCCCGACACGCTGGCCACGACATCTTCCGCGGTTTTCGTCCAGTACGGGCTGGGATTCGTCGTGCCACCCGGCAACTGGGTAAAGTCCCAATTGGTGACGTTTGTCGATGTGTTACCGGCAACAGCCAAACTCGCGTTCCATTTGGCGGCGCTCGTGCCAGATCCGAGTCGGAGCGTACCTGCCGTAATGACGATCCCGTTCAGGTTCCGCGACGTCACGCCAAGCACCAGAACATTGGCCGGAATCAGTCCAGTCGCCGTCACGCTCGTCGTTCCATTCACGGGTTTCAGGATGAAACTGGCTGTCGAGATTTCCCACGCGCCCGCTGTATTCTGCGAATCCCCGACGCGCAAACCCCGAGTCGGGATGTGGAATTTCGAGTCATCGTAAGTCGAATATTCCGATCCACTGCCGATCAGGACATTGCGTGAGTATGGAAATTGATTCGAGGTGTAATTGGAAATCGACGTGGCATCCAGAAATGCCAGCGAGCGGCTGGCCAGTAGGGCTTCCACACCCGTGGTCGCAAGCATATCGATGGTCGGCTGCGGCCCATAGCCGTGATACTCCAAAATCTTGAATGCGGCGTGCGAGGCATCCGATGCTTGGAGGGTGATCTTCCAGGAACTCCCCCCACCCAGATCCTGATAGATGAAATCGGAAATATAGACACTCTGCGCATTGTTGTTCTTGCCGAGAATCACTCCGAGATCCGCCGCCATGGAAGAGGACGAGGCAAAGCCTCCGCCGAAAATGCGAACCAGCGCATTTCCATCCATCGAGAGATACCGGCCACACTGCTCCGACTCGACATCGTGGCCCCAGATTTCCGGACTCACCGATTGGGCGTAATCATCCGTCGGCGGCACATAAATCACGGGTCCGGACATCGATGCGGCAAAGCAGGAATGCAGCGATATCGTCGAGACCAGCCAGAAGGCATAGACCCCCTGTGAGAAATTGACTTCCCGGAAGTGGCCGAGACTGTTTTGAATGCTCCCCTGGCGGATGCCCGCATTCGTATAGCCCCAGATCCGGGAACTCTCGATCTGGATGTGATCGTTCACTCCGCCCATACCGGAATCGTAGGTATCCCCAATCCAGATCCCGTTCACCAGCGAATCCCAAGCGTTGTAACCGGTATCGGCTCCGAGTCCGCCGATATGCACATTGCGGACAATGTTCGAACCCACACCGCCGCTGACCGAAGAGTTGTAGATGAAAGAAATGGCCGATCGGGGACGCGCCGAGGACTTGCCGTAGAAGCGGGCGTTCTGGATGATCGTCGCCACGCTGATGATTTCCAGCATCGGCTGATTCGCCGGACCATTCCACAGAAAGCCGCCTTGTCCGGGCAACGCACTGGAGAACATGGCAATCCCGCCGCAGTCGATGGTGATCGCTTTGTTCCGAACCACGACCGTCGCGCCGAGTGTCAGCACGTCATTGACACGTACCATGCCGGCTTGACACGCATTGACGGCCAACTGGAACGGCACATCCGTGTGGGTGCCGTTATCAAACCACCGCGTATGCACGATGCCATTGCGCAGGATGATGGAACCCGGTCCTGTGAAATGCTGACTCAATGACGAGGCATCCGACACCCGTAGGCTGAAAGTCTGACCGGAGGCGACGGAAAATATCGCGCCGTCCGGCAGTTTCACTTCGACGTTACTTGGAATCGTCATCGACGAGGGGATGGTGGTCGTCCCCGCCCCCAGCCGGAACACGACGGGAATCGTCACCCCGGTAAACGGATTCGTCGACCACGTTTGATTACCTTCCGATGCCCAGACTTCCCCTCCGGTTGCAGGAAGGCTCGCGGTTGCCGCCGCAATTCTCGCGGCATCATCGGCACCCGTGTATTGCTGGGCGAAGCGGATCGGGCCGATCTGCTGGGTGACGATAGTGGGCGTGATGACGGTGGTCGTCGCCACCACGGTCGATGTGGTCAACGGATCGGCCGTCCGACCGGCATAGGTCCTCAGATCCTGCCAGATGCGGACGATATCGTCCTGCTGGTCTTTGGTCCAGACGTTGGGCCGGAAGAGAATCGGGGGTTGTCCGGGAAGAATACGACTCATTTAAATCGCCTGATAAAGCGTGGACGGAGACTGCGCGTTCTTCTGCAATCGGTATTCCTGCAATACACGGTTCGCGGTCCAGATCCCGTTGTTGTTTCCGCGCATTTCATCAAACCACCCGCTGTAATGATGTCCGCAATTGCCGCCGCCAATCGAACCGATTTCCATATCCCCTCCGTCATCGGCAACATTGACGGTTGTTCCACCAACGTTTGTCGTATCGAGAACTCCATCGATATAGATCTTGAGCACGGTTCCCTGCCGCGTCGTGACAACGTGATGCTTCACGCCATCATTCACGGTGGCCACCGATATCGGCGATTGAAAGATCGTATTGTCGTGGTTGCGGAGTTCGCAATTCAACTTACCGCCGATGATCTTCCACCACGCCCACGAGTTGGGAATCGACGTCGTGCAGGATAGCGAATTCACCTTCCCGCAAATCCATCGATCGGTCGTATCCGATGTCTGAATCCAGAACGACATCACGGAGTCTTGCGTTCCCAGAACAGGAGCAGCAATCGTTCCGGGCCAATCCAGAATCGATGGAGAGGCCGGATCGCACTGTGCCGCTTTGCCGATAATGCCTTCCGCCGTGGAGGGTAAATTCTGAGAATTCCAGGCCCGGACCATGTTCGTCGATTCGCGTGAGGAGCCGATGCCGGAGGTTCCCGGAGTCCCTTGCAGGAAGTCCAGATGCGTGACGTTATTGAATCCCGTCCAGATGGCTCCCGTTGAAGCATCGGTTGTCAGAGAGGCATTCCCAATATTGATCTGGAAAAACGTATTGCCCGTCTCCATCGGGCCGTTCAACTGCGGAGTTTGGATGTACATGACCAGGCGGCCAACCGCAGGATCGTAGAGCGAGTCGGTGAGCTCGTAAGACATCATCGTGCAGTTCAACAGCGAGGGACGTACATCGAAGGCGTGGATATTCGTGACGAATCCTCCAAATCCGGTGCCTTTCAATCGCGGATCGGTGATGTCGATGGCGACCACTTGATTGGTTTCGGTTTCGACCAGTTGCGTCCGATCGAAGACGATAGCAATGGCTGCGGAGAAACCCGCACACGGATTCACACCCGTCGAGTAGATGCAGTCGGTGTCGGCGACGAGCGATGCGGAATCGACGACATGCAGATGGTAGGAGGCCGAGCCGGGGATGGTGGGCGTTCCCGTGATGTGACCGGTTGAGGCATTGATGGAGAGACCCGCCGGCAGGCCCGTTGCCGAGTACGTATAGGGGGCGGTGCCGCCAGTCACCGGAACCGCCACATCGACCGCGACTCCCACCTTGAGCGTCAGCGTCGGGCAGGTGATGGCGAGCACGGTGACGTTCAGAGAGCAATTGATGACGATGGATTGATGGGGTGCGCCGGAATCATCGATACGAACTGAGAACGAAGACGAGCCGGTTGCCGTCGGGGTTCCGGTGATATTGCCTGTCGCCGAATTAAGCGATAACCCCGGAGGCAGGCTTCCCGCAACCAACGTGTAGGTGTAGGGGGCGGTTCCACCAGAGGTCGGAATCGATCCTTCGTATGGAATCCCAAGGACCGGTATCTCGGTCGGACACGATGCCGAGAGCGTCGATGGAGCGCAGCCGGAGAGCAGCGGCACTTTCTTCGTCTCACCGGCGATCACCCAGCGCGGCGACCAAGCGTACATGGAGAGCGGTCCCGCCAAGATCGTGAAGCGTACCGTATGCAATTCGCCGGTCAGTTTGATATCCGCCAGTTGCTGGCGCAGGCGCGCGGTCGTGAATTGACCGATCGGCACTTCCTGGAACCGGGTTTCATCGCGTTCGTTCGTGTCCCGCACTTCGATGCATGCCGGACCGATATCGACATACTGCATCTCCACCCGCGAGACTTCCGACTCATACCCGATGCCAGCGCATCCGAGTTGTCGCTCCATGTAAGCCGTGGTTTCGACCGCGAAATTCGTCGTATCGAACTGCTGGACGACTTTCCCGAAAGCAATGAAGCCGTTCTCTTTTCCGCCGACAATCGTGTAGGCCGCTTGGATGAGGACGGCGTCGCCTTCCAGTTGAACGTAGTCTGGAGAGGATGGCGCATCGGAAGTAATCGTGATGCCATGAGGGACGACGATGTAGCCACCACCTAATGGCTTGAAGGCGACATGGAAGGTGAAGGACGCGCCGGCCGCCAGGACCGTGGGAGCACCGGGCAGATCCGTCGATACGAAATTCGGATCGAGTACCGGAATCTGCACCGTGACGTTGACCGTTCCCGAACCGGTGTTGGTCACCGTGAAGGCTTGAGAGGGGGAGGTATTGCCGACCCGCTGTTCGGGAAAGATGAACGAGGATGGCGCAATCGAAATTGCCTTCGTTCCAGACGCGACCGAATTGCCTTGAAGAGGAACAGGATTCGGGGCGTTATCGGCATCCGAGTCCACCTCGATGGTTGCCGTGACCACACCGAATGTAGCTGGAGCGGTGAAGGTGACATTGAACTGGACGACGTGATCCGGTAGGACGGTTGTCGGGAATGAAGAATTGTCGGCGACGAAGGCCCCACTGCCAGAGACCGAAACGCCATTGATATGGACGGGCTGCGAGAACGAGGTGTTGTGCAGCTTCAGGACGCGGACGACGACATTCCCGGCGCCGACGTCCCCGAAGTCGATGGAGGTCGGGATCGGCTGCAGCGAGGGTGGGCCGCCGTTAGACAGCGGCACTTACAACACCAAGTTCGCAATCGCAGTCTGCCGTCCTTGGGGAGAGCGGAAGCGCGACCAAGATTGCGAATCCCAATGGTAGACCCAAGTGATCGGCAACTGATCGATCTTCGCCGCCGGTATCGAAAGCCAGTAGGAGAGCATCGGCCACTGCGTGTTGAAGCGCGCGACGATGGACCCGATGATGGAGTCGGAGGAGGCCGATTGTATATCGGTGTATATACGCGTCTTCATGTCGCCGCCGATGGGCGCAAACGAGGAGCCATCGAAGATGTAGACATCCTGCTCGGAAACAAAGGCCGCAACGGAGCCGAAGACATCAAGCGAGGGCGGGTAGTAGACGCCGACACCCTTCGGGGCATCCTGCAAGGGATCGAACTGGAAGGGTTTCGTCCCGATGCCGGTCGGGGTCATGATGGTGAACCCGTGGGGGTGTGACACAAAGCCCGTGCGGACGAGCGTCATGTAGCCGGTGATGATGTCGGGCACCTCCAGCAAATCTTCGTGGCCGGCGGAAGTCGATGCTCCTTCGACCCAGTTGGTGGGATCGCCGACGTTCGACCAACGGACGCGGAAGGGAAAGGCATTCGAGTGGGAGACACCGGGAGCGGGTTCGGTCGTATTCGCGGTGATCATGTGGCCCGCAAGAATGCCGCAATAGCGGAACGATCCCGGATGCTTCATCGATTTCAGCGTCGTTTCCCCGTCCGTGTAGGCACCGGGCGAGGTGCCGTTGGAGAAGTACACCCGGCCCTGCGAGATCGAATAGCCGTAAGGCGCCGAGGTGGCAAACGGCGACGGATTCAAGACCTGCCAGTGCGTGGGGGAGGAGCCGGGATTATTCCCGGTGTTGTCGTCGAGAGCAATGTAGGTTTGGCCACCGAACGATACTTGATCATTGGCCAGATACGCCACCGTCGTATCCCATGCCGGAAAGCCGAGAGGACCGTTCCACACTGGAGGCGGTCCCGGCGTGAGCATGTAGGCGTGGGTGGTGGTTAAGACCAAGTCGTGGAGATTCCCAAGGATGTCCGTGAACGGGATCATGTTCCAGATGATCTGACCATCAGGGGAGGAGGTCGAGGCAATCAGACGCGGACGGGTCCGCATTCTCCCGAAGTACGGCCACACGTTCAAGAGATCGTCCCAGAAGGCTTGCTTCACCTCGTAAGGGGCGGGCGAGGATTTGACGATGCCTTTCCATGGCGAGATCTGCGGAACCTGCTCAAATGCCATGCGACAACTCACTCATGATATGATGCGTCTCCATGAAGCGTTTTCTTGGAGATATAGCGGGACTGGCGATATGGGTTCTGTGGATGCCCATTGCTCTCATCCGAGCCATCATCCGATCCAACGATCATCACTGCCAACTCTAAAACTCACACTCACGACTCCGTACCATCCGCGGGCTCTTCCTCGGACGCAAGCGATTCTTTTCGTGGATCCAGTTCCTGATGCTGGAACTGCCCTTTCACTTGTTTGTGAAAGAAATCGCCGGGTGAGTCCGCAGAGAGGAATTTGAAGTAGTGCGCTTTGGGAACATCGCCGTAACGGTAGCGTCGACCGTTGTTGAACTCCACCTCCAGCGTGCGGGATTCCTCGTGATATCCCACACTTTTGATCGCGTTGGAAGTCACGGGATTGCGCTTCGGTGGATTACTGGACATGTGCGTATCTCCGGATTCGGGGTCTCAATCCGTATTGGTTGTTCTCATGTTCGGCCTGAATCCTTCGGAGATTCGCTTTGATGAGGCCCGGTTCTTTTTTGGTATTCGCCGGATCGCCATAGAGCAACACACGGATCACTTGCGCTTTGTCGAATTCCTGAAGATCCATGTAGCCACGCAATTGAGACGAGTAATCCAAAATTTCAATCCAATCGTCCGGCACGAAGAGCGTGGTGGCGGGATCGGCGTTCTGTGTTCCCGTGAGACGTTGAATCTGTGGCCGGATCCAGAAGCGGATCGTCAGCGAGTAACTGTCATTGGGCACTTGGCGCAGAAAGTAATTGCCGCCGAAGGGTGCCCACAACGAAGGCGTGCCCGGCTGCGGCCCGTAGCGGTCGAGCAACGCCATGTTCTTTTTGATCAGCGGTGGAAACGATTGCGGGTTGGCTGCGGGAATGCCGATGACAATCGACTTGATGCCGCGTGCGGTGGACGGGTACGGGTAGTTGTCGGTCCCAGCGACGGTCACGGGAGTCGCGGTATCTTCGAGAGTTTCAAACGGCAGCGAGGAACCCAGGGACTGGTACGCGTTCGCAATCCAGTTGGCGATTTCGGTGTCTTTGTCTTCTCTCCCGCCGAGCAGGCCTCGGACCACCGGGAGGCGGTCGCTGATGGTCATGGCCGATCAGGCACGGGCGGCTTGAGCCTTCGTCCCGGCGGCCGTGAGCGTCTCCATGATTTTGAGTACTTCCTGATTGACCGCGTCGAGAACCGCGTGGAAGTCCTCGATGGTGTTGACGGTGGCCTCCGTCTTAAAATCCGATGAGGATTCGCCGAAGCCCACCAGATGGAACGTTAACGAGAACTGAATGGTCATGGAAGTTTTCTCCTTCGTTTAGAACTCAATGGTGTATGGGTCGTCGGTTAAATGAATCCGTTCGTTCTCCGTTTCCTGGGTATCTCCTAACACTTCCGCAATCATGAATGGTCGGAATTCGACATCAAGCTGGTCCAAGCACTTCGCATCGCGTAATCCGCCCTTCTGCATCGAGAGTTGGGTGATGGGAAAGGGAAACCCGCAGATCGCGCAGGGTGCCCACATGGAGTTGTAGATCCCGCGATGGCGCGGCATTTACTTTTCCTCCTTTTCCGGTTTCTGGCAAAGAGCCTGCGCTGCCGCGAGTTCGGATTGCAACTGCGAAATGTATTTTTGCTGGAGTCCGATGGTCGCCTGCGCCTTGCCGAGTTCCAGATAGAGATCGTCAGCGGCGAGCGTGGGCGCGGGCGGGATCTTCGGTTTGAAGCTTGTTCCCGACGTCGAAGACACGCCTTCTTGGCCGATGACGTTGAATGCCATCAGGATCAACGCCATCACTGTCGCCACCCATAGTGAAACCCAGAACGTCCGTTTCATGCCAGATCATCCGTGGTGACACCCGCAATCCCGTTCCAGGCCGTAGAGATCGCCGTGTCCAGTTGGGCATCGGTCGAGGCCGATGTCAATGCACTCGCTTCAATTGCCGCATGCGTAAAGCGATTCACATAACTCGTCGGATCATTCAATACGGCCTTGGCGAGAGTGTTTCGCTTCGAGTCGACGTTGTTATGGATGGTACGCGCCTCGTTGGAGATCGAGAGTGCCGCTTTACACATGGACATCCGGATCCGTCCGGTAAAGGTTGCATCTTGCGAGAGTGCATCATCTGCGGTGTAGGCCATAAAACATTCCTTTCATTGTGTGTGGTAGATACCAGAAACGACCATCGCATTGACGCCCGCCGTTTGAATACAGAACCCGCGATTGGGACCGGACGTCTTGTAGATCGTCGTTCCTCCATAACCCATCACAAAGTACCCATTACCGGGAATGCGGATTCCTTTGGATGAAGTCAGAGACCCGTCTACCGCCAGAGGGCTGGTCGCACAGCTGGAACCACCACCTTCGATGATGTTGATCACTTCCGGGTTCCCAGTATTTGCATGGACGTGAATACCACACACCATCAGGACCTGAGAGGTCGGTGGAATAAGAGGTGTCATCATGCTGGTGTTCATCGTGATCGAGAACGTCTGAAGATCGTTGGCGAAGCAGGGATCTTTGGCGGTGTCTGAAATCGCGACTTGCTGAATACCATCCGCAGCCGCTTTGACGGGCTTGCCTGCAATCTCCAACAGGTTCTGATCGTTCACTCCAGTAATGACGGCATCGAATGGGGTGATGTGACTGAATAACGGAGTGAGAACTAAAATGAGAACAACTAAACCTGCGCCGATCAGAACATCGCGCTTCGTTTCAGGAGTCATGGAGTCCGTCCTTTCATCGGGACCTGGCCCGAATGCGCGCTCGGCCTCCGGCAACGACAGGCGGTGGTGCGCCGTTAACAGTCATGACCGTCGATTCTCCGGTCGTCAGACTCGTCGCCGTCGCGCAAAGTGTGACGCCGACCGCACCAGCCGGTTGGGTGAGAACGAGATCGGTCCAAGAGGCAACACCGGCCACCGCCGATTTGGTCAGGCCGGAAGCGGCGGTCAGGGTCACTGCCGGAGATGTGGCGCATGGGGCGAGGGTAATGGAATTGACGGCATCGGATACCACCGATGTCCCGTTGGAGTATACGACGGAAACGGTTCCGGCAAATGTCCCGCCGGAATTGACCGTCGACGGAGGCTGGGTGGTCCAGGCAAGAGCCGTCGCCTGAGCCCCGATCGAGTCGACAAAGAAATCTCGGGAGCCCGCGGCGGCGGCATCGTAGTTATGAAAATGATCGATCTGACCCGTCAACGTTTCACAGAAATTGATCCAGGCCGAAAACGCATTGTTGTCGATCTGGATACGGAACATGCTGGCATGACCAGCAGCGTCCAGCTGGGCTTTGATGAAATAGGTGGTGTTCGCCGCGTACGCGCCCAGATCGGTGTCCGGGCCGAAGCCGCGGCACGCATGGAAATGTCCGTCCTCGGCGAAGGTCAACTGGATCGCATTCTTGCCAGCGGCGTCCGTCTGAGCAACGGTGCCGTAGGGTTGATTGGTAACCGAGGCGCGCATCTGCCAACGGATGGTTCCGGTGCCGATGGTGGCCATAGCGCGGCTGTACCATGCCGCGGAAGAACCGCCTTGAGAGCGGTAGGCGTTACCGGCGGTGAACGAGCCCGTCATGGTTTGACAAGTAGCCGAGCCGCTGACAATCGTCCATGATCCAGTCCAGTTCATGCCGTCGTTGAGCCCGGAGATATCGTTACCGATGGTGCATACGAAATCTTCCACCGGCGGGGTATCGGCAGGTGGAGGCTGACCCGCAAATTGATAGGCACCGATGTCCCAGGGCGCGCCGGTCGGCCGCTGGACGTTATCCTTATCGACGGCGGGATTCGGCATGCTCGGAAGCAAGGATGACCCGGTGAGGTTCAAACCTTTATTCCGGGACACGGCTCCGGAGAGCAGGTGATAGTTCGACCCGGGAGTCATGAATTCCGTAGCGGCCGTTGATTGGAACTGACACCCGGCATTGCCCATATTCGAGCAGAGGTTGTTCTGTTGCGTGGGAATGAGGCCCATGCCATCGGTAATGGAATCACTGGAGTTGCCCAACATGATGTTGTTCTCGGCAACGTTGCCTCCAGCGCCGCCCGAAGACCCGATAGCGGGATGCGGACTATTGATGATCGTGTTGTTGGCAACGATGCAGCCCTGGCAGGTCTTAATCTCAATCGCGAAATTATTGCCAACACCATCCAAGACATTGTTGTAAACCTGGATGTCGTTTCCTACGGCAATGATGATTCCGCCACTCGTTGTCGCCGTGCCTTTGTGAATGTAGTTATTTCGAACAACGTTTTGATCATCCACAAGAGTGAAAGCACACGAATCGTAAATTTGGAACGCAAACCCGAAAGGACAGTCATGGATATCATTCCCATCGAAAATGTTGAATCCAGGGTTGATGTAAAAGCAGTGCCCTCCAGGCGGATTGATGGACGGAGTGATTCCACAATTGTACACTTCACTCTGAATCACTTCATTATGCCCCGCATTGGGATCAATCGGGTTCGATTGACCAGGGCCACTTATCAAAATGCAATCCGCCCCTTCGTGAATCTTGGTATGAAAAAATCGAATGTGGTTCGGCGGGTGCGTGTAGCCCAACCACTCGATGCGCACCGTTATGGAATTGGGTTGTGTGGCGTACAGTGCATTTGTATTGTCGAAGTCGATACCTTCAAAAATGATGTACTGATACTGATTCGCGGTGGTGTTATCGATCCACACCGAATTCCCAGGAGAACTCGGCTGCTTCATGACGACATTTTCATACCCAGCCGTAAATCCAGATCCACATCCCGAACCCGCACATGTTGCCGCCTTGATCGTTGTTGCCGTTGCCCAACTGGTGCCACTCGGAATCGGCGCATTCAATGTATTGATGGCTTCGGGATATGTCCCCCCATGGATGATGAGCGTGTCACCGGAGGCGAGACAGCCAATGCCGCCACTCGGCCCGTTGACGGTAGAGCGAGCGCCAGCGTTGGTATCGACTCCAACATTACAGCCCACGGCCGTTCCACCTGGTCGGACATAATAGGTATTTGCCGCAACACCGGGAGACGCGATCAAGAACAACAACCAGAACAGGCGTTTCATGATGTTTCGCGCTATCGCGCTCACGCTTCGCGTCATCGGCCAACTCCTAGTACGGTTAAAGTTCCTGCAGGCGGTCCGGCAGGACCAGCCACATTCGGTTTGATCGCCGCCATCACGTGGGCAATCTTGCTCCCATTGGTACGCGTCGTCGTCATGGATACCGAGCCTGTGGAGACGGTGCCCATGCTGTCAAAGAAGGAAGGATCTCCGTACATCGACGCCGATATCCAGAGATTCGATCCAGTACCGGCTGCTGGTGGGGCATTGCCGTCGTAGGAATCCTCGGCAAGGATGGTCCAGTCATTCGCGACGGTTGTCGTCAACATCGTGGTGAGAGTGAGGATGGTTGGGCCTCCTTGATTCGTTGCCGTCGCATCGATGGGCGACACCTGCGCCACACCCGTATAGGATGCCGACACACCGAGCAGATAGTGCGTTTTACTGGCCACGGCAATTGTCTGCGAACCCGTGGCTGGCGCAATGATGTAGAAGAGATAGAGGAACCGATTCAAAGTTGCCGTATTCTTCGCCACAAGCGTCACGGCTGCGCCACCCCACGTGACGTCAGCGGCAGTCACGTCATCCACGCCAGTATTTAAATCTCCTGCAATGACCACCAGCCCGAATCGGTTTGTTCCAGCTGTGGTGTGCGTCCACGAGATCGGTCCGGAACCGGAGTTGCCGTCAGGTGGACCTTGGGCGGTCGCATCACGGGCGATCTGAGCCTGAAGCGGGAACGGACAAAGGAGCAGTAGAAAGAATACGAGTTTTTTCATTGCTGCACGTACGTGATCACATAATCAATTTGCAAACCGCCCGTGTTGACTTTCAAACAGGTGGCCGCGTTGGTGAGCGGACCTTGTTTCAGCGTTTCGGAGATAAAGCCGCCACCGTTCGAGGTGACCAGCCAGCCATTGGCATCGGTCGTGGAGCCCCAGACGACCGACGGTGCTGTCGTGCAAGTGCCGCCACCGGTTGTGGATTCGACAATCGATACGTTTTCATTGGAAGCGCTACCGTTGTTGATCGCGATCGAGCAGTAGAAACGTCTGATGCCTGCACCAGGAGTGGTGATGATCTGTGTATCGGCGGTGACGCTGCCCGCAACCAGCGTTGTCAAGGTGCCATCGCATGGGTTGGTCACCGCAGTAATGGGATTGCCGAGAGAGTCGAACGTGGCCATGGCCAGCTTGCCGTTGGGCGCTGTGCCGATCGCGGTAATACCGGTACCATTCAGTTGGGTGAGATTAAAATTCGAAGTCGTCGTGCCAAGCGACACATTCAGCGGTGTCGTCAAATTCGGCTGAGCCGTCGTCAGCACGACACGCTGTGTCCCAGCCGTGAGTCCACCGGAATTGGTATCGATGGGTTGGCCCGCTAGTGTTGTGATGTTGGAGTTAAACGTCGTGTTGGTGACATTCGCGTTGACGACCGCCGGGGGATTCCCCGCTGCAGCCGAGGTCGTGCCCACGACCGTCAGTTGCCCGGTCCCGCCATAGGTAGAGACGCGGGCACGCAACTGTTTTTCGCCATGAAGTTGAACGGAGATACCGACGGCAGCGGTACCTGTCAGATTGAATGTCGATGCAATCGTGTTGGAGTTGTCGATGGTGCCGTAGACCGCCACAAAGTTGGCTCCGTCATTCTGGGCTTCCAGGGTGATCACGGACGTGGTGGCCGCGCAGCTCACGTTGCAGATACCCGTCAAATGGGCGACGGCCTGACCGTCCACATTCAACACGGTACCGTTCCCGGTCGCGGTGACGGCATTCTGCATGGTGGTGGTCGTGGATGTCACCGCACCGGAAGTGACCAACCACGGTGAGGCGCCACCCGTTCCTTGATTGGCGGTGATGGTTCCATTGACGGGCTGGGTTGTCGAGCCGGTGGGATCGACACGAATGGGAGCCGTTGCGGTGCCGAATTCCACCGAACCGCCGTTCCCGGTCAATCGAAGATTGACGCCCTGCACATACTGCGTGCCCGCGCCGGAATCGACATCGAACACCCGCGCGCCCTGCATGTTGGTGCCATCGTTAAATCCAGCTGCGGTGCCCGATGCGGGGAACGCCGCAGTGAAGGAGGACGCCGTGCCGCCAGCGGTGCCGGTAACCCGCAAGGCTCCCGTGGTATCGACTGAACACGGACTCGTCTGTCCGGTGGTGTAGGTCGGTGCCCCGGTCGTGACGGCGCACATCGACAGCGATCCCGTTTGGCCGGCGGTCGTGGAACCCTGGTTTAAAAACCAGCCGGTCCCGGCGTTCGAAGTCACTGTCCCAGAGACGACTGTCGTTGGTGCCGAGTCGACCACGACATGAAGATTGGTTCCCGTCGTCTGAACAACCGTGGCATTCAGGTTCGCCGACGTCGGCTGGATAACGGTGAAGTTGCCGGTACCGGCATTTGCCGTCACGGTGCCGGAAACGGGTTGAGTCGTCGTCCCTGTCGGATCGACGCGAAGCGGTGCAGCCGCAATGCCGATCTCGGTCGAGCCTCCGGCACCGCTCGCGCGCAGATTGACACCTTGAACATATTGAACGCCCGCACCCGAATCGACATCGAAGACGCGAGCCCCTTGCATGTTGACGCCATCGGAGAATCCCGCTGCGGTTCCGGCCGACGGGAAAGCCGCCGTAAAATTCGACGACGTGCCGCCACCGCCTCCCGCAACCGAGGCCACCACATTGACGCGGAGCGCGCCGGTCAAATCCGTGTTCAAGGGGTTCGTGGTTCCCGTCGTGTAGGTTGGAGCCGCCGTCGTGGCCGCCGCTTGAATGAGCGTACCGAGCTGGCCGGCCGTCATCGAGCCTTGGGCCAGGCCGCCGCCTCCGGCAATTCCCGAGACGCGGAGTCCTCCCGACGTATCGACCGAGCAGGGATTCGTCGTGCCCGTCGTATAGGTGGGAGCGGCGGTGGTGGCCGCGCATTGCAGAAGATTGCCGACTTGACCCGCGGTCGTCGAACCCTGGCCGACACCGGCAAATCCCGTACCGGCATTCGCGGTGATCGTGCCGGTGACCGTCGCATTCAAGGCGCTCGCGGTCGATTGCGTGACGACGAGCGACGGGTTGGTGACATTCACATCGGAACCCGTTCCTGTCGTCGTCGATAAGGTGCCGACATAGCGAAAGCCGACATTGCCGGTTCCGGTAATCGCGGTGGAGCACTGGAACCGCATGAAGTTGACGACCATCATCGCGGTCAGGGGACCACCCGAAGCCGTCACGGTCGCAGTCGGGCCAAACGCCGTCCATGGTCCGGTATTGGCATCGGCCTTCTGCATGCCGCAGGCGCCGGCCGTCACGGGAGCATTGGTATTCCAGGTGAACGAAATCGATGTCGTGCCGGTATTGCGGAGATCGATCGGATTGGAGGCTTGGCCCGCCGTCGTGGCATTCATGGTGACGGTGCCTTGTGCGGTGATGTTTTGAGCCAGTGCTGGCCCGGACATCAGAAACAGCAAGAGGAATGCAAGGAATGCAAAAAATGCAAATTTTGCTTTCAAGTGAAGTAGACCAGAATCATGCCGCCTTGCAGATTCGGGTTCCCGAAGGAATCGGTCACCGGCACGAGCAGTCCTTGCACGATACCCACACGACCGGAAGAAATGGTTTCCGTCGAGACCAGGCCGCGCAGAAAGCAGATAGGATTGCCGAATTTATCCTGGACTTCGACGCCTTGGGCCGAGGACACATAGCCGACGAAATCGATGCGCTCGATCTGCATCTGGGCCGGGTAGAGGACGGTGGCTTGCGGCGTATCGATCTTGAAGGGGCTTGCGGTCATCCGATTGGACATCTGGCCCCTCCATTAGAATGCCAACATTACGGTAATCATGGCGTTCATTCGAAGTAGACGAGGATACGCCCGTGAGCCATGTTGGCTCGGGACAACGAATCGGTGATGGGGACTTTCAGCCCGTACACCCAGCCCATGCGCCCCGTCCGCACGGTGCGGAGATCGACGGCTCCATTCAAGAGGGCGATTACGCGACCGTCCCGATCCTGGATTTCCACCGTATCGGTATCGGCCGTGTAGTCGATGTACTCGATCTGGACAGCGTGCATGGTTCCCAGATAGATCGGCGTGGCCGACGGCGTATCGATCAACCACGGATTGGCGGCGAGTTGATTCGCCACTAGGCACCTCTGCTACCGGCCAGGCCGTGCCAGTACCATGCCCCAGTCGAGAACCGGAAGAACGTCGAGAAGTTCATTCCCTTGGTGAAGAAGTCATCTTGGTTATCGAACATCGGCTGCTCGCGCCAGAAGAACTGCAGGAAATGCCGCTGTCCCGAGACATACCAAGCCGTCTTACTGACCAGATAATGGTTCATGATCGGCTCAAGCCGTCCCTGCATGACGTTCACTTCGTTCGTCCCCACACCGGGTTTGTAGGCGGAGTTCAGGATTTCACCCGCGATGTACTGAAGATCGGGCGGAATGATCAACTGCACCGGAATACTTCTCTTGATCAAACCGCGTTCATTCACCATTCTCTCGAACAGCAACAGAATTTCTTGAAGTCCCGAGATCGAGAGCGAAATATCCGTGCTCGCGCGATTCGAGTAAACACCACCGCCGAGCAACGGATGCGCGGTATTGAACAGGGTCACGCCGTCGATCGAGATCGTCGCGCCCGCGCCAGCATTGAAGCCGTTGTTCAAGATATTGGCGGGAGCTGTCTCGACAGTCTGTTTGATGGAGGCGGCGAAGTCGGTCGAGACCTGCTTGATCTTGCCGTACTGATCGTCGCCATACATCTCACGCGTCACCTGAAATCCGAGCGCGTAGGACTGATGGATGAGCCGGGCAGATCCGCCTTGGATCGGGTCGTCCATTTTGAGGACTTCGCCTTCCGGCTTTGTCGGAACCGCCGCAAGTCCGGCCATGAGCACTTCTTCTTCATAGGCTCGGGAGGAGGGACCGACATTGAAAATCTGGGAGTACTCTTCCGGCTGGATGTCGAGGTCATTCAAGATGACGTCGTGCAGACCCGGAGCGAGCAATTGAGCAAACGCACCACGTGAAGTCGCCATCGATCCTCCTTATACAAAGCCCTGCTGCGCCGCTTTCGTGAAGCGGAACGCCACCTGTCCGCCCACCACACCGGGTTCAATCAACTCCATCACCTCCACACACGTCCCCGTGGCGGCGGTGACAATCGTGGTATCCACGAACCAGAGGCCGGAGGTCGCATCTTTCGTCAAGCCGTACTGGGCGAAGATATCCGCGACCGCGACCGTATGCGCGGCATCGGTTTTGCCCCGGAAGATGGTTTCATCGATGGCTTCGATGACCTCGATATTGCCGTCGGCAAATGGAGAGCCGATGGCGATATTGACCGCGGCTGGCTGGTTCTGCACCGAGCCGTAGGTCATGCCGCCCTGCGCGGTGCCGTCCGCAGTCAGATTGTGTCCAGGCTCACCGGTAATTCCGGCAACGATGGCGGTCGCCACCGAGGAGATTGCGGTGCGCTCGATGATGTAGCCGGAAGACAGGAAGACCGGCGTTCCACGCTTGATGGTCAACGCCGCTTTCTCCGGTAATCGCTGCACGGTGGGCAGCGAGTCGGAGGCCTGGATGATTTTGAAAACGGTGAAGGGAACAGGCGCCGTCTGCGTACCAGCCATGGCGTGTCCTTTGTGTGGAGTGCGGGATTACCCGATTTTCTGTCCGGATTTATCGCGCGTGAACGTCGTGACTTCCAACTTTTCCGCTTCGGAACGGAAAGCTCTCTGTCCGTTCTCGATCATCGAGTTGGCCGTCGCGCGGTTCTGATTGAGGTAGAAGTCGTAGTCGTCCTTCGGGATCTCGTACAGAATCACATCACCGCAGGTATAGGTTCCATCCTCGTTGGGAGGAATCGCCGTCTCAAAACGCCGTCTGTCTTCGGGCGCTTTGGGATTCGGTTCCGAAGCGAGTTTGAAGCCCAGCCATTTATGGAACGAGATATCGGTGGGATCGTCTTTGCGAATCCACCTCACCTCAATGGCCGCATTGCGGCAACGGGCAAAGATACGCGATCTCGCCGTACGTCGACGTAACTCTTCATAGCGGAGTGCCCGTTCTTCGGGCGTGAGCATGCGGGGTTCTTCAGTATGGGTCGGCTCGCTCATTTCGGAGCCTCTTGTTTCTTGCGCCGGCGATTCCGGTTATCCATCGTCAGCGGCAATGCGCCGTCGGTGGAATTGTAGCGGTCGGAGGCCGTGCGGTATTCGTCCTTCGTCATGCCGAATTTTCCGGCAACCGTGACTTCCTCTTCGGAAAGTTCGCGCGGTGGTACCGGCTTCGAGGATGCAGGCCGGGAGCGTTCCACAGGATTCGCTTTTGAACGTTCATCCGCGCGCGCTTCTTCGACTAAGGAATCTACCGCATCAGCCTTCACCAGTTTGTAGGTGTAGTCCCAATAGTCGGGATTCATCTGCGCTTCCGGGGTGAAGGTTCCCATGCGCCGATCGATTTCTTTCGCGTAGCGCATGTAGTCGGGATAGCGATCGCGAAGAGCGAGCCGGCAGGAATTGATGATGGCCGGAGCGGCATTCTGGGAGACGCGCTGCTCGAACTGAGCGACGCGCTCATTGACTTTGCGCGTGACGACGCGATCGACAGAACCCGCAGGATCGTTGAACATGTCGATCTTGTCATCGACGGGTTCTTCTCTTTTCGGAGGAGGAGTGGACTCGCGCTGGCGCAGGCGTTCTTGCATCAAGGCTTCGCGGCGTTCGTAGTGCTCGATGATCTCTTTCGGCGACTTGCCTTTCAACTCCGGCGGCAGATCATCCTCGATCGCGGTACGATCCGCTTTGTCGTAGATCGCGTCCGCCACTATTCGAGATCCTTATGCATGGTCCGCAATTTTTCGCCTTGCTCTAATAATTTGTCAAGCGATTCAATTTCGTTGGGCATGTGGTCGATGATGAAGAGTTCCTTCAACGCCCCTTGCGTGCGGAAGATCAAAAGCGGATCGGACTCATTCGCCACCCGGTCCACCAGCTTGACGCGTCGCAGCTGCAATGCCTGCAAGTACGTTCTCCAACTGGGATGGCTGAACAGCTCCCGCAGCCTCTGGCACTGGGCTCGGTTGAGCGGGCGGAGCTCCTCCCGGCTGACCTGCCAAAAGTTGGGCGACGTCGGGAACCAGGCGTCCTCGATCCCCTTGGTCGAAAGCGAAGAGAATACGCGAGGCCAGATCATGCGCAGAAGAAAGAACCTGAAAGATAACCCCAGAGAGCGGATTGCCTTGCGGCATCGTGACCACCAACTGGGAGAGTTGGATGATCTGGGTGTAGTACTGTGCCAAAACTCCGGCCATCTGGAGGAGGTTCTGTCGGTCGATTTCCCGGTTGGTACTTGCGGTGGCGGCGGAGGGGTCGAAGAGGAGTTTTCCTTCCCGGTCCACGAGTCCGAACGCGGATTTAATGGCACGGCCTTTCTCTCCAAATTTATCGAAATAGTTCGGCGCGAACTGATTGTAGCTTTGAACGGTGAGTCGGCCGATGCGATGCAACGGATAACGGAGTCGCTGCAGGTAAATATCGAAGCGGCGGTTGCCCTCGCTCAGTAAGGCAAGCGTGGCTCCCGTCGCATAGATGCCACGCTTTCCCGCCGCTTGCCCTTGGCCGAATCCCTGCATGGAGGGAGAGATGCCGAGTTTGCGCTCGGCGTTACTCATGACAAATTGTTCTTCGTCGATCATCGAGTTGTAGTTGATCTGCGAGGACAGCATCTCCAGGTCGTCCATTTCATCCAGTTCGATGATGGCGCCCGGATACCAGTCGGTGGCGGGATTGGGCACATCCGCGTATCGCTTTTTCTTCCAGGTCGGCGTATTCGCGATGACGTTCGCGTCTCTGCGGAAGTTATGGATTTGCGCGGCTTCTTCCTGATCCTGTTCGAGGATTTCCGGACCCGAGTATCCGAAGAAGGAGCCTTTGCGCTTCATCGGCACGAAATCCACGAAAGGGCGCTCTCCGTACGGCATGAAATTGTAGTAGGCCCGCAGGATGGCATTCGCCCCCATGACCTGCGGATTCAGCACCACCACGATAGGTTTTCGACGACCGGCAAGATCGTAGTCGAGCCAGCACTCGATGACCGAGTAGGGATAATCCACATCTTTGGTCAGGATGATTCCCGACGACTGCGCACGCGCGTCCTCGGTCGGGGAGATGGTGGAGTCCTTCATGAGCAGGTCGGCGGCTTCCGTTCTCCAGCGGCCGTCGCGCTTCCGATCATCGACGTCGCGCTGGGTGAACCGGATGCGGTGAAAGAGGATTTCGCAACGCTTGGTGGATTTGGCAGTGATGGGAAACGGCCAGAAATCTTCAAAGGGAACCGGCTCATAATCCAGTTGGGAGAGGCGTTGTTCCTCAAACGCATCGCCACGGAGATAGGAACGCGTTTCATCCGACCAGATGCCTTTCACAATCAACGTGCCGGTCTGCAAGGAGAGATTGACGATCTCATCGGAGATCTCGAATCCCGACTGCTCGACTTCCCAAATGTAATTGAGACCGTCGCCGAGATCATCCAATTGCTCATGCGGGATTTGATCCTTCAATAAGGTCTTGATCACCCAGAACGGCTTGGTCTGGAACAGGAATCCCAGAAGACGAGCTCCAAGGATATCGCAGTGCATGCGGGAGAGTTGCGGCATGAAGTTGGAGGCCCGCTGAAATGGGACGGTGCGGACAGCCTGGGCGGGAATGCCGTCGTAGTTCTTTTCCCAGCGTACGGCTTTCTCATCGATCTGGGTGGTCCTGGCGGTTTGAGCGAGCCGGAATTTCTCGATCAACTCTTTGGCGAGTTCCGCCATTTGGTCTTCGGGGAGATCGACGTCTTGAATGGATGGCATCGGTTAAGCGTTGTAGCACAGGTCGCTAGAAACAGGAAAGCCGCCCGTGGGAGAGCGGCTTTCTGCTGCGGCTTAAGCAGTTTTTTCTGAATCGGGTGACAGCACCATGTGGAGGCAAGGTGCATCATCCTTATATAGAAGGTCGGGGAATCATGCTAGGATTTTTCTCACCATTCGTTTTTGTCATTCGATCCCCAACCGGATGACCCTTTCATCGGAACCGGCGGTTTGGCTACCGCCGGTTTTTTTCAGTAACCCCCGTAATCGAATTCCGTAAACGAGCGCGCGTGATGCGCACGAACCGGTGCCTGGACGTGCTCGCGGTCCTCGTCATCCGCATAGCCTAATGGCGGACGGAGTTTCGACACCGCATACGCAAACGCGTCAAAGACATCGACGAGATCCCCGTAAGGAAAGGTTTCGACCTGTGTCCTTAATTTCTGTAGGTGTGTCCCGATAAACACACGCCCTTCCTCAAAGGCCGGCTGGGCCAGAGCGCGGATCCGGTCCTCTTTATTACGGTCGTCGGGCTTGATGGCGTAGGCGCGCAGTTTCCGATGGACTTTCCCGCAACTCGTGCAAACCCCTTGCGGGCGCATCTTCATCATTTCATCGACGGCCTTGTGAGCTCCCACGGCTTCGTACCAGTTGCGCCACGGTTTCCATTTATCGTTCAACCGATGCCAGTTCTCGATCGCCAATCCGAATCCGCAGTTCTTCGCCCAGACATCGAGGGCGAGGATGCGGCGTTTGGAATCCATGCCGGCCACGACAATCGCGTTCTCCGCCTCGGCCTGTTTTCCACCGGATGAGGGATCGTAAACAATGACACGCACGAGATCGGCGAGGCGTACCTTTTCTTCGTCGCCATCGCCGATATCCAAGATGGCGTACTGGCGATCCTCGGACATCCGGTAGGTGTCGTAGGTTGGGAAGTCCCCGCCGTCTTTGGCCGTGGGATTATTCACCATGTTCGCGTTGAACAGGTACGTGCCCATCCTTTTCCTTAACGCTTCAAGGACATGCAGGGGATAGCGTTCGGGCCAGGCCGGCGATCCGTCCGCGTTATAGCACGACCTTATATAGGTCGCATATCCTTCCGGTCGTCCTCTCACCACGCGATAGGGCAACTCCTTGAGAATGCGACCATACAGATCCCCTTTGCCATGACGCCAGCGGGTACCGACGATCAGTTCCCATGCTTTATCGTTCTCGAATAAACCACTTGCCGCCTGAAACCATCGCCACGCGCGCATCATTTCGGCCTCGGAGTTCGCAGCTTCCAGTCCAATTGGGTCATCATAGAGGATGCCGGTGTAGTGAAACCCGGTTCCCTTCGCCCCAATACCTACCGTTTGGATGGTCGGCTCATCGCGCGATCCCGGTCTGGGGATGGTGATGGAGGTTTCCGACCAGTTCTTGCCGTAATCGGCGGGGACGAGCGCGGGATAGAGTTTCTGGAAGAGCACATTGGAGCGGATATGCCACTTCAGATCGATCAGGTTCTTCGCGCCAACGGCATCGTTCTCCCCGACGAAGAGAAACGCCTGCATGGGATCTTTGGTGAGTTTGCGGAGAATCCATCCTTTCACGCAGGTGGATTTCAGGAATTTGCGCGGGGCGAGAAGCATGCGGCCGAGATTGGATTCGGTGGATTCCAGCCATCGGCACATGGGTTTGTGGAAGGCTTCGGTGAGATCGGGATAGCCGAGGATGACCTTGAGCCAGAAGTAGAGTGATTTCGAGCCCTCTTGACGAAACCACTCCAGGGCATCCTCGGCATTACCCTTTTCGGCGAGCGTTAGGATCTCGGGATCGGTCGGTCTCTCGATCATCCTTGTAAACGACGAATGTGCCGTCGCCATTGTCTCGGGCAAGATGGAATTCGCGATGCTCGATCACCGGCAATGGCGCATTGGGATTCCACATCGAATCTCCCCCGACGAGAACCACGTATCCCTGCTGGAGTTGCCGTCTCGTCACGACGAGATATTCCATTTTACTTCTTTGGCGCCGCGTGAATCTTCTCTGCCGTCGAGGAGGGACTGCCACCGTTGCCATTGGACTTCTTCAGATCCGCGAGTTTCTTCTGGAGCTCGTCAATCTGATTCTGAATCGACTCCTCTTGAGATTTCACATCCGCCTGCATCCTTTGCTTCAAGGCATCGACAAAACCGGGCCTCTGGAATTTCTCTTCATCCGCGATCAAAGCTTCCGCCTTCGAAGGATCGAGCATCCCTTGGGCAGCAAGCACGGCATCGGCGGTCACGACGAGCGGGCCAGGCGGCATGTAATGGACGGGGCCGGAGCCTTGCGCCTGGGTGATCGGAGATCCTTCGCGCCGCACATCATGGGCATCTAGTTCCAGAAGCATTTTCCGATTGGCTGCGGCTTTTTGAGGATCGACCGCAGCGGGCGGCTCGGGGGGCGGCGGAGGTGTCGTATCGAGCGGTTTGCCCACGACCAGTTCCGCTTCCTTATCGCTCACCTGCTCGCGCAAGGTCTGGGGGGCGTCTTTGGTGTCAGTCGTCTTCGGGTCCTTCGGGGTCATCGGTATTCTCCTCCAGAGGGATATCGGGATTCATGGTTTCATCGAGAGGGACGGCTTCGACGATCTTGCCCACTTCCTCGTTCTCCAATGCCTCCCGCGCCACTTTCGCGGCTTTCAACAACAACTCGGGTGTGAGGAAGGATACACCCACCGCCCCCTGAATCTTCTTCGTTTTCGATGTCCGCATTCCGCGATCCGCTAAATCAATCGCCGCCTTCAACTGCAACGCCTCACTTTCCGAGTCATGCATCACTTGCCGGATTTTCAGAATGCCTTCCTTCGAGTAGCGTTCCATCACTTCTTCGATGCGCTGTTCAATAATGTCGGCGGCGTGCTCGGCCATGGCTTCCAGCTTCGGCTCGACCATATGAAAAACGAGTTCGCGCGTGCGCGACAGTTTGAGTTGAAACTCGGGTTTGTTCACCCAAGTGTGGATGGTCTTGCCCGCATACCCGAGACGTTGCGCGCATTCGGCAAGCGTCAAGCCGCGGATGCGGAGGCGGACGAGCTCATCCCAAGCGACTTCCTTTTCGGCATCGGGAATCTTACGCGACTCGCCCTTCTTCATGGGCGGCGCATAATGGTGATTGGGACCGACGGGACGCTTCGGCTTCTTCTCGGGTTTTTCTGGATTCATCGCATCCCCACGCGAATCGCGAGAATCATCAATAGCGCAACGATGGCCACGACGGCAATGGCGATCACCACGGCAAAGAGGATCTCCAAGCCGCGCTCATTCACGAGAGATAGGTTATAGAGGGAGGCCCTCCCGAGGTCAAGGTTCCTCGGCGTCCCGTTCATGAAGCGACCTTTTACGGTAATCGTGGCTGTCATGAGGCGGGACGTTGAGGGCCACACGTCGTTTAGGGATCGACGGGCTCGATCGCAAACACCTTGACAAAGGCGCCGGCATCGGAAGAGCCAACAAGGATCAAACGATTCTGGAACACCAGAGCATCTCGGACGATCGCTGTCGATAACGGCAGGTCGAATACCGTGTCGCCCGTTGCGGGATCGAGCAACTGGAGCGATGTGGTTGGAGGACCAAACAACGGCGAATCGATTTCAGCGACAGCGAGGAAGCGGCCGATAGGACGGATGTGCGGAATCGCTTGATCGGCCGTTAACGGTTTCCGCCACACCACCTCATGGGACAAGCGATCATAGGCTTGAATGGTAAACGTGCCGCTCACGATCACCTGAGTGGCTGTGAGGCGGAGCCACGTGAAGGCACGGCCCATTTCGGGTGCCGCTTGCCAGAGGAGATGGCCCGTGCCGATATCGAAGGCGACGAGATAGGTTGCCCCATTGGAAAACCCCGCAATGACGGCTTCATGGCCCGAAATCTCGACCTGCATGGCGAAGGTATTCGGAACCACTTGTTCCCAGCGGAGAAACCCATCGGTGAATCGATAGGAACGCACATGCAACTCCGTTTGACCGACCGTTCCGATGACGATCAGATTCCGTGCTTGATCGTCCAGATCCAGAAAGATGGTATCCTTCAGCGGGATGATCGGCGGCTGGACCTCCTCCACCCGCCAGAGTTCGCGACCGGTGCCCAAGTCATGGACGAGGATCACTCCCGCCACGAGGAACAGTCCCGTCGATGGATCCGTTACCTGCGAATATCCGACGACGGCAATACGCCCGTTCCGGACAAGAACCGCTTTCGGCAAATCGAGACTCGTGTGCGCTGTCCAGCGGATATCGCCCGTCTTCAAGTCGTAGCCGCGGAGGAGCAACTCCGGTGTGGTCCTGGCGATAGCGGCAACCGCCAGATCACCTGCCGTTTCGACACGTACCCAGTAGCCGTCGCTGATTTCATCCGTCCACACGAGGTGGCCGGTTGTCGGGTTGAAGGCTTTCACCAGAACGTCTTGGCCCGAGTTATCGGCACGGCCTAAGACTTCGCCGGCAATCACCCGGTTCCGCAATGCCGCGACCGATTGGGCGCTGTCTGAAGGGCTACGGAACGTCGTCGATTCCCAGAGCAGATTGAAACTTTGGGCTTGGGCGACGGTGACAAAGGTCACCATCCCGAGAGTTAAACCAAGAATTCGTGAATACTTCATGTGGACATCTCTTCCTTTAAATTGTGAATGAACCATGTGCTAGAATCGTCCCACGATTCCGCAGAAGAAGGCACCAAAGAGACGAAGAAGCCCGGCAGGAAATGACAGAGCCTGCCGGGCTTTTCTCGTTTCTTGCGTATCGTAATGCTAGACTTTTAAGTTGTACTTCAGGGTTTTTGGATTCTCTCGGCGCACCTCCTTTCCTATTTCTTGATTTTCATCGAATGGCATCGGTCCAAAGCCGGATCATGCAATTCGGCGCACGGACAATTTTCAGTGCATGGACAGATTTCCTTGCAGCTGTACGCGCATGGACAATCATCCTCAACATCCACTTTCTTGGTGGGATGTCCGTCATCCGCACGCTTCGATTTCGGCGTCATAGTCGTGGAATCATGTAAGCGCCAATCGCAATCCCGATGGTTGCCGCTAACGCCAGGAGCCTGTATTTCCGTGTGGCAGGTAGGTGGGCGAACTTTGGAATCAGCTGCAACGTGATTCCCATGACGACGGCACCGATCACGACATCGCGCACCGTCGGAAAGGGGTTCATGGCACGCATGGTCCATAGCGTCAACAACGTCACGATCAGAGCTGGAACTTGGGTGGCTGCTCGTCTCACGAGATCTTCCCTTCGCATCGAAGCCTCCTTAGCTACAAAAAGATTTACTCGCCGCTGTCAGAATCACCGGAATCAGCGACGCCGCGATCCTGGCTGCTTTGTAGCTTTGGCCTAACGGCGAGTTGTTGACGAAGATCGCCGTCGTGGTTGCCAGATAGATCGACCAATTCAGCAGTTTGCATTGATCGGCCTTGAACAGGGGCCACCACAGAATGCCGGATTCGAGCGGTACCCGCGGCAAGGATGGGCTCGTCGACTGATACCACGGATAGATTTCGCAATCGCAGGTTGCAATCGTCGCGGCATCCAATCCCCCATGTAGGCGCATGATCGCGTTGTCTTCAGGTGGTGGAGGAGGATCATTTTTGGGAATGGTGAACAACGCGGGTCGCATGGCATATTCGGCCCAACCGGCTTCATTCGGTGTCGACAAGGGACCATTGCCGGAAATCCAGACATCCGATGACTGATAACTTCGGTACTGCTCCCATGCCGGATCGTTATCGACCACCAAACCGACATACGGCAATGCGGCCACGGCATGAAAGGAATCCCAACTCCCTTCTTGGTAGGCGGCATCCACCATCGCGGTGGCGGGATCCCATCCATACCAACTTTCCAGTGTGGCATCCAGGCCATAATCCCGCTCGATGGATCGTATGGCCAGAGCTGCACTCATAAAGCCATACCAGTTCATCTGATTGGCAGGCACTCCCGCATCGAGATTCTGATTGAACTGTGTCAGAAACCCGGCCGCCTCATTCGTCAAGGTGTAGGTCCACCAATCGATATCCTGGGCCTGGACCTTCCGATCTAAAAACTGAAGCTTTCGGCCAACGGCTAAACCCGTCGCCACCCCCGCACTCGCCCCCAAAAAACGTCTCCTGTTCATCGGACTACCCTCCATTCGTTTGTCATCCTTTTATGTATTGGCGCGCAGCAACTCCATGAGCCGCTCGGTCTCCTGGCGCACGTCGTGGCCACGCTTCAATTCTTCGGCAATCGCCGGCTTCAGCCGTTCCATGAGCTCCGCATATTCCTCGTCGGTCAATCCACCGCCGGCCAGAATGTTCTGAGCCGTCTCCAAGATTTCCTGCTCCACGTGCCTCATCGGATGATTTCCACTTCCTCACGTTTCGTGAATTTCACGAGCATGACCGGCTTCTTCATGTCTCGTGCGATCTTCTGGGCAAAATGCCGGATGGAGTCGATGCGCGCCATGTCGGCCCCGACCAGCGGCAATGCCGTCGGGTAGCCGAGATTCATCGTCTGGACCGCCGGAATGCCTTCGGTCCCATCGTCATCGACCACGATGAAGGCAAACATCTGCTCAATCCGGACTTGGCCTTTCATCTATTCCTTGTCCTCCTCTTTCGATTGCCGAACCCCCGTCCGTATCCCCGCATTGAAGATCGCCCCTCCCAACAACGCCACAACCGCCGGGATCACCCAAGGCACGGCTGAGGCTACAATCGCTGCCAGAAACCCCATACTGGAACTCCTTTCCTTGCTTTCTTATTCCTCTTTCATCTCGATCGACTTGAACCACCGTTGGAGCACAGTGATGATTTCCTTCGACGCCGCGATACATACCCCATTCGAATCCACCCCATAGGGCAAAACGAATCGTAGCGTCTCGGGTCGCTCCGCACTGGTGACCATGATGATCGGCATCAAATAGTCTTCCGCCGAAAAGGTCCCGATCGCGATTCCCCCCTTCAGCGAACCTAACAATCGCTGCACCTTGGTGATCGGTAGATCGAAATACAAAATCGGCTGCTTCGTCTTCATCATGTAAAGTCTCAGACGACTACGTATACACTCCATGCCCCCAAAACTCAACGGAATTTTCTTGATTTCTCAGGAATTCGGCTTCTTTTCCTCGAACAACCCTGTCACATCGAGGAACTTCATGTTCGACAATCCCCCATCCTCCAACGACGGATTGAACGACAGCACATCGCACCCCTTCTCGTTCGTGCAAAACGCCTGCTCCGGCCCCAAGATCATCGTGGACATCCATCCACACACCGGACATCGATAATTCGGCTCACTCATTCATTTCACCCCTGCGTATTTGGCAACCATGCGCTGATGTCCCAGAATCGCCTCGTTCTCCGTCGCGTAGCGCTCCATGTCGACCTCTTCCAAATTCTCCTCCGACTCAAACACCATCGTCTCAAAGATGAGCGGCGGCCCTGGACCCCATCGGTGGTTCAACCCCAACCATACCGTCGACACCCACTTCCCATCCGGCAATGTCGTCGCATCCACCCGCTTGTATTCCCGATCCCCCAGCTTCCGATTCGCATCTTGAACACTGATCGGACATCCCTCGCGGTCGTACCACAGGAGACCCAACATCATTCACCCCCATACCGACACCCCATCGTATGCCTCGCCCCCCACCACGTCCCACACCCCCGACACTGCCAGATCACCTTCCCCCCTGCCCGCTTCTCCCTCCAGTTCTGAAGATCCGGTGGTCTTTCCTGCGTTTTTCCTGCGTCTTTCGTGCGTACTTCCTGCGTTTCCGCCTCATCCCGCCCATATTTCGTTTTCCGTGGTGGCGTCTTGGTCGTCTCTTGGTCGTCTCTTGGTGGCGTTACGGTGGTGCTTCTCTCCTCCACATACGGCCGACTCCCCACCTTCGGACCCGGCTTCAACTTCTCCACCACCTCCCCCCTCTTCCTCGCCCGATACCGCCTCATCCTCTCCTTCACATCCATAAAGTGACCATCTCCGTTATGAATACCGTTACTATCCGTTACGATCTGCGCTACGAATTCGTTACAAATAGCGTTACAAACTGGCCCATTCGTAACGCTATCCGTAACTTTAATCGTAACGCTTACCCTCCCCCTTGACAAATTTTTCTCCGCCCCACCTCACTGGGGTTTAAAAATCTCCGCCCTACCGGAGGGGGGTTAAGCCCGGATCGTGACAAGTGCCGTTTTGACCCTAGGGCCGGCTGTTTCTCGAGTTTTCCACAGGCTCCTATGTAAAGTGGCAGTGTCTATATATAGTGGTGTGAATTCTCAATGTCTCAGTTGAGGTATTATGTAAACTCTCACT
>Ga0066903_100000280_pt1 | contig 29800 bp, 27 predicted proteins | sample PanSoiMetaGPlot1_FD_67491 | JGI IMG/M metagenome (GOLD analysis project Ga0066903, IMG submission 67491) | Tropical forest soil microbial communities from Panama analyzed to predict greenhouse gas emissions - Panama Soil - Plot 1 (version 2) | ecosystem: Environmental > Terrestrial > Soil >... | reverse complement strand
GGCCTCGCCGTGCCGGTTACAGCGTCCTACATCATCTGCGCAGTGATCTGTGCGCCTGCGCTCAAGGAACTCGGTGTGCCCGACTACGCGGCGCACATGTTCATCTTCTACTATGCGGTGCTTTCGGAAGTGTCGCCGCCGACCGCGCTGTCACCGTTCGCGGCAGCTGCAATCACTGGCGGCGATCCCTACAAAACCACGATGCAGGCCTGGAAATACACGTTACCAGCGTTCCTGGTTCCGTTCGTGTTCGTGCTTGACCCGCAAGGCATCGGGCTCCTCATGAAAATTCCGAAAGACGGCTCGGTGTGGGACATCATCATCGTTACTGCCAAAACCGCGGCCGGCCTTGGCGCGCTCGCTGCTGCAGCGCAAAACTGGGCGCTGCGACAGAACACCGCGATCGAACGCATTCTCTGGCTTTTAGCTGGGCTGCTGCTGGTGTTTCCAAGCCTGCTGGAGGCCCTGGCCGAGCGCCTGTCCGGTTACGACGTGCCCCATCCGGCACCGCTTGGTCTGGCGATTGCAGTGGCTTTGCTGCTAAAACAATACATGTCGCCGGTTGGTGGGGCCGCGGCTGCACGAGGTCCGTGAACAGATAACCACACGGGAGATCCAGGATGAGGCAGCAAGCTATCGTCGCGACGCTCGCAAGCGCAATTGCGGCTTCATTGGTTGCAGGTGTGACGCACGCGCAGCAGAAAACAATTGCGATTGGCACTGGCGGAACTGGCGGCGTCTACTATCCACTTGGCGGCGGCCTTGCCAACGTGCTGTCGAAATATTTGCGGGGCTATCAGGCAACCGCTGAAGTGACCGGTGGCTCCGTCGACAATCTCAAACTGATCGGCAGTGGACAGAGCGAGATCGGCTTCTCGATGGTGGATGCCGCGCTCGACGCTTTCAAAGGCGAGGACAAGTTTCGAGGCGCCAAGGTCCCGCTGCGCACTCTGATGGTGCTCTATCCGAACCGCATGCATGTGGTGACCATCGAGGGAACCGGCATCGAGAAGCTCTCCGATCTCAAGGGCAAGCGCGTGTCGACCGGCTCACCTGGCAGCGCTACCGAGGTGATGGCGTTCCGTGTGATCGAGGCGGCTGGCCTCGACAAGGATAAGGACATGCGTCGCGAGCGGCTTGGTGCTGCGGAGTCAGTCAACGCCATCAAGGACCGGAAGATCGATGCGTTCTTCTGGGTTGGTGGTTTGCCAACTGCTGCAGTGACCGATCTCGGTGCAACGCCCGGCGTCAAGATCAAGCTGATCGATCACGCTGATGTAGTCGACAAGATGAACGCGAAACACGGCGCGCTCTATGTACGTGACGTGATCCCTGCCAAGACGTATCCGGGGCAGGAGAAGGACAATCCGCAATCGACCGTATGGAACATCCTGGTTACCAACGACAAGATGACTGACGACGTTGCCTACAATGTCGCCAAGATCATCTTCGATCACAAGGCTGAGTTGGTGGCCGTACACTCGGAAGCGGCCAACATCGAATACAAATATCAGGTCAAGTCCAATTCCCCGGTGCCGTGGCACCCGGGCGCGCTGAAGTACTTCGCGGAGCAGGGCGTCAAGATGTGACCCCAGCGCTGACTCTCCCTCGTGGGTAAGCTGCGGGGCGCGTGGTACGGCCTTGTGACGGGCAGGTGGCCTGGGCTTCGGCCTGATCGGGTGAGCGGCGGCCGTTCGGGAACGGCGTGCTTGCGCATCCTCTGGTCATATACTTTGCAGCCGTCGCGGTCGGCCTCCTGGTCCTGCGAGTTGCGCTGTTGATGGGCGGCCTAACGCCACAATGATCCCACCGCAAATGGCTACCGAAACGCGCGACGGTAATTTTGAACCGGTTTCCAAGAGCCAGTCACGGCCAAGTTTGCGCGTTTGTTGCTGCTGCAATCGCCTCAATGCGGCCATTAACGCGATCGCAAGGTTAATCAGGCAACAAAGTTCTCTGTCGCATTTGTGCCATGTAAGCGCCTTCTGCCGACGAGAGTATTTGTTGCGTAGCGTTGCGTGAGCAGGGGTGATGGGTGGGATCGCGTAACTGGCCGGGGGGTGGCTTTGTAGCGCCCTTCGGCCTCGGCATTGTGGCCCTTGTCCTGATACCGCGGGAAGTCGGTTATCAGGAGCTTGCCGCGCTGATCGCGCGGCAAGTGCCTGTTGTTGAGCGCAGTCAGGGCGGCAACTTTGTCTCGTCGCTCAGCCCCATCCAAGTTGCCAGCCTCACCTTGCCCCAGCCAGTTGGTACGGCGCTGCCGCCATCGCTGAATTACGCTTTGTCCGGGCTCGATCCTGCGAACGCCGACATCACGAGCTCGATCCGTGAGCGAATGCTGCGCGATGTTGCGATCGAGATGCAGCCGGGGATGTCGGCTGCGCTCAGCATCGATCGCAAGCTCAAGGGTGATCGGCTCGACGCGAAGCCTGCCCAGGTCGCGGCGTTGCAGTCGACATCGGGTCGCAAGGGCGATCGATGGGATATCCGCACGCAACCGTCCACGCCGCCATCAGCTCCGCCGGTTGCGGAGATTGCGCCGGCTGAACCGCAGACGAGCTACACGCTTGCTGCTGTCGATCCGAGCGCGCTCGTCGTGTCGCCACCGAACGCGGCCAAAGTGCCACCGGTTGTGGTCGAGACCCCCGAGCCGCACGATGAGCCCTTCGACGCGGTCGATCAGCTTGTGCCTGGCTTCGTTCCGCATGACGAGCTTGATCCGAAGTCGCGCGTCGCGCGGCTCTATTTTGGTGCCGGCCCCATGGGACAGAGCCTGGGTAACCTCGCGCCTTGGGGAGAAGGCGAAGCGCCAAATGTCGAGACGTTGCCGGTCGCGGTCGACCCGGATGCCAGGGTTGCGGCATTGTTGCCTGATCTGCCGGAAGCTTCCGTCAGCAAGCAGGACCGGCTTGAGGCGCACGGACGCCCCAACGAGACCGTGGCCACGAAGGAGGCCGAACCAAGGGGCGGCGAGACGATCGCACCCAAGGGTGAGGTCACCGGCGCTGACCGGCGCCCCATGACGCCGGCCGAAAGCCTCAAGCTTGAGGGGGCTAGCCGAGCCAAGGCTGAAAAATGTCTTGCCGACGCGATCTATTTCGAGGCGCGCGGGGAGCCCGTGCGCGGTCAGATCGCGGTTGCCCAGGTGGTGTTGAACCGCGTGTTCTCGGGCAAATATCCGAACACCGTCTGCGGGGTTGTCTATCAAAACGCCCATCGGCGTCTCGCCTGTCAATTCACGTTTGCCTGCGACGGCATCCGTGATGTGGTGCGGGAGCCGGACGCCATGGACCGTGCCAAGAAGATTGCCGCCCAGACACTCGACGGAAAGCTGTGGCTGCCCGAGGTCGGCAAGGCGACGCACTACCACGCCTACTGGGTACGTCCGGGCTGGGTGCGCGAGATGACCAAGCTGCACAAACTCGGTGTCCACACCTTCTACCGGCCACGGGCCTGGGGCGATGGCCACGATGCTCCCACCTGGGGTGATCCGGAAACCACGGCGGCGATCGCCAAGCAGCTTTGAGCGAATAGCCAGCGCCTCGGCGCTGGCACTTGATCTTGCGCCGGGCAGGCCTACGTTTTCATCGAAGCTCCAGGAGTGTTCGATGCAGAACGCAGCTCCGCCCGTGGATCCGGCGATCATCAGCGACTATCACGCGCACATTTACTATGACCCGGCCACGACGCGTGATCGCGCCGAACGCCTGCGCGAGCGGGTTGCGGAAGCATTTCCGGAGGCCAAGATCGGCCGCTGGCATGACGAGCTCGTGGGCCCCCACCTCAAGTCGATGTATCAGGTCGCGTTTCCGCGCTCACTGTTGGCTTCATTTCTGCCATGGCTTCTGCTGAACCGGGATGGCCTGACCATCCTTGTACACCCAGAGACGGGCAATGCTTATGCCGACCACACCGAGCATGCCGCTTGGCTCGGCGGCATGCTGCCGCTCAAGGCCGAGGCACTTCTCGAATAGGCGACGCGATAGTCAGAGCTTGCCCGCGGCTGCTCGAGCCACTGTCCGCCGCAGGAAAGCATAGCCGAGCGCCCACATGTGCGCGGTCTGCTCAAAGTCGCTGGGGCCATGGCCGCCTTGCGGCGGCTCATAGAAGAACACGGTATGGCCGAGCGCTTCGAGACGCGCCGCCATCTTGCGGGCGTGTCCCGGATGAACGCGATCATCGCGTGCCGAGGTCCACAACAGGATCGGCGGATAGGACTTTCCCGCGTCGGCGAGATGATAGGGCGAGATCTCCTTGAGAAAGGCCCAGTCGTCGGGTTTGTCGGGATCGCCGTATTCGGCGATCCAGCTCGCTCCCGCGAGGAGCTTGCTGTAGCGGCGCATGTCGAGCAGTGGGATCGTGCACCAGACCGCGCCGAAACGCTCCGGGTAACGCGTCAGCATGTTGCCGACGAGAAGACCGCCGTTGCTGCCGCCGCGGCAGGCCAGCCATTGGGGGCTGGTGACGCCGCGTCGCACGAGATCGGCTGCAACAGCGGCGAAGTCGTCCTGCGCGCGCTTCTTGTTTTCACGGATGCCGGCATTGTGCCAGGCGGAACCAAATTCACCGCCGCCACGGATATTGGCGACCACATAGACGCCGCCGTGCTCAAGCCAGGCCTTGCCGACGTCGGCGTGGTAGCCCGGAAGCAACGAAACCAGGAAGCCGCCGTATCCGTAGAGAATAGTCGGCGCGCTGCCGTCGTTGGAGAGATTTCTCGGACCGACCTGAAAATAGGGGATGCGCACGCCATCGTCCGCAAGCGCTTCGTGCTGTGTGACGGTCAATCCAGTTGAATTGAACCGTGGTGGCGGCTGTTTGAGCAGCTCCGGTGCCTTCCCGGGTGCGACGATGCTGAGTGACGGCGGCTCCAGAAAGCTGTCGCGTATCAGCAGAAAATTCTCCGAGGACTTGCCGCCTTCGTCCCCCATGCACCAGATGTGCGCGCTCTCGGTTTCTGCCACGCCCGGCAGTGGCGTGAATGTCCACGCCACTGCCGATGGCTCGGCGATGCTGATCTGCGTCCGCATATTGTCGAGGATGCTGACCGCCAGCCGATCCCTGGCCCAACTGTAGCTGCCAATTGTTCGGCGCTCGCTTGGCTCGAACAGAAGGTCGAAGTCACGATTGCCAGCCATGAAGGCGTCAAAGCGGATTGCGATCAGGCTGTCGGTTGGGAACTCGCGATCCTTCGGCTTCCAGGGCGAGCGCAGTCGCACCGTGAGCCATTCGCGATGCGCATTCCAAAAGGCATCGGTCGGAACGTCAATCCTTCGCAAGCCATCGGCCGTGACGTGATAAACCTCCTTATCGAAGAACGCGAAGCTGCGTCCCACAAAAACGCGCTCGAAGCCTTGCTCATGGTCGACAGAAACATAGACGGACACGTCGGTCTCGCGGCCTTCAAAAATAGTCTGCGCATCCGTGAATGGCGTGCCGCGCCGCCAGCGCCGCACCGTCCGTGCGTAGCCAGAGGTGGTTCCCTGGCCATCTCCGAGTGGGCTTGCCACGTAGAGCGTGTCAGCATCTGCCCAGCTGACGTCGCTCTTTGCTTCTGGAAGAACAAATCCGTCCGTTAGGAAAGCCCGCGTTTCGAGGTCGAATTCACGGACAACGGAAGCATCGGCGCCACCCCGTGAAAGGACGACGAGACCACGGTGATGATCGGGCGGCAAGGTCGTGCAGCCGTGCCAGACCCAGTTTTCGCCTTCATTACGTCCCAGCGCGTCGACATCGATCAGCACATCCCAGTCGGTTGAAGGTGAGCGATACGACTCGATCGTCGTGCGCCGCCACAGGCCGCGTGGATTGGTCGTATCCTGCCACAGATTATAGAGGTACGGGCCGCGCTTGAGCACGAACGGGATCTTGTCGGAGGCCGACAGGATGGCACGGAAGGCCTCGCGGTCACGCTCGAAATCGGGCCCGCCAAGCGCGGTCAGCGTACGCGCATTGTGTGCCTTGACCCATGCCAGCGCTTCCGCGCCCTGCACATCTTCGAGCCACTGATAGGGATCGTCGTTGAGGACGAGGGGGGCGTCATTCATGGGTGCTGGTTCTCCAACGCAGCACGTATCCACGCCTGACAAAGGCGACGAATCTGCGGTGACGATACTTGGTCAGATCAAATCTCGATGTCGAGCGCGACGTCGAGGTTTGGGGCCGAATGGGTGATCCAGCCGGAAGAGGCGTAGTCGACGCCGGTCGATGCCACCGCCCCGATACTTTCAAGTGTAATGCCGCCCGAAGCCTCGAGCGGGAAACGGCCGCCCACCATGGCGACGGCCTTGTTCATGTCTGCAACGTTCATGTTGTCGAGCAGCACCGCGTCGGCTAGGCCGACAGCGAGCACTTCGCCGAGTTGTTCGAGGCCGTCCACTTCGATCTCAATCTTGACCAGATGGCCGGCGCTGGCACGCGCGCGCTCAAGCACGGCCCGGATGCCGCCGGCGACCGCAATGTGGTTGTCCTTGATGAGCATCGCGTCGTCGAGGCCGAAACGGTGGTTGAACCCGCCGCCACAGCGCACTGCATATTTCTCGAGCGCGCGTAGTCCCGGTGTGGTCTTGCGCGTGCAGCAGATGCGCGTGCGCGTGCCTTTGACGCGGAGGACGAACTCGTGCGTTGCGGTCGCGACGCCGGAGAGATGGCCAAGCAAATTAAGCGCAACGCGCTCGGCTGCTAGCACTGCACGCGCGGGCCCTGTCACATGCATCAGTGCGGTCTTAATAGCGACGCTCGCGCCATCGCGCGCATGCGGAGTAATCGCGACCTCGGGTGCAAGCTTGCGGAATGCGGCGGCGACCAGAGGCAGGCCCGCGATCACGCCCCCTTTGCGCGCGACCACGATCGCATGCGCGGTGGCATCTTCCGGAATGGTCGCGATCGAGGTCACGTCGCCTGCGCGGCCGAGGTCTTCAGCTAGCGCGCGTGTGACGACGTCGTCGATCTCGAGGGGAGACAGGAAGGCATCGGGGCAGAACAGGGAATGCGTCATAAGATGTATCCGGCGGGAATTGATGCGTGGTTGTCGTGAATGGCTTTGGCTGCGATCACTCGGGCTTCCGCCAGCGTGAGGAAAGTGCGTCGCGCCAGAGCGGGATCGGGCCGAGGATAATCGCTGCGCTCATGGGCGCCGCGGCTCTCAGGTCGCGCAAATGCAGCGGCAGCAACCAGCAGTGCGGCCGTCGCCATATTGCGGAGCGATGCTGATTCGGCCTCGCGTTCGATGCAACTGATCCCCTCAAGCGCGATGGCGAGGCCGTCACCGTTTCGAATAACTCCCACATGTTGCGACATGATCCTGCGCAGGTCGCGCACGCTGTGTGATGCAGCGCCGAGACCAGCGCTGGTCCCTGCAAACATTCGCAGCGGCACCAGCGACTGTGACGGCACGCCCGAAATGTCCTCGGCGACACGGGCTGCAAACACGACAGCTTCGAGCAGTGAATTGGAGGCGAGGCGATTGGCACCGTGGACGCCGGTTGAGGCCACTTCGCCGGCCGCCCACAGTCCCGCAAGCGAGGTACGGCCGCGCGCGTCGGTGCGAACACCGCCCATGTGATAGTGCGCGGCAGGCGCCACCGGTATGGGCATTCGAAGCGGGTCGATGCCGGCCCTTATGCAGCTTGCGTAGACGGTCGGGAAGCGGTTAGGAAACTCTGCGCCGATCGCCGTGCGCGCGTCGAGAAAGGCCCCACGGCCTGCCGCGATCTCAGCAAACACTCCGCGCGCAACAATGTCGCGCGGCGCCAGATCGCCATCGGGATGGATTTTGAGCATGAATCGCTCACCGGCACCGTTGACCAGAGTGGCGCCTTCGCCGCGCAGTGCTTCGCTCGCAAGCGGTGCCGGATCACGGCCGGCCGCTATGGCCGTGGGATGGAATTGCACGAACTCGGTATCCGCAACGACCGCGCCTGCACGCGCCGCGATGGCAAGCCCGGTGCCGCAAGCTTGCAACGGATTGGTGGTGACCGCATAGAGATGGCCGATGCCACCGGTTGCGAGTACGATGGCATGGGCGGAAAGGATTGCCGGCTTTTGTCCGTCGGTCGACCAAGCGCGCACGCCCACAACACGCGGGCCCTCTGTGACGAATTCCTCGGCGACATAGCCCTCAAGTAGCCGGATCGATGGTTTGTTGCGAACCGCGGCTGCGAGCGCATCCATGATAGCGTGGCCGGCCGCGTCCCCGCGCACATGGACAATGCGTCGTGCCGAATGTGCCGCCTCGCGGCCAACCGCAAGGCGGCCTTCAAGTGTCCGGTCGAAGGGGACGCCGTAGGCGAGAAGATCCCGCACCCGCTCGGGTGCCTCGCGGGTCATGGTGCGCGCCATTTCCTCGTCGACGATGCCTGCGCCGGCAGTGACCGTGTCACGTGCATGCGCTTCCGGGGTGTCGCCTTCTGCGACCGCGGCCGCAATGCCGCCTTGCGCCCAAGCACTTGAGGCGCCCTGGCCGATCGGGGCGGCGGTCAGCACCGTTACAGGACGCGGGCTGAGCTTGAGGGCACAGTAAAGGCCCGCAATGCCGCCCCCGATGATGATCACATCGTGAACGCGGTCCGGCATGGTGGTTCTCGGCGCGCTTTTGCGCGGTTGCCGCCTGGCGAGCCGGACGGCTTCAGCTCTTCAGGTTCACCATGCGCTCGACCGAGCGTCGGGCCCGCTCGGCGATCGCGGCCTCGATCACGACCTCTTCCTTCATGTAGACGAGGCTGTCGAGAATCTTCGGCAGAGTGATGCGCTTCATGTGCGGGCACAGATTGCACGGCCGCACAAACTCGACGTCGGGCAGCTCCGCTTGCACGTTGTCAGCCATGGAACATTCCGTGACCATGACGACGCGCTTGGGCTGGTTCTTCCGCACCCACTCAATCATGCCTGCGGTCGATCCGGTGTAGTCGGATTCGGCCAGCACGTCCGGCGGGCACTCTGGATGTGCAATGATCTGCAGCGAGGGGTCACCTTCGCGATAGCGGCGAAGCTCATCCGCAGTGAACCGCTCGTGCACCTCGCAAGCGCCTTTCCAGGCAATGATTTTCACTTTTGTCTGGCTTGCGACGTATTTAGCGAGATATTGATCGGGAACGAAGATCACGCTTTCGGCGCCAAGGCTTTCAACGACTTCAACGGCGTTCGACGACGTGCAACAGATGTCCACCTCTGCCTTGACGTCAGCTGACGTGTTCACATAGGCAACAACGGGTACGCCCGGGTAGCGCTGCCGCAGCACCCGCACGTCCGCGCCAGTGATCGATGATGCCAACGAGCAACCAGCCTTCGAATCCGGAATCAGTACTGTCTTGTCCGGATTGAGAATCTTGGATGTCTCCGCCATGAAATGCACGCCGCACTGTACGATGACGTCGGCGTCAACGCGCGTGGCCTCGCGCGCAAGCTGCAGCGAATCGCCGACGAAATCGGCGACGCAATTGTAGATCTCGGGCGTCTGATAGTTGTGCGCCAGAATGACTGCGTGGCGTTCCTTCTTCAGGGCATTGATGGCCTTCACATAGGGCGCGAAGAACGGCCATTCGACCGGCGGAATGACCTTGGCGACCCGGGCGTAAAGAGGTGCTGTCTCCTGCGCGACCTGCTCGTTCCATTCCAGCGATGGCATCGGAAACACGCCATACCGACGTGCGGCGGAAACGTCCGCGCCCGCGATTGGAGGTAATTCTTGTGATGGAACAAATGCTTGCTGAAGTGGCACCGGCGCCTCCTCTTCGGATATACTCGTTTTGAGCATAATGGAGGGATGAAAACATCCGGCCCCCCGCCGGCATGCTAACCCCTCGCTGAGATCATTATCCTCATCTCGAGCAAATCTCATATAGCACCTGGAGGGCGGAAGCGCCAGCCCCCGGGCGTGAGGCTGTTATGCGTTAGAGAAATGCAGGGATTGAACAAGATTTGTTTGGGAGAGGGGCAATGTAGCCGTAAAAAGCTCGGCGCGTTGCGGGGTTTTCTTTGCAGCAACGGAATGACCTTTCCTGATCGCGCGCCGTGATCAGGATCGCTCCGCGTTGGCTGAGCGGCATACCGAACGCAGGAGGGGATACGGACGTTATGGCGAACGCAACGATAACTCCCTCGGCGGCGCCGCCTGCGCTTGGCTGGCGTGCTCCCGTCGTCATCCTGCTCTGCGGATGCCTGATCTCGCTCGTAAGCTTTGGGCCGCGGGCAACGCTCGGATTTTTTCTGACGCCGCAGTCGCAAGCGAACGGCTGGGGGCGGGACGTCTTTGCATTCGCGCTCGCGCTGCAAAATTTGCTGTGGGGTGCCGGGCAGCCGTTCGCGGGTGCGGTTGCGGACCGGTTCGGCACCGCGCGCGTATTGTGCGCCGGTGCATTGCTCTACGCCTCTGGGCTTGCGTTGATGGCCTATTCGACGACGCCCGGAATGCTGAATGCTTCGGCGGGCGTGCTCATCGGCTTCGGACTATCGGGCTGCACGTTCACGATCGTGCTGGCGGCCTATGCCAGGCTGCTTCCGGAAAGCTGGCGCACCATTGCCTTCGGGGTAGGGACTGCCGCAGGCTCATTCGGCCAATTTCTTTACTCGCCGCTTGCGGTCGGTCTGATCGGGTCGATCGGGTGGCAAAGCACGCTGCTGACGTTCGCAACGATGATGTTGCTGGTGTTACCGCTCTCGTTCGTGGTCAACACCTCACCATCGGTGCGCCCCGAAGGCGAACTCGCGCAGCAATCGCTGAAGCAGGCACTGGCCGAGGCTTTGTCAAATCGCTCCTACGTGCTGCTGGTGATCGGGTTCTTCACGTGCGGCTTTCAGCTCCAGTTCATCACCGTGCATATGCCTGCCTATCTTATCGACCGCGGCCTGACGGCCGAGATCGGCGGCTGGACTATCGGGGTGATCGGGCTGTTCAACATCATCGGCTCGTTGTCGTCGGGCTGGCTCGCCAGCCGGATGTCTAAGCGATATCTCCTTTCCATCATCTATTTCGGCCGCGCGGCGGCCGTGCTCGCTTTCATTTCGTTCCCGGTGACTCCCCTGTCGTGTCTGCTGTTTGGTGCCTCGATGGGTTTGCTCTGGTTGTCGACGGTGCCGCCGACCAATGGCATCGTGGCGGTGATTTTTGGAACGCGCTGGCTTGGAATGCTCACCGGCTTTGCCTTCTTCAGCCATCAAGTCGGCAGCTTCCTCGGTGTGTGGCTGGGGGGCGTCGCATTCGAGCGTACGGGCACCTATGACGCGGTTTGGTGGCTTGCCGTGCTGTTCGGCGTGCTCTCTGCGGTGATCAACCTGCCGATCATCGAGCAGCCGGTGCGGCGGCTCGCACCCGCCACGTCCGGCTGACGGGAGCGATCGATGCACGGCAAAACGTCAAGCGCTCCGAATGTCACTGTCGGCTGGCGCACGCCCGCGGTCGTGCTCGTATGCGGCTGTCTGATCTCGCTCATTGGCTTCGGTCCGCGTTCCGCGCTCGGTTTCTTTCTTACGCCAATGTCGAGCGACAACGGCTGGGGGCGTGAGGTGTTCGCCTTGTCGGTCGCGATGCAGACCTTGCTCTATGGTGCGGCACAGCCATTCTCCGGCGCGTTGGCTGATCGCTTCGGCACAGTTCGAGTGGTGATCATTGGCGCGCTGCTCTACGCGGCGGGCATCTACATGATGGCGCACGCAACGACGCCTGGAGAGCTCTATCTATCAAGTGGTGTGGTGATCGGCTTCGGCCTTTCCGGGTGCTCGTTCAACCTCATCATCTCGTCGTTCGGCAAACTCCTGCCGGAGAGCTGGCGATCGTTTTCCTTCGGACTCGGCACCGCGTCGGGCTCGTTTGGACAGTTCCTGTTCTCGCCGCTTGGCGTATATCTCATCCAGGCTTTCGGGTGGCGCACGACGCTGGAGATATTTGCGGGCCTTTTGCTACTGATCATTCCGTTGGCAATTGCAGTCGCGACGCCCCAACAGGACGACCCTGCGAAAGTCGGAGCAGCGCACGCGACCGGCTCATCGCAGAACTATAAGGAGGCACTGTCGGAGGCGTTCGGCCATCGCTCGTACGTTCTGCTGGTCCTTGGCTTTTTCACGTGTGGATTTCAACTCGGATTCGTCACTGTTCACCTGCCGGCCTATCTGGTCGATCGCGGCCTTTCGGCAGAAATCGGCGGCTGGACGTTGGGCGTCATTGGCCTGTTCAACATCGTTGGCGCGATCTTGTCAGGCTGGCTCGGCGGCCGCATGCCCAAGCGCTACATCCTCTCTTTCATCTATTTTGCGCGCGCCGCCGCGGTGGTGCTCCTGATCATGCTGCCGCCATCGCCCGTGGTCACGCTGCTCTATGGGGCGGTTACTGGGCTGCTTTGGCTGTCATCGGTACCACCGACATCGGGCTTGGTCGCGTTGATGTTCGGCACGCGCTGGCTTGCCATGTTGTTTGGCATCGCGTTCTTCAGCCATCAGGTTGGCGGCTTCCTCGGCGTCTATCTCGGCGGGCTGCTGTTCGAGCGGACCGGTTCCTACGACGTCGTGTGGTGGCTCAGCGTGCTATTCGGCCTGATCTCGGCCGTCATCAATCTGCCGATTGTCGAGAAGCCGGTGGCGCGTCTCGCCGCAGCGCCGGCCTGACAGCCGGTCAAAGGAGTCGTTGAGCGGCTCTATCGTTTGTCGGTCGGCTCTCATATTCTATTTCTGTCGAGCAACGTGCGGATCCAGGGAGAGAGAGTTGTCGACGTTCAAGGCGATCGTGATCGAAAAGTCGGATAGCGGACAGACTGTCTCGCTAACCGATTTTGACGAAGCCAAGCTGATGGAAGGCGATGTGACGGTTGGCGTCGAATGGTCGACCGTTAACTACAAGGATGGCCTCGCTATCACCGGTAAGGCGCCCGTGGTGCGGCGCTGGCCGATGATCGCAGGCGTTGACTTGGCCGGGACGGTCGAGAGTTCTGCGCATCCCGATTGGAAACCCGGCGACAAGGTCATTCTGAACGGCTGGGGCCTCGGTGAGACCCACCTCGGCGCCTATGCGCAGAAGGCCCGCGTGAAGGGCGACTGGCTTGTACGCCTGCCGGCCAGCATGAGCACGCGCGACGCCATGGCGATCGGGACCGCAGGGTACACCGCCATGCTTGCCGTGATCGCGCTCGAACGATACGGGCTCAAGCCCGAGAGCGGGTCGCTGGTAGTAACTGGAGCGGCCGGAGGCGTCGGCTCGGTGGCTGTCGCGATCCTGGCAAAGCGCGGGTTCCAGGTTACGGCCTCGACCGGTCGGCCGGAAGAGGCGGACTATCTCAAGCGTCTCGGCGCCACCGAGATCATTGAACGCAAGGAATTGACCGGCACAGTGCGACCACTGGCCAAGGAGCGCTGGGCTGGTGGAATCGACTCGGTTGGATCGACGACTCTAGCCAACGTTCTTGCGATGATTCGCTATCGCGGTGCGGTGGCTGCGTGCGGTCTTGCCGGTGGTATGGATCTGCCAACGAGCGTGGCGCCCTTCATTCTGCGTGGGGTCGCCCTGCTCGGGATCGATTCCGTCTATCGTCCGCGGGCCGATCGAGACGAGGCTTGGAAACGGCTCGAGTTCGACCTCGATCGCGCGAAACTCGTTGAAATGAGCACGGAAATCGGGCTGGGTGATGTTATCGAGGCGGGTCGCCTGATCGTAGAAGGCCGCGTTCGCGGTCGCATTGTGGTTAAGATTACTACATAGATCGTTCAGAATTTGGCGACAAAGCTTGGAGATGGTGGGGTAAGCGTCGTATGATTAGGAGATCCTAGAACCGGTAGAACTCGGCTGGATGTTTCGAGACGGGGGTCACGTGATGGTAATGCGTTCAACGATCTTGGTAGCTGGCCTGCTTGCGACAGGAGCAGCGTGCGCGGAGCCAATGAATGCCGATCAGGCTCGGCGTTTCGTTGTCGGCAAGCTCTTCTCGTACACGTGCTTCGACGGCACGCGCGGCACCGGACGAATCAGCAATGACGGCTCGGTCATTGGGACCGTCCAGGTTCGCGGTTCTGGTCCGATGCGCAATACGGCGCTTCCGCCGGGCACGTTGCACGTCAAAGGTCAGTCGGTTTGTGCATCGGTTCGCGGGATGCCGTTCGACCCCTGCTTCAATCTCGAAAAGACTGATGCGCAGAGCTTCCGCGGATCCATCTCGGGACTCGGCTTTGCCTATTGCGATTTCACGCGTCGCAACAATCGTCCTAACATCGTGCGCGCGACCATGCGTCCGCAGGGGGCTGTCCGATCAACGGCTACCGTTGCAGCTGGAGCCGAGTGATCAAAGTGAGCGCCCGCGCGCCGCGAAATCTGCGAGTGGCTGTGAGGCCGGCGGCTGTCCCTCGATGAGTGATCTGCGGTTGGCAAATTCACCAGCGCAGAAATCAAGGAACGTGCGCACACGGGCGGTATTGCGCAGATCAGGGTGAGTTAGGAGCCACAATTCGCCTTGGACCTCGGGGAGCGGCGAGGTGAGTTGCGCAAGCATCGGCAAGCCATGGCCGATGAAACACGGCAGCAAGGCCAGCCCGACCCCACCCGCGACCGCCTCTGCCAAACCCAGCAGGGTGTTGACCTTGTAGACGATTCGATTCTCGTTAACCCCGCGGTCTTTGAGCCATTTGGAGGCGCGGCCGGTTGCATTGGCGTCACCAAAGGCGGCCCAGGCATAACGTGTGAGATCTGAACTCGGATCGAGCGGGTGCTCCACCATTCCTTTGGCGCCGAACACCGCCCAGCCGATGCGCGACACGCAACGTCCGGCTGGTGTGTCGGTCTGTTGATAGCTCGCGCGCACCGCCACATCGGCATCCCGCTTCGATAGGTTGAGCATCGCGTTTGACACCACGATGTCGATTACGATCTCCGGATAGGCGCGGCGGAAATCGATCAGAATGCCAGTCAGCAGGTGAAGGAGGATTGTATCGGTTGTGGTGACCCGCAGCTCACCAGAAGGGCGCAAGTCGCGCCCAGTGACCTTGCGCTCGAATGATGTGATGTCGTCGCCGACACGCTCAGCGAGCTCGACCATCTCCTCACCGCTTGGTGTAAGCGCGTAGCCAGCGCGTCCACGCTCAAACAAGCGCGAGCCGAGCTGCCGCTCGATCTGGCCAAGTCGCCGAAACACCGTGGAATGATTGACGCCAAGGCTCGTCGCCGCTCCTGCAAGGGACCGGCTATCTGCGATTGCCTTCACAAACCGGAAATCATCCCAGGATAGCATGGCATCGCTCGCCTATTTGCATGATTGCAAAGTGGTAGTGACTCCGCAACCATCTTTTGCAGCTCAGTGCAAGCCTATGCAGTCCAATTCAATATTGATGGAAGGCATAACAATCCCTTGGCCCGGCACGTGAAAGAAGCCGCATGGTCACAGGACACGTAAAGGTTGCTGTCCTTTTGGCCTAACTTGCAGTTGGGCTAGGCTGCAAACGGCGCGGGAAAAGCAGCCGCTGATAGAACCAGCCAATACCAAGCAGCACGATGCCCAATCCGAGCACTGAGAGCGCCTGCCACAGTCCAGTCAGATCACTCATGTCGACGAAAAAGACCTTCAATACTGTCAGGACGACAACTGCTGCCGAAGCAATTCGCACCGATTGAGCGCGCAAGGCATAGCCGGCAGCAAGCAGCAACACGCCAAACGCGAGCCATACAGCCGAATACGTGTACTGTTCGGCGTCTGTCGTAGGTCCGTCGGTCAGAACTGGCCCGTGATAGAGCGTCCTGACCTCAAGGGTCAGGTACGCGAGCGCTAGAGCGACCGCGACGATCGCCGTCACGATGCTATAGCCTCTTGGCCGCACCTCGCGCGTCATCAGCGCCAGCACAACGGCAAGCACGGATGGAATGGCGTAGCCGAGCAGAATGAGATTGAAGAACACACCCCCGACCGGGCGTGGCCGCAGCATCGGGTTGCCAACAAGTCCCAAGCCAAACACAATTGCCAGCAAGGTCAGGGCCGCGATGATCAGCGCACCGACGTCATGGATCACGCTCTGCGTGCGCTGGCGCTGCCATTCCAAGCCGATGGCAATTGCCAACCCTGCCGATACCTGCAGCGCGATCTCGGTGAGGGTGCCGGAGACGTGATAAATGTCGCCACCTGTGATGTAGTGGCGGATCTCAAGGAACACGAGAAGCACGCCAAAGAGCAGCGCGGCCGCGTCACACATACGCGCGGGGCCGTCGTCAGCGCGCTGACGCAGTAGATAGCCGGCGAGCCAAAACGCTGCCGCAGGCACTCCATATCCGTAGAGGATCCAATTGAAGATCGGCGTTGTCTGGACCACGCTTCCAACAATGCGAGGCTCCCAGGCTACGCGCGCGAGCACGAGGCCTACGAGGATTGCGGCGAGCAGGCGCAGCGCCGGCAACGGTCGCTGCAGAGAAATCCACGCGACGCCAGGAACCATCAGCGCAAGGCCGATCGTCAGCCACCCTTTCTCAAGCGCCATCGTCAGTGCAAGCGACAACGCTGCAACGCAGCCGGTCGCGAGAATCGCGCCTGACCCGGCACTGCCGGGTCGGGGCGCACGCTTGCCGAGTGTCTCTGTAGCTGTTGCGAACAGGGCTGCCAGCAACAACGCGACGCTGGCAAATGGGATTGAGCGATCGAAGTTGGCAATGCGGAAGTAGAGCGCAATCAGAATAGCGATCGGAGCGAATACGGCGGTAGCGCTCCAAACCATAGGAATGAGGGCGGACTGCGATCGGCCCTGCGCCAGAAAGCCAACGATGCCGAACATTCCAGCAAACAGCACGCCGAGCACAATATGCCAGGTCACGTCCACGCGCGGCGGATCGGGAATTGCGGGGGCGGTTGGACCCGAAGGCGCCACGAGGTTGACGAAGTTGAATTGGAGCGCCCAGTCCGCAAAGACGATCAAGGTCAGCAATGCCGCCGCTGGCAAAGCACCCACGGCGGACTCGGACCGCCATGATATGGCAATCGTCGTGGCAACCAGCAGAGTGAAAGTCATCAGCGCCGGCGCAGCATGTCCACTGGCAAGCACGACAACGACTGAAGCGAGCAGATACGCCGCCAGCGAGGCCGACGATATCGGTTCGATCTTGCCCTGCTCGGCGTCTGGTCCGAGCAACAGGCCCGAGACGAGCAGGATCGCCACAAGCACATATCCGGCAACGACATGGAAGTTGTGCGGTGTTAGCCAGTCCACGCGGTAGTCGCTCAAGCCCGGCAGTGTCCACAGCACGCCGAAGGCTACCGCCGTGACGGCAAGCCAGCGCCACAGCCGTGCTCGTGCCAGTGCCAGCGCAGCTCCGCTTACCACCATGAGATAGACGTAGAGCGCCCAGTAGTTTGGCTGACCAGTGGAAACCACGGCGGGTGTGACGAAGGCGCCCACGAGCCCGAGGCCTGCGAGGGTTGGCCCGTGCAAGAGCGCTGCCGCGAGCGTCGCAAGGGCGATGAAGCCGAGAAGAATGAAGGCCGCTCCAGGAGTGAGGAAATTATAGAGCGCGTAGGCCGCCCAGATGTCGGCATACGCAATGGTGGTGCCTGCGGCTGTAAGAATACTGGGGATATGTGCGCTGGAGATACCGGCGATGCCGGTAATGAGTTCCTTGCGGCGTGTCCATTCGCCGGCCGCGATCAGCGAGAGCGCGAGCAGCGCGCCAAGGATTACGCGCGTACCGGGGCCGAACCAGCCCTGCTCGATCGACAGGCGCAGCATGAAGAAACCGCCGCAGGCGACGGCGAGACCTCCAGCCCAAACAACCCATTGCGTACCGAAGCGCTCCTCGAGACTTGGGCTGGGCCTTGCAATAGCGGCCACAGGGGACGGAGAAACGGGTTCAATAGGGGGCAGAGGTGGTGGAGGGGCGTCGGTGCCGACAGGCTCGCTAGCGACCGCCGGAGGTGCCGGAACGATCGAGCTTTCGCGCTCAGCCCGAGCGTCCGGTATTGCTGGTGGCGTTGCGGAGCTTTCAGCCTGGCCCTCGCGAAAGCGGCGCTCGATTAGGGCAAGGCGAAGCTCGAGAGTGCGGATGCGATCGCGTGAGCCGACTGCTAGAACCACACAGACGACAGCTATTCCTACCATAATAAGGTTAATGAGCTCAGCCATCGTGGTAAAACCGTGGCGCTAGAGTACCCTTCGATGATGATATTCCCAGAAACAGGGCGGCGGAATGTTCATCTACGCAGATATACACGGGTGTTCATCAACGAGCGCTCATCCGTCTCCCAATACCACTCAAGTAGAGCTATCAAGATACCTCTTTATTTGCCGCACAATAATCAAATTCGCATCACACCCAAGACAAATTCCTTACGAAGGTTGTATCGTCCGCGCGAAGCGCATCGGTGTTCAATGTGTGCGCAACAAGTGTGGGCATGGCGTCGGTAATTTTGGTTACTTCGCGGGGGGTAGGTGTGTTGCGTAGAACGGGCCCGCCGCACGGGGGTGCACATGCGGGGAAGATTGCGGCGGCCCTACGGGCCTCCTGTGGTGATGTTGTCACCAACTATTGCGCAGATTCGCTGGCTAGAGAGCCGGCGATGTCCAGACAAACCATCCTAAACTGGCGTGAGCCAACAGATGTCCGCCAATCGTCGCTGGCGCTTTCGGCGTCCGACATTGTGGTGGTCGTTGATCATGAATCCTGGCCCTTACCGAGATCCTTGAGCGTGCGCCATCTGGCGCGACAAGTTTCGGGCGGCACCCATGCGCAAAGTCACGGTGACCAGAATGACCGTTATTGACATTGACGTTCGTCGTGGAAATCCGCTCGAAGTTGTCGAGCGGGTGGCGTCCACCCACCAGTGGTCGTTCGAACGTGCAGGCGAGGACGAACTCACAATTGTAGTGCGCGGGAAATGGACCGACTATCAGGTCTCCTTCACCTGGATGTTCGACATCGAATCTTTGCACTTGGCTTGCGCATTTGAATTGAAAGTGCCGGAGCGCAGCCAAGCCGAGGTCGAGCGCCTGCTTGCGATGATCAACGCGCAGCTGTGGGTCGGACATTTCGACCTTTGGTCCGCGGATGGCCTTGTGATGTTCCGCCATTCACTCGTCCTTGCCGGCGGCGTCGAAGCCTCGGGACGGCAATGTGAGGTGCTGCTTTCGGCGGCCCTTGAAGCGTGTGAACGGTACTACCCGGCATTCCAATTTGTTGTCTGGGCCGGAGAGGGTGCCAAGGAGGCGCTAGAGGCGGCGTCATTTGAGACTGCCGGGCAGGCGTGATGCGGCGCTGAACTAGCTGCGGCCTCCAAGCCGCAGACCAGCGGCGGGACGTTCAGCCAGCACTTCTCGACGGAAGCGGAACAATGCTGCGGGGCGACCACCGGTGGTGGTCGACATCTCTCCCGTTGGCTCCACCAGTGCAGCTGTCTCAACCAGGCGGCGGAAATTCTGCTTGTGCAGATGGCGCCCGGATATCGCTTCGACCGTGTGTTGTAACTCGGTCAGCGTGAATTCCTGCGGCATGAGTTCGAAAACAACGGGCCGGTATTTGAGCTTGGCGCGCAGCCGTGCGATGGCCGTTGCCAGGATTCGCCGGTGGTCAAAGCGCATCGGCTGGCCCAAGGCTGGGAATGGCGAGCGAGCGAGAGCTACCTCGCGTCCATCGCGTCGCGCCTCTTCAATTAATCCCGCTTCGTAGAGGAGCTCATAGCGATCGAGGACTTTCTCCTCGTCCCACGGACTGCCGTTGGCGCCGAAACAGAGCCGAAGGCGCTCGCGCCGTCCGACGGCACGGCGCGGCTCGGGGCGGTCCGAGCGACCGGCCCACTCCGTGAGGAATGGCAAGATCATCTTGTCAAGAATCTCCGGCCGTTGCTTGCGCCAGTCCTCCCAAGGGAAGAACCGGTACCAGGGCTCAAAGCTTGCTCCCGCTGCGCGCAGAGGAGCAGCATTGTCAGGCACACGCGTGAGTGCCAGGTAGCCAACCGACACCATGTGCGGTCCAGTATCGTCTGGCCGCGCATGTCGGCCGCGGTCGCCGAAGGTGTAGAGTTGCTCCACATAGCCGACCGAAAGCGCAGTCTGTGCTTCAACAAAGGCGCGCAGCCCAATCTCGAAAGTCCGATCAGCGAGTGGATCGAAGGGCCCAAATGGTAGTCCGACATGCGGCCACGACTCATCGCTCGTGACCAGGATGGCTGGCTCATCGTGCTCGACGGCGACGATCGCGGCCGTGAGTCCGATCTCGATCGGCGTGAGGACTGATTCTGTCATCGCGCCATCATATCCCGATCATGCCGGTACGACCCCAACGATTGCAGGAGCCGATCAGCTCAGTCTAGGTTGAGCCGGAACGGAACTGCTTCCGTCGCTGGCTGAGCCGCGCCAATCATTTTGAGCGCGGAGGTCATACGACCTTCCCGCCCGAGCACGCGATCGGCAAGTGACACGATACGCACGTTAGGGGATGCAGTTACTGACGCCCGACGCAGAGCCTGCGCAATTGACAGCTCATCGCGTTGCGGATTGAGGGCGCACGCCACGACAAAGGCACCTGCAGTCGAGCGGCTGATCCCTGCGTAGCAGTGAATAACCAGCGGCTTCGTGCGATTCCAACGTCGGGCAAAAGCGATCAGCTTTGTCACGTGGTCGTCCGCCGGCGCGATATAGCCGGTGAGAGGCTCAGTGATGTCGTCCATGCCGAGGACGAGGTGATTTGCCGGGACAATCGTGTCTGGCCGGCGGACAAGATCGACGTCCTTCAGCAAGGTCACGACGTGCTGCGCGCCGGTGTCCTCGACTGTCTTGTGCAGGCGCGAGAGTGAGCAGACGTGAATCATGGCTCCTTATAGGGCAGCGATTGCCGTCATGGAAGCATGACCCGGCGTTGGACTTTCAGTCGCGGGCAAGCTTCTCAAAACGCTCCAGATAGCGGGCCTGCCCGACCTCGGCGGGCCAAGGCGTGAGATAGTCGTGCTCGATGTTCGAAGTCAGTTTCGGGGGGCGCCCGAAAAAGCGGCGGGCTTCGAGTGCCGCGAAGCCGGCAAGCCTTGTCGCTTCCAAGTAAGCGGCAGCGCGATCGGCTGACTTGATGATTGCGATCAGGTCCGAGGGCAATGTTACCGGTAGCCCGAAACGAACGTGGACTGCGGCCAACAGACGAGCCTCGATGGCCTTGTAAGTGTTGCCGATCACGGCTTTGAACGGCGTGATCATATCTCCAATCACGTATTCAGGGGCGTCGTGCAGCAACACGGCCAGACGACGCTTGCGGTCCATGCGGGCGCTCTGGTGAGCGATGACTTCCACCAGCAACGAATGCTGTGCAACCGAATAGATGTTCGCGCCCTTGGTCTGACCATTCCAGCGTGCAACACGTGCGAGCCCATGCGCGATGTCTTCGATCTCGACATCGAGTGGTGAAGGATCAAGCAAGTCGAGTCGTCGTCCGGACAGCATCCGCTGCCATGCGCGAGGGGCTGCGGTCTTTGCCCTCCTCCGGGAGCCGGTCATCGCGGCCCGGCAAGCTTGGCGCAGGCCGGATGGCGATGGCAGCTTACCAAATGATCGTTCACCATGCCGACCGCTTGCATGAAGGCATAGACGATTGTCGGTCCACAGAACTTGAATCCGCGGCTTGCCAGCTCCTTCGACATTTTCTGTGAGATCGCGCTCTCGGCCGGAATCTGCTTCGTACTTCGGTAATTGTTGATCTTGGGCTTGCCGTCGACGAAGTCCCACAGCAGGCGTGAGAAGCCAGGTCCTTTGTCCATCACGTTGAGCCAAGCGCGTGCCGAGAGGATCGTGCCTTCGATCTTCATGCGGTTGCGGACAATGCCCACATCCTGCATCAGGCGCTCGACTCTCTTGGGCGTGTAGCGCGCGATCTTCTCGGGCTGGAATTCGCTGAAGGCTCGCCGGAAGTTGTCGCGTTTGCGCAGGATGGTGATCCAGGACAGTCCAGCCTGGAATCCGTCCAAGACAAGCTTCTCGTAGAGCGCTCGGTCATCAAATTCCGGAACGCCCCACTCGTCGTCGTGGTAGGCGACGTAAAGGGGGTCGAGCTTGGGCCACGGGCAGCGCGTGAGGCCGTCGGGATGAGAGAGTGCCACGCTCATTCTGCTGCCTTTGTCTTTCCGGGCATGGCAAAGCGAGCCCACGATGCTTTGAGCGGCTCAAGTTTGATTCCGCCAGCCACCAGAGAGGCGCCGCTCGCTAATGCCTCCTCGACCCGGTCAAGCCGCAAGGTTGCGAGCCCCCGGCCGGTCATCCCTGAGCCCATCATGCCAACGTTCCGGTCGCCGGCCATCACCGGCATGCCGGCCTCCGGCGGCGGCCCGTCGAAGCCAACCGGAACGATGCGTGCGCGGGCAATGGCGCGATGCTCGATGCGAGAAACGACCTCCTGGCCGACGAAACAACCTTTGTCGAAATCAACGCCATGGAGCTGGTCCATGTCACTTTCGTGCGGAAAGGCGTCGCCATAAATGAAATCGATACCGCCCCGAGGTACGCCAAGCGCAATGCGATGGGCTTCATACATTGAAGGATCGACGAGATCACTTCCAAGGTCGGCTGCCGCCTTTTCCCCCAGGTGCGGGGGCAGCATGCAGCGTGTTCCGAGTTCTGGCAGGCGCGGGTCGGGATAGCAGAGCCCGTACTCCGTGTTGGCCTGGCCCTCCCAAATGGCCATGACACCGAGCGTCTCGGACAGATCCTCAATCATGACGTTTGCTCTCAGCTTGTAGAAATTGAGCCGCTGCGTCAGCGTCTGAGCGAGTGGACGAGGAGCATCAAGGAAGAAACCGCCGCCGTCCCCCGCGTCGGCCTCGACAACAATAAAGTCGGCCAAGATCTTGCCCTGGGGCGTCAGCAGGGCCGCAAAACGGGGCTGGCCAGGGGTTACCCTGGCGAGATCGGCGGTCACGAGACCGTTGAGAAATTTGCGGCCGTCAAGCCCTGCCACCTTGACGACACCGCGGTCGGGGAGAAGTGCTGCTTTCATGAGCGGGTACTTGCCAGATATTGCCAGGAAACGTAAGGCCTCCCAGCGAGGCTACAAGGGCGACTTAGCATGGCACAGCGCTACGATCTGATTCTCAAGGGAGGTACCGTCGTCAATCACGACGGCGAGGGCGCGCGCGATCTTGGCATTTCGGGCGGGCGCATTGCGGCGCTTGGCGATCTGTCGCTTGCTGCCGGGGGCGAGGTGATCGATTGCCGCGGTCTGCACATTCTGCCCGGTGTAATCGATACGCAGGTTCATTTCCGCGAGCCTGGCCTGACCCACAAGGAGGACCTGGAATCCGGTTCCCGCAGTGCGGTGATGGGGGGAGTTACGGCCGTCTTTGAGATGCCCAACACCCAGCCAACGACGACAAGCGCGGAGGCGCTTGCCGACAAGGTGGCCCGAGCGCATCACCGGATGCACTGTGATTTTGCCTTCTTCATGGGAGGCACCCGTGAGAATACGCCGGCGCTGCCGGAACTCGAGCGGCTGCCTGGTTGCGCGGGTGTCAAAGTGTTCATGGGCTCTTCGACCGGCTCGCTGCTGGTCGAGGATGACGAGGGCGTGCGCAACATCCTCAAGGTGATCCGGCGCCGCGCCTCGTTTCACTCAGAAGATGAGTATCGCCTGAACGAGCGCAAGCACCTGCGTGTGCCCGGTGATCCACGAACACATCCGGTCTGGCGTGACGACATTGCGGCCTTGACCTGCACGCAACGCCTTGTTCGACTCGCGCGTGAGACTGGCAAGCGTGTTCATGTGCTGCACATCTCAACCGCTCAAGAGATGGAGTTCCTCCGTGACCATAAGGATGTCGCTTCGGTTGAGGCGACTCCCCACCATCTGACGCTCGTAGCGCCGGAGTGCTACGAGCGTCTTGGCGCGCGTGCCCAGATGAATCCGCCCGTCCGCGATCGCTCGCATCGCGAAGGGATCTGGCGCGGCCTCGAGCACGGCGTCGTCGACGTGCTCGGTTCCGATCACGCGCCGCACACGGCAGATGAGAAAGCAGGGGCCTATCCGACGACACCCTCGGGCATGACTGGCGTGCAGACGCTGGTCCCGATCATGCTTGATCACGTCAATGCGGGGCGTCTTTCGCTCGCGCGGCTTGTCGATCTGACCAGTCATGGTCCTGCCAGGCTCTTTGGCATCGCTCGCAAAGGCCGGATTGCCGTTGGATACGATGCCGATTTCACCCTCATCGACCTTAAGCGCCAGATGACCATCACAAATAGCTGGATCGCGTCACGGGTCGGTTGGACCCCCTACGACGGCATCGCTGTTACGGGGTGGCCGGTCGGCACATTCGTGCGTGGTGCTCGCGTCATGTGGGAGAGCGAGCTGCTGAGCGCTGGCACGGGCGAGGCGGTGCGCTTCCTGGAGACGCTTGCCCCGGCGTAGCGGTCTCAAGGTTCGGACGGTTGCCGGCCGGTCACGAAGAACTGCCACGTTCCGTCAGGCGAGATTCCGACGCGGAAGAACGCATAAAGTGCCGAACGCGAGCATGTCCTTGTAATCGCCGCCGGTCACGATCTTGAACAGCGCAACTTTTTGCTCGCGTGAGAGTGTCTTAAACGGCACGCGCGCGAAATAGGGCCACAGATAGACCTCTTGCGGTGTGCCTTGATCGACGTGAACGAACGGCGCTTCAAGGATTGTTGCAAGAATGGATAGAACTTCAAGCCCCTCCGAGTCGGGATAATTTGCTCGCCAGAAGGCGGCCGGATTTTGCTCATCTGACCACGAGAATGTCGTCTCATCGGCCTGCACAATGGCTGCAACACCCTGCAGATTGCCAGAGCGTGCCATTGCTAGGATTCGATCGCGGGTCCGCGCGACAGCGGGTGGCAGGAGTGACAAGCCCGCGATGATCTCGGGCGTCTTGCCTTGCGCGCCGGGAGGGATCAGGCGGCCATCAGCCTTGAATTTTCCGAAGCTCTGCGGTGGTCGGAACGTCTCCGTCCGCACCGGCGTTTGTGCGCTGGCCCCTGCCAACGGAGTCAACAGCAGAATGGCAAAGCCAAGTCGCACGAGCATGGTGGATCACCTATCGTGAATCACCTTAAGCCCGTTTGATTCTATCTGAGTCGAGCCTGCCGGCGAGCCCGTCAGACCAAGTCTATTGCTTGGGAATACGAAGTGAGAACTCGCCGTTGCGGACACGCGCGGCCAGTCCCTCGGCGAACCGGGCGGCGGCATCTTCGCCGTAGGTTTTTACAAGCTCGGCAAAAGCCGCAAAGAGACATGTCTGGGCGAGGCAATCGCCATCAATCCCATCGAGCTGGGCCTCGGCCCAGGCTTCCGTGATGTATGCAACTGCCGCACGTTTATGCTCGCGGTCCCGCCGCGGGTCCGCTGCCGGTCGTGTCTGAGTAGTCATGGCCTCTGCGCATTTTTTGGCCGCGCCGCCGTGCGCGGCCGATAGAGGTAACGTTACCACGGTTTGCTGGCGGAGCGGCAAACAAATTTAAGATAGGTTAATTCCGCTGTGCACGAGTCAATTGGCATAGCGGGCCGTGACGTCGCGCGCGATCTTGGAACCTTCCTCAAGATAGCGGCGAATCACCAAGTCCGCTGCTGGTGTGCAGGTTCGATAAGTCTGCTGGAATGACCGATAGCCGCGGTTGAAGCTTGCGACCATGCGGGTACGGCGATCGCCGCTTGGTGCTTCGGCATCGATCAGTGCCTGCACCTCATTGCGCCACTTTTGTCCTTCATTGGACCCGCAAAGAGCGCGCAGATAGTGCAGCGCGCCCATAATCTCCGCGAGCCGTTGTAGATTGCCGTCAAACGGCGCGGGGGCTTGGGCGCGCGCCGGCATGGTCGCCGCGAGCAGGCTGAGTAGAGCCGCTATGATGAAGCGTCGTATCATCGGATTCAGACTACGTGGGAATAGGGCGGTAGCAGGAGCGGCACAAGGCAAAATGTCGGACCACAAGCCGACGGAAAGATGGCCACAAACGGAAGTGATTCGCGCGTGCCCGGTCAGTTCACGGCCGCCAATCGCTCGAAAGCTGCAGCCACGATGGCGGCAAGGCCGGGCGTCGTTGGCAACGAAGTGATCTCGTCTTGTGCAACCCAACGCCACTCGCTCAGCTCCTCATTAAGCACGGGTTCACCTGCTATCCAGCGCGCCGCAAATGGCAGGATCACGAAATGGCGCTCGACGCGGTTTTGCTGATCGCGCACGATGGTCTCGCGGAAGCCTGCCAGTGCCACCGGCTCAATGGTGAGGCTTGTTTCCTCGCGCACTTCGCGCGCCACCGCCTCATGCAGGGTCTCGCCGACCTCGACCACGCCGCCGGGCAGACTGAACAGGCCTCCGGCGGGGGGGCGAGCACGCCGCACCACCAGAACCTTTCCGTCGCGCACGATGGCGGCACTGGCGGCCAGGAAGGGACGGTCTGGATAGCGTCTGGCGTCGGTCATAAACAGGGTTCCATCACTGGCGACTCAGGTCGGCGAAACGTAGGCTGCATCGAGCGGAGAATAGCATGTGCGGACGCTACCTGATCATAACCAGCCCGGAGGCGATCCGGCGGTTCTTCCAGTATCCGGAACAACCCAATTTTCCCGCCCGCTACAATGTCGCCCCAACGCAGCCCATCCCGATCGTGCGGCTCGCCGAGGGAAGGCGACAGTTCGCGCTAGTGCGATGGGGATTGATACCGGCCTGGGTCAAGGATCCGCGCGGCTTCAGCCTGTTGATCAATGGGCGCGGGGAATCGGTTCATGACAAGCCGGCATTCCGTAATGCCATGAAGCGTCGTCGCTGTCTCATCCCGGCTGACGGCTTCTACGAATGGAAAGATCATGGTGGCAGGAAGCGCCCTTATGTGGTGCGACCTCGCGCGGGCGGTCCGGTTGCCTTTGCAGGGCTGTGGGAATGCTGGATGGGGCCGAATGGCGAGGAGATGGAAACGGTGGCTATCATCACTACCGAGGCGAACAGTGACGTGGCCCACATTCACCACCGTATGCCAGTGATCATACCTCAAGAGGCGTTTGATCTCTGGCTCGACCCAAATGCTGACCTGGCGACGGCGACTGCGTTGATCGCGCCGCCGGCTGTTGGCTTGCTTGAGGCCTACGAAATTTCGACGGCCGTCAACCGTGTGGCCAATGACTCGCCTACCCTGCTTGATGCGGTTCAAGCTGATATGGAATCTGCCCCGGAGGCGTCTTCTTCTTCAAGATCGGCGAAAAAGCCCAAGAAGGACGAGCGGCAGGCATCATTGTTTTGAGACCTCCGTGCTCACCGCCTAAAGCACCTTGCCGGGATTGAGAATGCCGTTGGGATCGAGCAGTTGCTTAAAGCTGCGCATGAGCTCATAGGCGACGGGATCTTTGACGTCGGGCAGCAGCTCGCGCTTCATGACGCCAATGCCGTGCTCGGCCGAGATGGAACCACCGAGCTTTGCCACAATGGCAAAGACCACATCATTCACCTCATTCCATCGCGCCAGGAAAGATGCGCGGTCGGCGCCGACCGGCTGACTGACATTGTAGTGGATATTGCCGTCGCCAAGATGACCGAAGGGAACGGGCCGGCAGCCCGGGATCATTGCCTCGACCGCAGCTGTCGCCTCGGCGATGAAATCCGGTACCGCATTCACTGGCACCGAGACATCATGCTTGATCGATCCGCCTTCGTATTTCTGTGTGTCAGCGATGTGATGGCGCAAGAGCCAGAAGGCCTTGGTCTGCTCGATACTCGCGGCGATGGTTGCGTCCTCAACCAGTGTGCGCTCGACGCCGGCCGCCAGGATCTCCTCCATCAACACGCGCAAGCCATCGCGGGCCTGCGATGACAGCTCGAGCAGCACGTACCACGCGTGCGAGTTGGTGAGTGGATCGCGGCACATCGGCGCGTGCCTGACCGCAAACTCGAGCGCGATCCGGGGGATCAGCTCAAAGCTCGTCACCATGCCGCCGGCACGCTCCTCGGCGAGATTGAGCAGCGCTAGCGCCGCATGCGGGGTGGGCACTCCGATGAAGGCAGTTTCTACTGCGCGTGGCCGCGGAAAGAGTTTCAAAACCGCAGCTGTGACGATCCCGAGCGTGCCTTCTGCCCCGATGAACAGATGACGCAGGTCGTAGCCGGTGTTGTCCTTCTTCAGCTTGCGCAAATTGTTCAAGATGCGGCCGTCGGCGAGCACGACCTCGAGCCCGAGCACGAGCTCGCGTGCGACCCCATAGGCAAGCGCGCCGGTTCCGCCGGCATTGGTGGAGAGATTGCCGCCGATGGTGCAGCTTCCTTCGGCACCAAGCGAGAGCGGAAACAGCCGCCCCACTGCGGCTGCGGCCTCCTGGGCCTTGGTGAGGACAACGCCGGCTTCACAGGTCATGGTGTTGGAGGTCGGATCGACTTCGCGAATCCGATCGAGGCGTCGCAGGGAGATCAAGACCTCGCCGTGGTGCGGCGTCTGGCCGCCGACGAGACCGGTATTGCCCCCTTGGGGCACAATCGGAGTCCTGGTCTCGTTCGCCAGCTTCAGAATCGCCGCGACCTCGGCAACTGTGCCGGGCCGCAACACCAAGGGCGAGCGGCCGTGATAGAGCCCGCGTTCCTCGGTGAGATAGGGCGCGATCTCGGAAGGGGCGGTGATGGCATAGCGGTCGCCCACGATGGCGGCGAAACGGGCGATCAGATCGGGCGTCAGGGTTCGGACCGGGAGCTCAACGATATTCATGCGACACGCTCAGTGTTGTGTTGGAGCAAGCTTATAGCGCGACTGCAGCGTTCATACACCCGGCCGCGGGGCTGCGGCGCGCTGGAGCCGATCATTAATTGCTTCCCCGAGCCCGGTCTGCGGGATCGGCATTACCGCAATCGCGGGCGCACCAAGCGCGTCGAGCGCGCGCAGGTAAGAGAACAGGTTGGCGGCCGCTTCGATCATATCGCCGCCCGGCGACAGGTTGAGGACGCCCAGCGCTGGATCGCTGCCGAGCGCGGAGGGTTGCCCAAAGGCCAACAGTGCTTCGCCCGCGCGCACGCTGTTTGCATTGAGCCGCAGCGGCGTGCGCGGCGCGTAATGGGAGGCTAGCTGTCCGGGTGCGATTGGTGCCTCGTCGCCAGTTTCAACGGACGGTGGGCCGTCAGCGAGCGGATGTCCAAGCACCCGTTCGATGTCGATGCGCGGGAGCCCACCTGACCGCAACAGCTTGGGCTCGCCGATGCAGGCCACAATGGTGGATTCAAGGCCAACCGGCGAGGGGCCACCATCGAGCAGCAGATTGATACGGCCGCGCAGGTCGGACAGGACATGCTGAGCCGTCGTCGGCGAGACGTGGCCGGAGCGATTTGCCGAAGGCGCCGCGATCGGCTCTCCAAACGCAGCAAGAACGTCGCGCGCGACAGTATGGGCCGGGACCCGCAACGCAATCGTTGCAAGACCCGCAGTCGCAAGCTCGGCAACCGGACAGTCGGGTTGCCGCGGCACGACAAGGGTCAGCGGCCCGGGCCAAAATACCTCTGCCAGCCGGTTCGCGACCGGATCAAGCTTGCCGAGGTCGCGGGCTGCGGCGGCGTCACGGACATGTGCGATCAGTGGATTGAAGGCCGGCCGGCCCTTGGCCTCATAGAGGCGAGCGATCGCCCGGGCATTCGTGGCATCGGCGCCGAGCCCGTACACGGTTTCTGTCGGGAACGCGACCAGGCCGCCGGCTCTGAGGCAACGGACTGCCTCGGCCACGGCCTGCGGGGTCACCGTCATGACGCGCGTTGACGGCTCGGTTGTCACGATCTACCTCATGAGCTTGCGGCCCTCGGGGGCCCTGGCTATAAGACCGGCCAGCAGTCGGAGTGTGGCTCAGCCTGGTAGAGCACCTCGTTCGGGACGAGGGGGTCGCAGGTTCAAATCCTGCCACTCCGACCAG
>Ga0066903_100000279_pt1 | contig 29859 bp, 20 predicted proteins | sample PanSoiMetaGPlot1_FD_67491 | JGI IMG/M metagenome (GOLD analysis project Ga0066903, IMG submission 67491) | Tropical forest soil microbial communities from Panama analyzed to predict greenhouse gas emissions - Panama Soil - Plot 1 (version 2) | ecosystem: Environmental > Terrestrial > Soil >... | reverse complement strand
TACGCGCTCAAGGCGTTCGAGACCCACGCGCTCGACTACCTGCTGAAGCCGTTCACCGCGAGCCGCTTTCACGCCGCCATCGATCGCGCGCGCGTCGAGGTGGCCCGCGCCGGCGATCACGAAACGCATCAGCGGCTCATCGAGCTCCTCGCCGAGCGGCGCCGCGCCCGCGAGCACCCCGAGCAGGGCGAGCGGTACCTGGCACACCTGGCCGTCAAGCACAATCAGCGCATCGCGCTCGTCAAGGCGGCGGACATCGACTGGATCGAATCGTCGGCCAACTACGCGCACCTGCACGCGCACGGCAAGAGCTACGTCGTCCGCATGACGATGGGCGAGCTCGAGCGCCGGCTGGATCCGACGCGGTTCGCGCGCATCCACCGATCGACCATCGTCCAGATCGACCGCATTGAGGAGATTCTCGCCGCGTGGCACGGCGACTTCGACGTGACGCTGCGCGATGGCACCGTGCTCAGGCTGAGCAGGAACTACCGCGACAGGTTGCTGAATCGGAAGATACGTCGGTAACCAGGTTCGCCCTCCAGGCCACTCTGGTCTTCGCGCTCGCCCTCGCGGTGCGGTTGACCCACGTGTGGTCGATCCGGCACGCACCGTTCTTCGAGACCCTCCTCGGCGACGCACACGGTTACGACGCGTGGGCCCGGCGGATTGCAGCGGGCGACCTGGTGGGCCAAGGCGCGTTCTATCAGGCGCCGCTCTACGCGTACTTCCTCGGCGCGCTGTACGCCATCCACCGCAGTCTTGCTCTGGTGCGAATCTGTCAGGCGGCCCTGGGCGCCGGCGCTTGTGCGCTCGTCGCGCTCGCGACGCGCCGGATGTTTTCTACGACGGCCGGGGTCGTCGCCGGCGTGATGCTCGCACTCTATGCCCCTGCCATCTTCTTCGACGCGCTGATTCAGAAATCAGCGCTGGACCTGTTCCTGGTGGCGCTGTTCGTGGCACTCGTCGCGCGACCGGCCGCCGCATCGTCGACGCGCTGGGTGGCGGTTGGCCTCACGCTCGGTGCGCTCAGCCTGACGCGCGAGAACGCCCTGCTCTTTGTCCCCGTCGTCGTCGCCTGGGTGTGCCTTGCGGGTCGATCGATCGGCCGCAGCCGCGTCGCAGTGGTTTCGCTCGTGCTGGCCGGGGTGGCGGTCGTCGTCCTTCCGGTCGGTCTGCGAAATCGCATCGTCGGTGGCGAACTCCACCTCACGACCGCGCAGGCCGGTCCCAACCTCTATATCGGCAACCACGCGGGCGCCGATGGCACCTACGATCCGCTGCGCGCCGGTCGCGGTTCACCGGAGTACGAACAGGTTGATGCGACCGAGATCGCCGAGCGCGCACTCGGGCACCGCGCATCGCCCGGCGAGGTCTCGCGCTACTGGACGAGCCGCGCGCTCGGGTTCATCGCCGCTCAACCGATCGAGTGGCTTGCGCTCGAAGCGCGCAAGCTTCGCCTGCTGTTGAACCGCACCGAGATCATCGACACGGAAAGCCAGGAGGCGTACGAAGACTACTCCCCGGTTCTGCGGCTTCTCTCGTATGTGACGCATTTCGGCGTGCTGGCGCCGCTCGCGGCGCTCGGCGTGTGGCTCACCTGGGGCGACCGTCGCAGGCTGTGGCTGCTCTACGCGTTGATGGCCACCTATGCGACGAGCGTCCTGGCGTTCTACATGGTCGCGCGCTATCGCATGCCGCTCGTTCCGTTGCTGATCGTCTGTGCGGCGGCGGGCGCCGTGAAGGCGTTTCAGCTGCTTCGCCGGTCGACGCCGCGGTCAACGCACGTGGGCGGTGCCGCGATCGCCGGCGCCGCCGGTCTGGTGGCCTTCACGATCTTCTGCAATGTGCCGGCGCTCTCGGCCGATGTCATGCGCGCGATCACCTATCAGAACCTCGGCGCCGCTTTCGTCGACGCCCGCCAGCTCGACGACGCCGCGGACGCGTATCAGCGCGCCGTGATACTTGCACCCGACCTGGCACCGGCGCACAGCGGCTTCGGATCCGTCCTCCGGCAGCAAGGGCGCATGGACGACGCCATCCAACATCTCGAGATCGCGGTGAGGCTCGGTCCCGATATCGACGACGCGTGGCTGAACCTGGCCAATGCGCTGGCTGATCGAGGACGCCTTCCTGAGGCGACCCGGATCTACAACGACCTTCTTGGACGCCGACCTGACGACGCGGATGTGCACGCCAGTCTGGGTGTCGCGCTCGCGAGCGCCGGCCGGCTCGACGAGGCGGTCGTTCATCTTCGAAGAGCCCTCGCGCTCGGTCCAGCCACTGCGGCGGCGCACTACCGCCTCGGGCATGTCCTGCTGACTCGTGGCGATCGTGACGATGCGGTTCGCGAACTGGCGCAGGCGGTCCGGAGCGATCCCACGAACGGGCCGGCCCGCTACGAGCTGGGCAATGCGTATCTGGCGCAGCAGCAATTCGGTGCGGCGATCGAGCAGTTCCGGTGGGTCGTCCAGCTGTCGCCACGAATGGTCGAAGCCCGGAACAACCTGGGAATCGCGCTCGGGTCAGCAGGAAGAGTCGACGAGGCCATCGAGGAGTTTCGCCAAGCCTTGGTGATCGATCCCGAGTCGCGTGACGCGCGGGTCAACCTCGAGGCAGCGCTCGCGCTTCGTCGATCGGCTCAGAGAGCGCGGTAGCTACGGCGCGAACGGACCGCTGCCGCGTGCGTCCACAAATGCGCGTCGATCGCGATAGAGCGACAGCCGCTCCAGTAAGTCTGCCGGAGGGCCGGCCGACACACTAATGGCGGCCTGAGCCGTCGCGACGGCTTCGTCAAACCGGCCGCCGGCTGCGTACGCCGCGGCGAGCGTGTCGAGCGCGCTCGCATCACGACGCTTCGTCAGCGCCACGGCCCGCTCGGCGACCGCGATGGCTTCACGGGCGTCGCGCACCTCGTCGCTCGGATGCGTCGCCAGCATCCATCCCAGCGCGGTCAACGCAGGCGTCCACTCAGGGGCCAACGCGGCAGCGGCACGATAGTGCGCGAGCACGTCACGCACAGGCCCGCGGGCGGCCAGCGCGCCAGCCAGGTTGTAGTGCGCTTCGGCGTAGCTGTCGTTGATGGACAGCGCGCGCGACAGCTGATCGATCGCTTCGGCAGTCTGGCCTGTATACGCGAGCAGACGTCCCAGATTGTTGTGCGCCTCCGCGTACCGTGGATCGATTGCGATCGCGCGCCTGAAGTGCGCCGCAGCTTCGTCGAGGGCGCCCGTCGCGAGCAAGAGCGAACCGAGGTTGTTGTGCGCGAAGGCGTGGTCCGGATCGAGTTGCAGCGCCTGCCGGTACTGCGCCATGGCCGCGTCGCGCTGGCCGGACGCCGCGAGCGACGTGCCCAGGTTGAAATGCGTGACGGCCCGATCGGGTGCGAGCCGGGCAGATGCTGAAAAATGGGTGACGGCGGCATCACGGCGACCGACGGCCATGTAGAGGAGCGCCACGTCGTCGTGAAGGGTGACGTCGTCCGGCGTTCGGGCGAGCATCGACTCGTAGCCGAGAATGTCTTCGCGGAACACCTTCTGCCGGAATTCGCGAACGAGGAGATCCACGTCGGATCGCGATCGGGGCACCACCTGAATCCAGAAGTCGCCCATCTCATCCGACGAGTTCTGACCCCAGTGCACCGCGCGCGGCGGCAGCTCGGGGTTGCGGCGGTTGCGTTCGGAGTTGTCGTACGTATACCGCATGGTCAGCGTCGTCCCCTTTGGCAACGTGAACGGCTGTGCGTAGCGGTACGTGTCCTGCCAGTCGAAGTCCCAGTCGCGAATGTAGAGCAGCCCTTTCACCGTGCCGTCCGGCAGCGTCGCGAAGCCTTTGATCTCCTTCGCGCGATAGTGCGCATGCGGCTGCACGCCGTGGACGTCGACGTCGACGGGCAACACATAGGAATCGGTCGTCTCGTAGTCGGCTTTCCCGGCCGGAATCTCGATGTTCTGCTTGCCGAGCCGCAGCATGACCGGCGTCAAGCGCGGCGGCCCTGACGCGAAGTACAGGCCGATCGCCGCCTGGACGCGTTCGGCCGAACCCGTTGGCCGCATGTGCAGCTGCAGCACGAGATCGGTGCCCGGGTTGAGGCGCCAGGCCAGATCCTCGGAAGGCGGCGTAAGCTGCCCGGGCGTCCAGCCGAAAAAATAGCCGTCGGGAAAGTGCGCCGTTCGCGCGAGCAGCCCGTCGTAGCCGGGCGCAGGATCCTTCGCGTCGAGGTCGCGCGACGTGCGTGTCTCGTCGAGCCGCAAGTTGGCGTGATGCACGGCCCGCGTGCCCGGCATGAACTCAATCGCCTTCACGTAGCGGACGACGTCGGTCGGAATGGGAAGGACGAAGATCCGGAACAGGTCAGGACCGCTGGCCGGAACCTCGTAGGCGTCAGGCATGCGAATCACGACATCGGGCGTGCCTAATCGCCAGCCGTCGGTCCATTGAGGCGCCGGTGGGAGTTCAGCCGATTCTCCCTGCGGTGCGCCCGCAGCGACCCAGCGCTGAATTGTGTCGATGTCGCGATCAGTCAGGGCGCGCCTGCCGACGAGTTCGTCGCCGTAACCATCCACGGGCTTCCATGGCGGCATGTATCGACGCGTCGTCGCGGCCGCGATCGCCTGGGCGCGCGGACGAACGTCAGCGAACGTGAGCAGGCTGAACGGGCTGTTGGGTCCCGGATGATGGCACGTCGCGCAGTGACGAAGGATGATGGGCGCGACGTCGCGGCTGAAGCTGGGTTCTGATGACAGTTGCGATGACGCGTCGGCGGCAGCGGCCATGATTGCGGCCGCTGCCACCGATGCCGTGAAGGCCCGCCGCATTCGGAGAGCTTACCAGTTCACAATCACGCTCACTCTGGCCAGGCGTCCCGGAAGGATGCTCGACGGCGCAAGGTACGCGGCCGGCGAACCGCCGGCGCCGAGCGCCGACACGCCTGCGACGGCCGTTGGCGTGAACGTCGTCGTGCGCACCGTGAAGTAGTCGCTCGAGTTCAGCACGTTGAACACGTCCAGCTTGGGCTCGACTTTGAGGTGGCCCAGGTTGACGCGCTTGCCGACGGCCACGTCGAGCTGATTGATGCGCGGCGTGTTTTCCGTTCCGGGAGCGATCAGCGGAACGCTGAACGACGCCGTATTCATGCCCGGCACCATGCGCGCGCCGACGACGCAGCCGGCCGACGCCGAGCTTCCCGGGCAGACGGTGTACGGGGTTGTCGCCGTGACCGTCATGATCGTGCCGAGGCCGCTGACGTTGGTCAGGTTCGGCGCGCCCGCGCCGCCAGCCTGCAAGGCCGGCGTACCGAGGACGTACCCGGGCAGGCTCTGGAGCGCGCCGCTGACACGGACGCCCCATGCGACTTCGTACGTCGCGACGAGTTTGAACTGCGTCCGCCACGGGATCCCGCTCAGCTGCTGATCGCAGTAGTTCAGCAGGTTCGGATTGGTGGCGGCCGCGCTGCAGGTATTCGCGATCGTCCGATCGGTTGCGGTGCCTCCGAAGATGCGCCCGCCTTTGGGCAGCCTTCCTGTGAAGTTGAACTCGAACCCGTCGTAGCGCTGCTTCAGGCTCGAGTCGTTGGTGTCGACGTTGGCGACCGCCTGGGTCGCGGCAGCCGAAACCGTGTCGTACATCGTGATGGGATGTCCGTCGATCGGACTGAAGATCGTCACCGGACGATAGCTCGCATTGGTGACCGTGCCATCCGCATTCAGTACGCCGGGACGCAGGATGTTGTTGCGTTCGAGCATGTTCCTTCCGTAGCTGCGGAACCAGTCGAACGACACCGAGACGCCGGGCGCAACCTGGCGCGTGATGCCCGTGTTGAAGGCATCGCCATACGGCCGCGTCACGTTCGGGTCGGGCGTCGAGAGCGAGATGACTCCGAAATTGGCCGGGACCGTCTGGAAGTTGATTTCGCAGCCCGGATCCGTCGAGAAGTTGCAGCCCTTGGATCCCTGCGCGATGTTGTCGAGGTTTTTGTCCACCCAGGGCGCGCCGAACTGGATGATGAGCGCATTGGCCGGATCGTACAGCGACGCAAACGTCGTCGTGGCTGCCGACTGGAACCGGTTGAAGCCGAATCGTGCGGCCGTCTTTCCGTCACCGGTCAGGTCGTAGACAACCGAAGCCCGCGGAGACCAGCTTTTCCACGTCGGCATCTTGATGTCGCTGAAAGCCGGAATGTTGGCAAACCGGCCGATCTGGGCTGCCTGGCCGTCGACCTGTTCGTTCACGTACTCCCACCGCAGGGCGTAGTTCACCGTCATGCGCTTGAAGGTCCATTGATCCTGGGCGTAGATCCCGAGGTTGGCGTTCAAGCGATCCGTCCAGTACGTGCGCGGGTTCGCGGTGCCTTCCAGAATGACGGTCGATGCCTTGCCGCTCAGGTAATTCTGCACGAGGTCGGCGTTCTGCCGGAGCGTGTTCCCGTCCGGTCCCCATGAATGCTGGAACCCGACCTTGATGTTGTGCGATCCGGTGACATACGACGCGGACCCCTGGAGGTTGTACCGATCGGGCGACTTCTGGTACTCGCCGCCGCCCGTGATGATCGAGGCCGCATGACTCGTCGTGCCGAAGCCCGAGTCACGGTACGGCGCGCCCGACAGCCACCCCGGCGTCCCCCAGTCCTTTGCGATGCCGGGCTGATCGAGGTTCTCGTACCGCTCGATGTTGCTCGAGTAACCGCCCTCGATGAGCAGCTTGTTGTTGACCGCGGAGGTCCATTTGACCGTATTGGTGAGATACAACGGCGAGGTCCAGACGACCGACGAGGTGTCCGGGTCGTCGCCGGGGTTCATCGCCGCGCCGCGCGTCTTCCAGATCTTGTCGGCGTAGGCGGACAGCTTGTTGCGCGGGCTCACCTGCCACGTCACGCGGCCCATCGCGCTGTTGATCTTCTGTTCGTCGATGCCCTGCTCGCAGGTGATGACGGCGTTGACGCAGTTGGCGTAGGTCTGGCCGGCGGGAACGTGAAACGTGTTCGAGATGGGCTTGTTGACGGTGAAGAGGCGGCCGGACACGAAGTACCAGACCTTGTCTCTGGCGATCGGGCCGCCCAGTGTCGCGTTGATGTCGCGATACAACCCGATCTTGTCGAGCGTTTTCACGCCGCTGGCGACCAGGAAATCGGAATAATTGTCGCTCTGACCGGGAAAGCCGTTGCTGCGCTCGAGGCCGGCAAAGAGCGAACCATGCGTCGTGTTCCCGCCCTCTCGCGGAACCACATTGATCTTGACGCCGCCGCTCGTCGAATCGGCCGCGCCGCCGCCGGTCTGGTACACCATCTCCTGGCTGGCGGCGTCGTTCATGTAGCTCTGAATCGCGCCGTCGCCTTGGAGGCCGTTGATGATCATGCCGTCCATCAACACCGCGGTCTGTGCCGCGCCCGCCCCGTGCACCGTGAAGTAGGTCTGCTGCATCGCCTGCGATCCGCCGACGTCCGGAGCCGTCAGGGTGACGCCGACGACAAGCTGGCCGACCGACTGCAGCGTGTGGGCGTTCGGCACTGAATCGAGCACATCACGGGGGAGCAGTGCCCCGCGCGTGTTGCTCTGGACGTCCACCACCGGTGATTCGCTGGTGACCGTGACCGTTTCTTCGATCTGGCCCACCTTCAGGTCGGTATTGATCGTCGCGACGAAACTCGAGGGCAGCTCCACGTTCTCGCGTTTCACGGTGGTAAAACCGGTCAGCGAGAAGGTCAGGGAGTAGATGCCGGGGCGAAGGTCCACGATCTTGTACGCGCCCTGGCTGTCTGTGACGACCGACCGGGTCTTCTCGATCAAAGCGTCGCTCGCTGCTTCGACGTTGACACCGGGCAATACGGCGCCGGATCCGTCCTTGACGACGCCGGCGATGGCGCTTTGCGCGTGCGCCGTAGCGGGTGCGATCACAAACCACGCGAGAACGATCCCGACCAGGTGTGCGGTGCGTCTGCGCATCTTGAGTCCTCCTGCACGCGTTGAGCGACGCCGCCCGAGGGACTGCCGACGTACGGTGGCGGGGAAGATAGCACTCGACATGAAGGGAAACAACGCAGGTTGTCCCGCAACTCGTCCCAGTTCCTACGGCTCCGCGTGTGATCCAATAATCAGGAGATCGCAGGCGGAGGACGATTCAGCGTCCCCCCGGATCCGCACCGTCAAGCGGCGCGCCGGTCCCGGACGATCCGAGGAACAGCTTCCGACCGTCCGGATAGGTGATGTTCCGGCCGTTGGCGCGGCGCAGGTTGTGATCGCGCGCCTGGTAGCCGTCGACGACGATCATCGTGCCCACGGCGAGCGACTCGCGCGTCACGCCGCGGCGGAGCAGCGAGTTCGGCGATCCGCCTTCGACCATCCACTCTTCCTTCGTACCGTCTGGTTTGGTCACTTCGAGGTGGATCCACGAGTGCGGGTTGACCCATTCCACACGTGTGATGGGTCCCTTGAGCAGCACCGGCTTCTGCGGGTCGAATTCGCTGCCGAAGGCGTGATGGGCGCCAACCGGGCGTATTCCCGCCAGCACGACGGATGCGACGACGATGCATGAGATGCGCATGGAATGAATGTCCCCGTTACTTCTTCGCTTCAGCTTCGCGCAATCGGGCCCCGCTCAAGATTCCTTGAAGCGCGTAGTTGGCTTCGTGGCACGCGTACTCGAACAGCCGATCGTTGGTGGCCGGCCATGTGTACTCGCCGGTCCACGGCCGCGCCCACGTCTGCGGGTCCTCCACGGTGAACCGGTATTTCAGCGACCGACCGTCCGGCGCCGGCGAAAAGCGCTCGACGACGTGGAGTTGATCCGTCGAACCACGGAAGCGGACCTTGTCGTTGAAGTTCGTCGTATCGACGACAAGCGTGTCGCCCTCCCAAGAGCCGACCGAATCGCCCATCCATCGACGAATCGTGGGCGGCAGGTGCTGCGCGTTCATCCGCACGATGCGGACGTCGTGCACCATCTCGGTGAGGATCATCACCGCCTGCGCGGTCTGCACGATCTGGTGCAGGTTGTTGTAGAAGTAGTTCGGCAGCGCCGGCGGACCTGATGTCGAGCCGAACCCGAGCAGGCAGCGTTCGCCGAGCGGACGCCGCTCAGGGTCGTCATAAGAGCCTGGAGGTTCGAGCCCGGGATCGTTCGCGCTCTCGGTCGTGTCCGAGGTCAGCCGCGTGGCCAGGAGGCGCGCGACGCGCTGCCTCGCCTCCGCGGTGAGCGCAGGCACGTGGCCGTCCGGGGGATCGATCACGATCGACGATCGCTTCTGGCCGTCGACGGTGCTGTAGTGCGTGCCGCGATCGAGCCAGAAGGTGTTGTAGCCGCCGACATTGCCGGCCGGGCCAGTCGAGCCGTCGCCGCCCTTGGGCGGCGCGTCGCGATCGCCGCTGATCGGCGCGCGGGCCGCGCGCTCTGAATCGGCGACCTGCTGTTCGAGTTTCGCGGCCTCCGCATCGGTCAGCACGGCCGGGAGGCCTGCGGGCCGCTCGAGCGGCGTCAGCATCGCGAGGTCGTACATGCCGGTGAGATCGGGATGGCCGTCGTACGTGCGAGGAAGGCCGCTGCGCTGGCCAGCCGCGCGATCTGATGCGGCCACCAGCATCGCTATAGTCGCCGCGACCATCAAGTGTCGGGTGCGCATCATGTTTCCTTATTGCGCGTGGGGCCCCACCCCCACGCGCCTGTCACGCTGGGATCCTGAGCCTCGGCCTCGAGCGTAGACTCTCGGCCTCGGGTGTCGGCGCCTAACGCGCGAGCGGACGCTTCCGGTATTGGCCGAAGAGCAGTTCCTCGACAAACTCCACGCACTTGAAGTCGAGCAGCTGCGCATCCTTCTCGACCCGTCGATGAAGCGGCATGCTGATCGTCCACGGACGCGAGAACACCTTGGGATCCTCAATCGTCGCCTGATACGTGATGACGTCGGGCGAGGTGCGCGTGTACCGCTCGACGACCTTCAACGCATCGCTGTGGAAGTTGCCGGCCCGATCGAACCAGGACTGATCGTTGAAGCCGGTGGCGTCGACGACGAGCGTCTCGCCTTCCCAGCGGCCCACCGACTGGCCCATCCACGAGTCGACCGGTGGCGGACCTGGATTGTTCATGTAGATGTTGCGCGTCGCGCCGGCGTACTCGTACGCGATGAAGACCGACGTCGCGTTCTGCACGATCTGGAACGGATACGGCATGTAGGTCGCGCGAGGCACGCCCGGCAGGTAGCACTTGATCTCCGGATCCCGTTCGAGCCAGTGCTCGGCGTTGTCCTTCTTCTTCGTCGCCGCCGGGGGCAGGTACGGAATGGCGCCGCCGTCGACGACCCCGAGTCCGGGCGGCACCGCCCCGACGGCGCCGAGCGCCAGAACCGGCGCGGCGGGGACTGGACCGTATGGCCCCGCCTGCGTCGCCATCGCGGGGCGCGCCGTGTGCGCTTCGAGATCGAAATTGGCTTCGTTCATCACCTGCCACAGCCCGTTCAGATCGGGCTTGCCGTTCGAGAGCCGCGGCGCGCGGTAGGCGGGCGGCGCCTGGCCTGACAGCGAGCGTACGGAGCTGGCGAGCCCGGCGCCGACGGCGGCCGCTGCGACCGCGATGGCCATCGTGCGAAGTGCAGGAACGCTCATGACGTGCCGCTGAGGATAAGCCCATTTGAGGGGAGTTTGCGACCGTTTTGGTGCAAAAGTGCCTACGATGCTCCGGGCCGCCGGCGCGAGTGGGATGAGTGGAGCGGACGAGGGACGAAACGTCCGCGCGTCCGGAGGGTTCAGGGTAAGCTCGGAAACGCATTTCTTGTACAGACGTCGCGCAGGGTCGCATCGCGTAGAGGTGGGACCCCGAGCGCATAAGCAAGGAGCAGCGATGAGCGTCGAATTCCGGTCGTGGATCTGGCGTGCGGTGGCAGCCGGCGTGTGCGGGTTGGGCGCCGTCGCGCTCGGTACGACGACGTCGATGTCCGCGCAGGCGCCGCGGGCGGCGTCGCCCACCTTCACCAAGGACATCGCGCCCATCTTCCAGGACAAGTGCGAAGCGTGCCATCGGCCGAACAACATGGCGCCGATGTCGCTCATCAGCTACGAGGACGTCCGGCCGTGGGCGAAGGCCATCGCGCAGCGCGTCGAGACGCGCCAGATGCCGCCGTGGCACATCGACCGCACGATCGGCATCCAGAAATTCAAGAACGATCGCTCGCTGAGCGACGCGCAGGTTGACACCATCGTGCGATGGGTCGCCGCCGGCGCGCCGAAAGGCGATCCGCAGGACATGCCCGCGCCGAAGCAGTGGCCCGACGAGAGTCGCTGGCAGCTCGCGAGCAAGTACGGACAGCCCGACCTCATCATCAAGTCGGCGCCGTACACGATGGGCGCCGAGGCACAGGACGCCTGGTGGCGCCCGGTGAGTGAAACCGGCCTGACCGAGGCGCGCTGGGTGCGCGCCATTGAAATCCGACCCTCGACGGAGAAGGGGCGCCGCATCACGCATCACGCGCTGGCGCGCCTGCAGCAGCCCGAGAACCTGCGGCGCGAGCTGTTCACCAACGATCCGAACGTGGCCGGCGACGGCCTCTTCATGGAGTGGGCGGTCGGCAAGAACGGCGACGAGATGCGTCAGGATTCAGGACGGCTGATGCTGCCCGGCTCGAAGATCGTGTGGGAGGTGCACTACCACGCCGTCGGCGAGCAGATCACCGACACCGTGGAGCTCGCCGTCTACTTCTATCCCAAAGGGCAGGAGCCGAAGCACCGCGAAGTGCTCGCGCTCTTCAACACCTTTACCGGCTCGCGGAACGCGCTCGACATTCCGCCGAACCAGGTGACGACCACCGAAAGCTTCGTGACGCTGAAGGAGAACGCGCGCATCGAAAACTTCCAGGCCCACATGCACCTGCGGGGCAAGGGCATGTCGATGGAAGCGCTCTATCCCGACGGCCGGCGCGAGATGCTGAGCCAGGTGACCGACTTCAATTTCAACTGGCACAACATGTACATCTACGCCGACGACGTCGCGCCGCTGCTGCCGAAGGGCACCATCCTCCATCTGCTGGCGTGGTACGACAACACGACGCGCAACAAGTCCAACCCCGATCCGGATCAATGGGTGGGCTGGGGCGACCGCACGATCGACGAGATGGGCCACGCGTGGCTGAATATCACCTACTTCAGCGACGACGAGTTCAAGACGGAAGTCGCCAAGCGCGCGTCGAAGCCGGTGGCGACGACAGCGGAAGCCCGGTAGGAACGGGCTAAGCCCGTCCCCCACCAATTCTTGTTGGGAGTCTGAACACGATGCGCGTCGCTCGGACCCTGCTCTCCGCGGTGTTTGTGTTCTCGATTGGCGCGCTCGTCGGTGAAGGGCAGCAGGGACAGGGACAGACACCGAGCCCGTTCCCGCTCTCGAATCCGGTCCGCGAACGCGGGTCGAGCGTGACCGGCGCCTACGAGGGCTGGTACAAGAACAAGGACGGCAGCATCACGCTGCTGGTCGGCTACTTCAACCGCAACACGAAACAGGAACTCGACATCCCCGTCGGCCCGAACAACCGCATCGAGCCGGGCGGGCCCGACCAGGGGCAGCCGACACACTTCCTTCCCTCGCGGCAGTGGGGCGTCTTCACCGTCAAGGTGCCGGCCGACTTCGGCGCGAAGAAGCTGACGTGGACGCTCGTCGCCAACGGGCAGACCAACACCGTCACGCTGCACACGAAACCCGAGTGGCTGCTCGAGCCGTTCGAGGATCCGGCGTCGAAGAACACGCCGCCGACCATCAGATTCAAGCCGGACGGCCCGGCGTTCACGGGGCCGCCGACCGGAATCGCGGCTTCATTCACAGCGCGGGTCGGTGCACCGCTGTCACTCGATGCGTGGGTCACGGACGAGCCGCAAAGGCTGAACGTCGCCAACGCGCTCCTGACGGTGCCCGCAGGTGGACGGGGCGCGGGAGGCGAAGGCGCGCCCGCATTCTCACCGGTCTTCCTGACCTGGAGCATGTTCCGCGGACCGGGCGGCGTGACGTTCGACAACGCGCGCCCCAGCACGAACCGCGCCGAGAACGGCAAGGCGACGACGGCTGCGACGTTTGCGGCGCCGGGCGACTACATCCTGCGGCTGCAGGCCAACGACTCGTCCGGCGACGGCGGCGGTGGCTTCCAGTGCTGCTGGTCGAACGCGCACGTGAAGGTCACGGTGCAGGCGGGCGCCGCGGCGGCGGCGCAGTCACCGGCGACCACGGCGACAACTTCTACAGGGGCGACAGCGACTCCGGTCAACGACGCGCCCAACCCGTACCGCACGGTTGAAAACTGGGCGAAGCTGCCGGAGGGCCGCAAGTGGGGATCGCTCAGCGCCGTCGATATCGACAAGGACGGCCGTGGCATCTGGGTGGCCGAGCGGTGCGGCGGCAATAGCGCGTGCGTCGAATCGCCGACGGTCGATCCGGTGTTGCACTTCGATCGAACCGGCACACTCATCAAGAGCTTCGGGGCGGGCCTGATGGTGTCTCCGCACGGCATCTATGTGGATCGCGACGGCAACGTGTGGGTGACCGACTACCAGGACAACGCGCCGCGCCCGGCGCCCGGACCGGACGGACGGGGCCGCGGAGCGGCTGCGTCGGCGCCTGGCGCAGGTGCGACGAAGGGCCACCAGATCTTCAAGTTCAGTCCGGACGGCAAGGTGCTCATGACGCTCGGCGAGCCGGGCGGCGCGCTCGAGCCGAAATGCTGCTTCCAGCCGAACGACGTGATCGTCAACGCCGCCGGCGACATCTTCGTCTCGCTCGGCCACGGCCAGGGCAAATCGGAGATCGTGAAGTTCTCGAAGGACGGCGCCATCGTGAAGCGGTGGGGCAAGACCGGCAGCGGCCCCGGGGAGTTCGATCAGCCCCACGCGCTTGCGTTCGACTCGAAGGGGCGGCTCTTTGTCGGCGACCGCAACAACAACCGGATTCAGATCCTCGATCAGGACGGCACGGTGCTCGACCAGATGACGGTGTTCAGCCGGCCGAGCGGCATTTTCATCGACCGCCGCGATACGCTGTACGTCGCCGATTCCGAATCGGAATCCGTGGCGCGCAACCATCCCGGGTGGAAGCGCGGCATTCGGATCGGCAGCATCAAGGACGGCAAGGTGACGGCGTTCATTCCCGATCCCGTCGACAAGGCGACGGGCACGAGCGCGGCCGAAGGCGTCGCGGTCGACGCGGACGGGAACATCTACGGAGCGGAAGTCGGTCCCAGGACACTCAAACGATATGTGAAGCAGTGACGCCACCCATGCGAGGCCGAGAGTCTCCGCTCGAGGCCGAGCGTCATGATCCCAGGGCCAGGCGCGTGGGGGTGGGGCCCCACGCGCAATAGGAGATTGATATGCAGCTTTCTGCCCCGCAGGTTTCACGTGCCGCACTGCTGACTGCGGCAGCCGCCGCGCTCTGCATCACGGTGAATGTCTCCGGCCAGAGCACCGGCCAACCGAGCACCAAGAACGGCGACTGGCCCGCCTACACGGCCGACATCCGCGGCAGCCGCTACTCGCCGCTCGATCAGATCAACGCGTCGAACTTCAAGAGCCTCGAGGTGGCCTGGCGCTTCAAGACCGACAACCTCGGCACCCGGCCGGAGTACAAGCTCGAAGGCACGCCGCTCGTCGTGCGCGGCGTGATGTACGGCACCGGCGGCACGCGCCGCGACGTCTTTGCGCTCGACGCGAAGACCGGTGAAGTCATGTGGGTGCACAGCATGCGCGAGGGCAAGCGCGCGGCGATCGCGCCGCGCCAGCTCTCTGGCCGCGGCGTGTCGTACTGGACCGACGGCCGCGGCGACGAGCGCGTCATCTACGTGACGACCGGCTACCGGCTCGTCGAGCTGAACGCCAAGACGGGCGCACCGATGGCGTCGTTCGGCAAAGAAGGCATGGTCGATCTGAAGGTCGGCATGGTCACCGGCACAGGGCAGCAGATCGATCTCGAAATGGGAGAAGCGGGTCTGCACTCCACGCCGACGGTCGTGAAGGACGTCGTCATCGTCGGGTCATCCTTCAAGGAAGGGATGACGGTGCACACGCACAACAACACGAAGGGGCTGGTTCGCGCCTTCGACGTCAAGAGCGGCAAGCTTCTGTGGACGTTCCACACCGTTCCGCGGCCCGGCGAGTTCGGCGCGGACACCTGGCTCAATGGGTCGCTCGCGGAGAACGGCAACACCGGCGTCTGGACGCAGATTTCGGTCGACGAAGAGCTCGGCCTCGTCTACCTGCCCGTTGAGGATCCGACATCGGACTTCTACGGCGGCCATCGCCCCGGCAACAACCTGTTCGGCGACAGCCTGGTCTGCGTCGATCTGAAGACCGGCCAGCGCAAGTGGCACTACCAGATCGTCCATCATCCGATCTGGGACTACGACCTGTCGTCCGCGCCGCTCCTCGCCGACATCACCGTGAACGGCCGCGCGATCAAAGCGGTCGCGCTGCCGACCAAGGAGGCGTTCCTATACGTCTTCGATCGCGTCACCGGCCAGCCGGTGTGGCCGATCGAGGAGCGCCCCGTGCCGAAGGGCGAAGTGCCCGGCGAGTGGTACTCGCCGACGCAGCCGTTCCCGACCAAGCCTCCGGCGTACGCACGCCAGGCCGTGACGCCCGACGACCTGATCGACTTCACGCCGGAAATGAAGGCCCAGGCGCTCAAGAACTTCGCGATGTACAAGACCGGACCGATGTTCCTGCCGCCCGCGGTGAGCGTCGCCGGCGGACCGCTCGCCGCGCTGACGATCGGCACGCTGAACGGAGGCACGAACTGGCCGGGCGCGGGCTACGATCCCGAGCTGCACACGGTGTTCGCGCCGGCCTCGAACGCGGCGCTCGCGCCGATCGGCTTGATCGAGCCGCCGAAAGAGTTCGGGTCCGATCTTCGCTACGTGATGGGCACCGCTGGTCAGCCGTTTGTCGAGCGTGAAGGGCCGGGATTCGGCAGTGCCGCCGACGCGCCGCAGCGCCGTCCCGCAGCGCCGGCTGCGGCCGCGGCGGAGGGTCGAGGTCGCGCCGGTCGAGGCGCCGGAGTCCCAGCCAATCCGCTCGTCGTCGAAGGGCTTGCGCTGGTGAAGCCGCCCTACGGATTGTTGTCGGCGATCAACCTCGATCGCGGCGAGCTGACGTGGCAGGTACCCCACGGCGACACGCCGGACGCCGTCCGCAATCATCCGTCGCTCAAGGGGATGACCATTCCCAAGACCGGTCAGAGCGGCGCCGTCGGTCTCGTGATCACCAAGTCGCTGGTCATCATGGGAGACCCGCAGGTGACGACAACGCCCGAGCACCAGCGGGGGGCGATGCTGCGCGCGTACGACAAGGCCACCGGCAAGGAAGTGGGCGCGGTGTGGATGCCGGCGCCTCAGAGCGGCTCGCCGATGACCTACATGGTCAACGGCAAGCAATACATCGTCGTCGCGGTGAGCGGCGGGAACTATTCGGGTGAGTACATCGCGTTCAGTCTGCCGGACGATGCGCGGAACTGACCCGGGACCGGGCCGTGGCCTACCGATTTGGGCTGCGATGCTCGTCGCTCTTCTCGTGAGCGCCGTTATCGGCGCTCAGCAGTCCCGCACGGTCTGGGATGGCGTTTACACCGAGGCACAGGCGAAGCGCGGCGAGGCCTTGTATACGCAGTATTGTTCGGCGTGCCACGGCACGACGCTCGAAGGCGGCGAGATGGCGCCGCCGCTTGCGGGCGGCCAGTTCAACGCGAACTGGAACGGGCTGACGCTGGGGGACCTTGCCGATCGGACGCGGACTTCGATGCCGCAGAGCAACCCGGGCGTCTTGAGCCGCGCGCAGGTCGCCGACATCATGGCGACGATGCTCGCGGCAGGCGGGTTTCCCACGGGGCAGGCCGAGCTTCCACGGGAAAGCGACGCGCTGAAGCAGATCAGTTTTGTGGCGACAAAGCCTTGATGAAGGACTAAGGTAATCGTCCTCGCTGACATTGGGGTGGTACTCATGAAAAGAAACCTGCTGATCGGTTCAACGTTCCTCGTCGTCCTCGTCGGGCTCGCCGTCGCGCAGGGCATCCTCGCGCGCGCGGCCGACACGGTGAAGAAGGTCGAAGCGCCGCGGTTCGAAGTCGATCCGATGTGGCCCAAGCCGCTGCCGAACCACTGGCTGCTCGGGAACGTCATCGGCCTCGGCGTGGACGCGCAGGATCACGTGTGGATCATCCACCGCGGCGCCGCCACGCTCGACCGTAAGGAAATCTACGCGGCCGCCAATCCGCCGCTGTCCGACTGCTGCATCGCCGCTCCGCCCGTCATCGAGTTCGATCCGGCGGGGAACGTCGTGCACGCGTGGGGCGGACCCGGCGAGGGGTTCGAGTGGCCCGAGTCGAACCACGGCATCATCCTCGACAGCAAGGGCATCGTGTGGATCGGCGGCAACGGCGCCACCGACGGCCACATCCTGAAGTTCACGCGCGAAGGCAAGTTCGTCAAGCAGTTCGGCTTCGCGTATGCGAGCGCCGGCAGCAACGACATGTGGGCCTTCAACCGCGTCGCCAAGATCTTCCTCGACGAGCCGAACAACGAGGCGTACGTGGCGGACGGCTACGGCAACAAGCGCGTGGCCGTGATCGACATGGAGAGCGGGAAGATCAAGCGGTACTGGGGCGCGTACGGCAAGAAGCCCGACGATCGGCCGCTCGGTCCGTACAACCCGAGCGCGCCTCCGGCGGAGCAGTTCCGCAATCCCGTGCACTGCGCCGAACTCGCGCATGACGGCCTGCTGTATGTCTGCGACCGTGTCAACGATCGCATCCAGGTGTTCAAGAAGGACGGCACGTTCGTGAAAGAAGTGTTCGTCGAGAAGAACACGCGCGGCGACGGCTCGGCGTGGGACATCGCCTTCTCGAAGGACGCGCAGCAGAAGTATTTCTACCTGGCCGACGGCTCGAACGAGAAGGTTCACGTCTTCGAGCGGCAGTCGATGACCGAGCTCACCTCGTTCGGCGACGGCGGTCGTCAGCCGGGTCAGTTCTACGCGGTCCACAGCATCGCGACCGACTCGAAGGGCAATGTCTTTACGACCGAAACCTACGAAGGGAAGCGCGTGCAGAAGTTCGTCTACAAGGGCGTCGGCACGGTCGCGGAGAGCCAGGGAACCGTCTGGCCGAGGGGCAAATAAGGTTCTAAGAGGTTCTAGGGGTTCTAAGAGGTTCTAGGGGTTAGAACCTCTAGAACCCTTTTGAATTCTTCTCTTGATCAGGAGCGTTCTGTGCGCCGCCTAGCGTTCGTGCCGTTCGGCGGAGTTCTCGTGCTGTGCGCCGTCTCAATCACGGCCCAATCTCAGAAGCCCTGGTCTCCCGGGAAGACGCCATGGGGCGATCCCGATCTGCAAGGCCACTACACCAACAAGTACGAGACGAGCACGCCCTTCGAGCGCCCGAGGGAATTCGACGGACGGACGATCGAGGACGTGTCCGCGAACGAGCTGGCCGACGCCGTCAGAAAGCGCCAGCAGGACACGCTCGATCGCGCGAAGTTCCTCGGCGGCGATCCTGAAGGACGGATCGGCAACTCCGCCGAGTTCCGCGACATCTACGAGATCGGCAAAGGCGCGCGGCCCTGGTTCGTCGTCGATCCGCCGGACGGCCGGATTCCGGCGATGACGCCGGAGGGACAGCGGCGCGCCGCCGCCGCTCGCACGTTCAGCAACGGTAACGACGGCGACGTCGACGGTCCCGAAGACCTCAACCTGTGGAATCGCTGCATCACGCGCGGGCTTCCGGGGTCGATGCTGCCGGGCGTGTACGGCAACTCGTACCAGATCGTGCAGGGGCCGCGCTGGGTGGCCATTCGCTACGAGATGGTGCACGAGGCGCGCATCATCCGCCTCGACAACGCGCCGCATGCGGGGAAGGACATCCATCTCGACATGGGCGACGCGCGCGGCCGGTGGGACGGCCAGACGCTCGTCGTCGAGACGACGAACTTCAAGACGCGAAGCGTCTACCGGAACGCGAACGCGGACGCGCTGCGGCTCGTGGAACGTTTCACACGGACGGCGGCGGACAAGCTGGAGTGGCGCGTGACGGTGGAGGACGCGTCGACGTGGACGCGTCCGTGGGCGTTCTCCATGCCGCTGACGCGGAACGACCAGGAGCAGGCCTTCGAGTACGCCTGTCACGAAGGGAACTACGGATTACGCAATATTCTCAGTGCGGCACGCTCTGGCGATAAGAGTCAATAGCCGAGCGGATTACCTGGCGCCCTGACGACCAAAACCCCGTAGACTCGAAAGGGGGTTTCGGGTCTGTCCAAGAATCGCAAGGATCACACACGTCATGCGGCGCGCGCACACGGCGGCAGCGCGCTCGCCCGGTTGCGGGAGGCGTCCGTCCGTGTGCCGCTCCTGCGACCGGCCTCGCGCCTGGCCGAGGAGTTGCTCGACCGGTACAGCGACTATCGGGCGCGCGCGTTCGATCGGCGCTACGGCATCGACACCTTCGAGCGCGTTGAGCTGCAGCACCTCGACATCCCCGATCTCGATCCCCGCTTCGGCCGCTGGCTCTACGGACCGATCAACCCGGACTTCTTCGAAGAGATGATGGGTGCCATCCCGGTGCCGTTTGCCGAGACGACGTTCTGCGACGTGGGATCGGGCAAGGGACTGGCCGTCTTCCTCGCCGAGCGCTGGGGCTTCAGGCGCCTCTGGGGCGTGGAGTTCTCTGCCGCGCTCATCGAGCGCGCGAAGGTCAACGCGTCGCAATTCGAGCGGAAGACCGGCCGGCCGCTGCACGTGGAGTGGACGTGCGGCGACTTCATGGCGCTCGAGCTGCCCGCCGAGCCGACGCTGTACTTCCTCAACAATCCGTTTCCGGCCGACATCGCGGAGTGCGCGATTCGGCACCTCGAGGAGTCGCTGAAGCGGCACCCGCGCCGATCCTGGATCCTGTGGCGCAAGCCGGGACGTGAGATCGCGGCGCGGCTCGATGCCTCGCCGATATGGCGCGCCGAGCAGACGACGCCGTTCTGGCGGTTCTACGCGACGGTCCGGGACTAGAAGCCGGCGCGCTTTTTCGAACGGGCGCCTGCACCGCGGCGGCGCGCGAGAATCGCCTCGGCGTCGCGCGCGCCCATCACTACCGTCTCGAGCTGCCTGCAGAAGTCGGGTTCGCCGCTGACCTTCCGGAGCTCGGCGAGGAACGGTTGCACGCGGGCGAAGGTCGCGAAGACCTCGCTGTGCGCGGCCCTGAAAGCATCGCCATCGATGGCGCCGCTCGTGACGAGCGACGCGGCCATGTCCCAGTAGCCCAGCACCATTCGGAACGACGCGTTCCGATCGCCGCTGACGGCTTCGACCAGCGCCTCGAAACTCGCCGGGTTGAAGTCGCGGAGAAACCACTCGCGCGCTTCGCGGAGCACGGGCTCGCGGCGCAACTCGAACAGCTTCAGGTTGAGCGTGGCGCTCTCAAAGGGTGTCGACATGTCGGCATGTGTACCATTACTCCGGCGTACGCGTACGCCCTACCGTGCGCCGGCCGCCCGAAGCAGCTCGATCACGTTTGTGTGCCCCCGGCGCGTAGCCCACGCGAGCGGAGTCGCCCACGGCTCGTCGTCGGGTAGCTGCGTGGGCGCGCCGCGGGCGAGCAGGAACTCGACCATCGGTGTCATGTTGAGCCGGGCCGCCCACGCCAGCGGCGTCGAGCGGTACTCGGCATCAGTCGCAGAGATGTGCGCGCCGGCGTCGAGCAAGAGTGTCGCGCATTCGATCCGGTTGGACGGCGCACCGCCGCCCGGGCCGCACAGTTCGTGGAGCAGGGTCACGCCGTCCTCGGTGGGATAGTCCGGGTCCAGCGCTCGGCGTGACAGCAGCGTGCGAAGCATGTCGGCGTGCTCGAGCAGGTACGTGTGGCACCCGCCGGCGGGCGCCGAGACGCGGCCGCCGGCGTCGAGCAGGCGGGTGAGCAGCTCGCGCCGCTGGCACGTACACACGGCCGTGAAGACGCCGCCGCAACCGGTGTCGGCCGACGCCGGATCCTCCCTGATGCGGCGCAGCACGGCTTCGTCGTCTCCGAGAAAGACGAGGTCGAACGGATCCAGCGTGCCGCCATGCGCGACGAGCAGCGCGCGGATCTCAGGCGTGCGCGCGGCGTACACGGCGTTGCCGCCAGCATTGACATAGCCGTTGGGATCGGCGCCACGAGCGAGGAGTAACTCGACCATCGCGTAGTCGCCGGCGCCCGCGGCCGCGTGCAGCGCGGCGCCTCGAGACGAGTCGTGCGCATCGGGCCACGTCGGGTCGGCGCCGCGATCGAGCAGTCGGCGCACGATGTCGTGGCGTCCGAAGGCGACGGCCGCCGACAGCGCGAGCTGGCCGTTCGGTCGCGCCTCGCGGATGCGTGCCGGATTGTCATCGAGGATGGCCGTCACGCGGCGTCTGTCGCCGAGCGCAGCGGCGATGGGCAGATCGCACGCGGCGCCACGAGCGAGCAGCAGGCGGACGATCGCGGGATCGTGGACGCGGGCGTACTGCACGGGCCCCCGCGACACCAGCTTCCTGGCGATGCTCTTTGCGCAGAGCCAGGGCAGGCGCCAGACCGTGGGTCGGATGCTGTGATAGCCGCCCCAGATGGCGATGTCGATCGCCTGCATCTGCTGGTGTCGGGAAGTGCCAGCCGGATGGATTGCGTGAACGTCTGCGCCGCGGTCGAGGAGCAGTGTCACGACTCGTCGTGAGTACCCGATGACGGCGCGCTGCAGCGGCGTCGCCCCCCAGGTGTCGCCACGATTCAGGAGCGTGGGATCGCCGTCGAGCAGCGAACGCACCAGGCTGACGTGGCCGGCCTCGGCGGCGGCGTGGATCGCGTGATTGCCGTCCCGGCCCCCGGCGTTCACGTGAGGCGCGCGCGCGATCGCGGCGTCGAGAAGGCTTGCCGTCTCCTCGTGCCAGCGGTCTCGCGCCATCTGCGGAAGTGTCTCGCCGTACCGGCAGCGCGGTGTCGGATCGGCGCCGGCATCGAGGAGCAACCGCACGGCATCGAGGTGACCCTCGCGGACGGCGAGCTCGATCAGCGGGCGATGATCCGGAGAGTAGGCGACGATCGCCGGACGGCGCTCGATGGCGCGCCGCAGCGCGGCGACGTCGCCGCGTGTGGCGGCCGCGATCGCCTCGTCTCGGTCGCGGCGATCGACGTCCGAATCAGGCATTACGGCTGCGCGTTGATCGCGTTCGCAATCGCCACGGCGAGATCCTTGTTTGACTTCCCGCCGAGCACGTAAATGCGATCCGTCGTGTTCCAGAAGAAGCACATGAAGCCTTCGCCGCCGGTCGCAAGGATGGCCCGGCCCGATTGCAACGGGACTTCCTGGACCGTGTCGTGGCTAGGGAACACGAGGAACCACGCCGGGTTCGTGACGAACTGCGCGCCGAAGTTGCGCGCCTGCGCGGGGGGGCGGCCGACGATCCGGAATCCCATCTCCATGAAGCGGCCCACGGGAAACCCCGGGGGCGTCATCAGCCTGAACGCAGCGGCCTCCGTCAGACTCAGCTCCGCGCCTGCGTATTGGGCCGAAACAAGAGGGCCGGCTTCGGCTCTGACGCGCGCGCCTTCCCACGCCTCCGGCACGTCCAGATCGTTGACGCCGGCGGTCGTCAGCGCGCGTCGCAGTCCGGCCGTGTCCACCGGCGGCGTCTCCTCGATCTGCGTGGTCGTGACCACCAGCCGCGGCGTCTCGCTCAGCACGTTCGCGGGCGGCAAGTGGATCCGGAAACGAGTCAGACGTTCGGCCACAGCGACGTCGGGGACCTCGATCTCTTTGTCGCGGCGGACATCGTGAAGCTCGAACGCGTTCATGATGTCGGCCGGCAAATCCTTCCGGCTGACCTGCACGACCTCGACACGGCGCACCGTCAGCAGATCCCACAACCGCTGTGCCGCGGCCCGCGGTGCCGGCAACGCTAGCGATCCGAGCAGCGCGGCGACGACGGCGACGATCGTCCAGGTTTGCCGCGCCCGTCGGACCGCGGCCTTGCGCCGCTCGTCGACGCGCGCGCGCCCACGCGCCGCGTCGGGTTGAAACGCCGGCGGCTCCCTGAGTGCGCCGAGCCGCGCCTCGATCCGGCGCGCGTCGTCCGGACCGCCCGTTTCGTCGTCACCGTTCCTGGCCATAACGCCTCTTGTACTCGTTCTCGAATGTCATCCGGGCCCGCCGGAGCAGCGTGCCCACCGACGCCGAGTTCAGGGCGAGCTTCACAGCAATCTCCCGGTACGGCGCCTCGTCACTGTAGAGCAGCAGCAGTTCCGCGTCGCGGTGCGGGAGCGCGGCGAGCACAGCCCGCACGCGCGTTTGTTCCTCCAGCCCGGCGAGCACGTCGTGCGGCGTCGGCGGCACGCGGGAAAACATGGACAGCCACCTTGCGTGGCGCGCGTGCCGCGCGCGGCGCCTGAGCTCGTCGAGCGCGAGGCGGATGGCCGTCCGATACAGCCAGCCGCCGCAATCGGCGCCCTGCGCGGCCGGAGTCCGGCTCAGGCGCCAGAAGGCCTCTGCGGCCAGCTCTTCCGCCGTCGCCGGATCGCCCACGACCCGCACGATGGCGCGGGCAATCCGTTCGTAATTGGCGTAGAAGACGGTCTCGAAATCGAACGGTGCGCGGTCGATCACGGTGGCGTCGGCCACTTCGCCCGGTGCGCTCACAGTCGATCAACGTCCATCGTGGCGGAATTGTGACGCATGAGGGGCCGCTCCCCGGTCCTTACGCCTTCCGTCCCCGCCCCCTCTTTCGCGGCCGCCGGCGACGTGTCGCCCTCGCGCTCACGAATGCGTGCGCCATGCCCAGCAGGTCCCGCAGCGCGTCGCGGTGGATCCGCGGGAGCCTGACGAGCACGCACGGATAGTCCACGTAGTGGTCGGTGACGTAATAGATGTCGGGTTCCGCTTCGAGCAGTTCGCCGCGCTGCTCGATCGCGATGCGGACGGCCAGCGTTTCAGGTTCGGCCGACTTGTTGATCGCTTCGCACGTCAAGAGCTGTCCGTGCAGCTTGAACGCCGAAGCGCCGTATGCGGTGCTCTCTTCGACGTTCGGCAAAGCCATGGCGAGCTTGCGAACGACAGCCAACCGGTTCTTCGAGATCATGTGTGTCTCACGGCTTGCCAGTCGCGACACGTCGCCGCAGCTCGTCGAAGAAGTTCAATACAAAGGTGAATTCGATCGGCGCGGCGTTTTCACCGCCGGCCGGACCGACGAACACGAAGGTCTTCCCGTCGCGCGACACGTCCATCAGCTGTCCCACCACTTCGAGATCGGATGTTGGCCGCGGTTTCTCGCTCGTGAACACTGCGCCCGAGACCGTGTACGGCACGCGCATGATGAGCCCGGTCGCACGTTGATAAAAGAGGTCGTTCCCGGCCGGCGACCAGATGGCGTTTTGCCCTCCCATGTCTGAGACCTGCACCTTGACGCCCGGCCCAGGGAAGGCGCGCACGTAGATTTCTGGTTCTCCAGACTCGTCGGACTCGTACGCCAGCCAGTGGCCGTCGCGCGAAAAGGCCGGCCCGCGCTCGTCGAAGCGCGTCTTGAGGAGCGGTTCGGGGCTGCCTGTCGCGCGCGGATTGGCTCCCGCAAGATCGACGGGGAGCACCCAGATGTCGGAAGGGCCGCGGTCTTCACCGGCCACCGTCTCGGCGAAAGCGATCCGTGTGCCGTCGGGCGAGATGGTGAATGAGGTCAAGGGTCCGCGCCCATCGATGAGGCGAACGACCTCGCCCGAGCCGTCCGCACGTATGATACTCAGGCCGTCGCGCCGCGCCGTCCGATCGGCGAACACGATGTGCTGCCCTGAGGGCGACCACCGGACCTGGATCGCCGAGATGAATCCCGAGGACGTCAACCGGGTTCGTCGATCGTGCGCGATGTCGTACGTCCAGATGTCGTCGCCGGTTCCCTGAGACACCACGAACGCGGATCGTGTGCCGTCAGGAGAGAGCGTGCTCGCGCGGAACCGGCCCATGCCGGGGATCAACGATCGCACGTCGCGGGTGCCGGCCTGCACCTGCTGGACCGTGAGACGGCCTGACGGATCGTCACGGGAAAAGACCAGGAGTCCGGACGCGGAGATATCGAAGTGCGCCCAGTCGCTGGCGATCTCCGTGGGCACATCGTCCATCACCGGCGTCGGGCTGCTCGTCAGTTCGAGGCGTGCGAGGTCCATCGAGGCCGCATAGAGCGTGTTGCGCGCGACAAACAGCAGGTGCCCGGTCGGCACGTATCGCGGCGACGTCCCTCCCTTCCAGAGTACTTTCCGCTGACCTGTGGTCAGCGATTGAGCGTAGATGACGTTGTCGTCGGGCGTGGTCGCCGTTTTCGTCGAGGCGAAGATCACGACGCCGGGGAGGGCCTGTGGCCATCGATGAGAGATTTCGCCGGTACTGGGATCGATCTTGGTGATCGGCTCCGCCGCGCCGCCGGCCGCGGAGCAGCGTGACAACCCGCCAAGACGATCCGCCGCGGCGACGATGAATCCATCGGGGCCCCAACTCACGCCACGCAGGTTGGCCACGTCGCAGAGTGGCGACGGCGCGCCGCCATCGAGTGACACTTTCCAGAGTTTTCCCTTTCTGGAGAATCCGACCCATCGACCATCCGGAGAGAAAAACGGGACCCCGCTGTCTTCCGTGCCCGCAATCGTGCGCGGCTCCTTCTGATCGAATCGGCGTACGGTCAGACGCGGGCGTCTGTCGTCGCCGAAGGCCATCACCGCGAGCGACGTGCCATCCGGGGAAACGGCGAACGGCAGAATCGAGATGGCCGCCACACGCGGCCCCAGGCTGACGGGCAAACGCACGAGCGGCCTGAGCACCGGTGCCGGACTTCGGAGCGCGACGATCGCCCATGCGCCTGCGACGATGGCCGCCGTCGCCCACGGCACGACGCGTCGCCAGACGGGTGTCGTGGTTGGTGCGCGTCCGGCGCCGGCCGCCGGCAGGCCGTTGAAGGCGCCCGCGAGCACGAGCCGCACGTCACCGATGTCTTGCATGCGCTGCTTCGGATCTTTCTGAAGACATCGCTGGAGGACGAGCCGTGCACCCGCAGGAGTTTGTGGCGGGAGCGCGCTCCAATCGGGATCGAGATGAATCACCGCCGCGGCGACTTCGGTGACGCTGTCGCCGGCGAACGCACGACGTCCGGTCACCATCTCATAGAGCACGGCGCCGAAGGCCCAGATGTCGGCCCCCTTGTCGACCGCCTTGCCGCGCGCCTGCTCCGGGCTCATGTAGGCGGCCGTGCCGAGGATGACGCCGGCGTTGGTCATGAGCGCAGGACTCGTCACGGTCTGCACGCCGGACAGCCCCTGAAGCTCGCTGTCACGCGAGAGCTTCGCCAGGCCAAAGTCCAGGACCTTGATGACGCCGGCCTCCGTGATCTTGATGTTGGCCGGCTTCAAGTCGCGATGGACGATGCCGTGCTCGTGCGCCGCCTCGAGTGCCTCGACGATTTGGCCGGCCATGGCGAGCGCCTCGTCGACGGGGATCGGTCCACGCTCAAGACGATCGGCGAGCGTGTCGCCGTCGACCAGCTCGAGCACCAGCGCGCGCGTCGACGCGCCTTCTTCGAGACCGTAGATCTGGGCGATGTGCGGGTGGTTGAGCGAGGCGAGCGTCCGAGCTTCGCGATCGAATCGGGCCAGCCGCTCCGGATCGTCGGCGAGCGTCGACGGCAGCACCTTCACCGCGACATCACGCGCGAGGCGGCTGTCCCGCGCGCGATACACCTCGCCCATGCCGCCTTGTCCCAGCGGCGCGATGATTTCGTACGGACCGAGACGAGCGCCGCTCAGCAAGGCCACCGGGCGAGTCGCCTTTCTTGGGTGCCAGCCGCCAGCGTCATGCGGCGCCGATTTTACAGGCCTTTCAACTCCACGACGATGCCGTTCGGATCGCGGAACCGCAGGAGCTGCTCGTCGCTCGGTGCCCCGATGTCAGCGCCCAGGCCCTTGAGGCGATCGGTCAGCACGCGGCGATCGAAGCCGGCCACGGTCAGGCAGAAGTGATCGATGGCGGGAGGATTCGAGCCGGCGGCCTCGAGGCCGAGCCGCGTCTTCGCCACCTGGAACCACACGCGGTCGGGCTTCTTGGTGTGCGACGCTTCGGGCCCGAAGAACTTCCGGTAGAAGGCCGCGGACTTCTCGAGATCGGCGACGCGCAGCATCACGTGATCCAGGCCGACGGCGTGGATCGCCGGAGGCTCCTGCGAGATGCGCCCGCCCGGAACGATGGTGCCGGCCAGGCCGCCGGGGACGCCGAGCAGCTGCAGCCTGAGGCCGTCCGGATCCGGAATCATCCCCGGGCCGGCGGCCATCGCGATGCCCTGATCCTCCAGCGCCTTTCGCATCTCCTGGCCGCGGTAGTCCTCAACGAGCGCGCAGTAATGGTCGATTCGCGGAGGCGTCGTGGTCGATCCGCCGAAGGCCAGGTACGAGATGCCGGTCGTCACGTAGAAGCGCGGCGGCGCCTCGCGTTCCTTGAACAGCTGCGGGTTGAAGATCTTCCCGTAGAAGCGCGCCGCGGCCTCGGGATCGGGCACCGTCAGCCCGAGGTGCTCCAGGCCCGGCGTGCGAAGGGGCAGCGAGGCGGCGGGTGGGCCGGACGAAGCTTGAGCGGCCGCAATCGATGGCCACAAAGGCGCCGTGAGCACGCCTCCCACTCCCCGGACAAAGGCGCGCCTCGACACGCGGGCCTCTGTGTGCCTGTCGCTCGACGATTCAGCCTTTGTGTTCCTCATGGACCGTTATCCTCGATGAGAAGTGGGTCCTGCATCAAGCGGTGTGATGTGGATTTGATGTGTTTTTGTGGCGCGCTTCTCCCGGGCAGCCTCCTTCAACCCGGACGTTCCGCTAACAATTAGAATGTTGTCCTTATGAGTGAGCTCGTCAGCCTCGCACAACAGGACGGCGTCGCCGTCATTCAGATCGATAACCCGCCGGTCAACGCGTTGAGCACGGCGGTTGCCGAGGGGCTCGGCGCACTGCTCGATCGCGTGGCGCACGATGCGGGCGTCAAGGCGGTCGTCATTCTCGGGGCGGGCCGCACGTTCGTCGCCGGCGCCGACATCAAGGAGCTCGAAGCCGCCGCGCGCGGCGAAGGCTCGGGCCCGCCTGACATTCACTCGCTGCTGCAGCGCATCGAGGACGCCCCCAAACCGATCGTGATGGCGATGCACGGCACGGCGCTGGGCGGCGGGCTGGAGCTCGCCATGGCCGGCCACTACCGCGTCGCGGTCCGCGACGGCCGGATGGGCCAGCCCGAGGTCAATCTCGGCATCATCCCGGGCGCTGAAGGCACGCAGCGGCTGACACGGCTGGTCGGTGTCGAGAAAGCGATCGACATGTGCGTGTCGGGGAAGCCGATCGGTGCCGCCGAGGCCCTCGGCTCGGGCCTCATCGACCGGATTATCAGCGACGGCGACCTGCGCGACGGCGCCATCCGTTTCGCGCGCGAGGTCGTAGCGCGCGGCGGTCCGCATCCGCGGACGCGCGATCGACGCGACAAGCTGGGCACGCCCGACACGAATACGCCCCTCTTCGCGGCCGGCCGCGATCTGGCGCGCCGGACGCGCCGCAACATGCGCGCCCCGCTGCTCGTCGTCGACGCCATCGAAGCCGCGGCGACGATGCCCTTCGAAGAGGGCTGTCGTCGCGAGCGGGCGATCCTGAACGAGTGTCTGGCGTCGGATCAGGCCAAGGCGCTCATCCACGCGTTCTTTGCCGAACGCGCGGTCGCCAAGGTGCCCGATCTGCCGAAAAGCGCCCGCGCCATCGACGTCGGCTCGGTCGCCATCGTCGGCGCCGGGACGATGGGCGGCGGCATCGCGATGGCCTGCGCGAACGCCGGCCTCCGGGTCGTGCTCATCGACGTCAGCCACGACGCCATCGAACGCGGGCTGGCCACGGTGCGGCGCAACTACGAGTCGTCCGTGAAGCGCGGCCGCCTGACGGCCGATCAGGTGGAGCAGCGGCTCGGCCTCATCAGGCCGACGGTCGGGTACGAGGGATGCGGGGGCGTCGACCTCGTGATCGAGGCGGTGTTCGAGAACATGGACCTCAAGAAGCGGGTCTTCGCCGAGATCGATCAGCTCGCCGGGCCCGAGGCGGTGCTCGCCACCAACACTTCCACGCTCGACATCGATCAAATCGCGGCGTCCACCAAGCGGCCGCAGGCGGTGGTGGGCATGCACTTCTTCAGTCCGGCCAACGTCATGCGGCTTGTCGAAATCGTCCGCGGGCTGGCGACCAGCCCCGACGTGCTGGCCACGGCGATGGCCGTCGCCAAGCGGCTCGGAAAAGTCGGCGTCGTCGTCCGCAACGGGCCAGGGTTTGTCGGCAACCGCATCATGTTTCCCTACATGTACGAGGCGCAGTTCCTCGTGGAGGAGGGCGCCACGCCCGAGCAAGTGGATCGCGTCCTCACCGACTTCGGTATGGCGATGGGCATCTTCGCGGTCGACGACATGGGGGGCCTCGACGTCGCCTGGCGAGTGCGCCAGGAACTGCACCAGTTCGAGGAGCCCGGCGCGCGCAAGCCGCTCGTCGCCGACGCGCTCGTCGAGATGAAGCGGCTGGGCCAGAAGACCGGCAAGGGCTGGTATCGCTATGGCGACGATCGCAAGCCGATCGTCGATCCCGAGGTGGCGTCGGTCATCGAGCGCGTCACCACGGCCGCGGGGATCACGCGCCGGCCTGTCAGCGACGAAGAGATTCTCGAGCGCACGCTCTACGCGATGGTCAACGAAGGCGCCCGCGTGCTCGAAGAAGGGATCGCCGCGCGCGCTGCCGATATCGATGTCATCTATCTCACCGGCTACGGGTTCCCTGGCTATCGGGGCGGCCCGATGTTCTACGCCGACACCGTGGGGCTGCGGC
>Ga0066903_100000278_pt1 | contig 29892 bp, 19 predicted proteins | sample PanSoiMetaGPlot1_FD_67491 | JGI IMG/M metagenome (GOLD analysis project Ga0066903, IMG submission 67491) | Tropical forest soil microbial communities from Panama analyzed to predict greenhouse gas emissions - Panama Soil - Plot 1 (version 2) | ecosystem: Environmental > Terrestrial > Soil >... | reverse complement strand
GGAACCGGCATACAACCAAACTGTATCGCGCGAATACAACTCGCTGATCTCCACGACATTCTGGAAGGCCATGCAGCCAGATGAGGGGCGATTTGATTTCCAGGCCCTAGATAAAGATATGGACTTTGCCCGGCAGCACAATATCAAACTGCTGGGAGCCACCCTGATTTATAGGCCAAGAACGGATCCGGAATGGCTCATGAAGTACAAGGACAGTGCCAAGGATCTTGATCGTTTAATGAAGGTACACATTCAGACCGTAGTAAAGCATGGCGGCGATACGTTCTATGCGTGGGAACCAGTCGATGAGCCGCTAACTACACTGAATCCTCCATTCGGAAAGACGATGGGCCGTGAGCAATACATCGACAAGGCCTACAGGTATGCGAAAGAAGCAAATCCGAACGCGTTGATGGTGCTGAATCAGGCTTTCGGGCACGACGGTGTGCATCGTAACGAGGTCGATGAGTTCTTCGAATTGCTGACTAAGCTGAAATCGTCCGGCACTCCGATTGACGTTGCTGGAATTGAGATGCACCTGCAAGCGCAGGAACTGGATCCGAAGTATCTAGACGATTTCCGGTATTTCCTGCAGCGCTCAGCGAAGGCCGGCGTCAAGGCGATGGTCACCGAGATGGATGTATACCAAGGTCCAGCGGGCAGTTCACCAGATCCAATGAAACGGCAACAGGATATCTATCGCGACACGGTAGCGGCGTGCCTGGCTGACTCGAATTGCATTGCCTTCTACACGTGGGGTGTGACGGACGGGCATACCTGGTTGAAAAACCGTCCTAACAATGCGTTGCCCGACGCCAAGCCGCTGCTGTTTGATGAGAACTACAAGAAAAAGGGTGCGTACTACAGCGTACTCGACGCGCTGAAGAACGCGCCCTCGCGAAACAACTAACCATGAAGATTGTAACGACCAGCTGGGATGACGGTGACATCCGCGACCTGCGCATCGCCGACCTTCTCCTGAAGCACGGGATGCGGGGCAGCTTTTATGTGCCGTTGAAGGCTTTCCGCGGACAGCCGTCGCTGAGTCACGATCACATGCGGCAGATGACTTCTTGTGGGCTCGAGATCGGCGCGCATGGCGTGGACCACGAGATCATGTCGGAAATCCCGGAAGATGTCACGATGCAGGTAGTGACGACGAGCAAGCAAGTTCTGGAGCAGGCATTGGGAGCGGAGGTTCCGATGTTCTGCTATCCACGTGGACGGTTTGCGTCCTACACGATCCCTTGCCTGCAGAAGGCGGGGTATCGTGGCGCGCGAACAACTCGTATGCTTTCGACATCGAGGCAGTTTGACAAGTTCATGATGCCGACGAGTTCGCAAGTGTATCCACATCCGCCGGTTCGATATATGCGAAACCTGGCACGGGCAAAAAACGTTTCAGGGATGTTCGACTACGTGTTCCGCCTGCATGGCGAGCAGGATTGGGTGAAGATAGGAAAAACGCTTTTTGATCGAGTCGATGCTGATGGTGGAATCTGGCATCTATACGGGCATTCGTGGGAGATCGATGAGCTAGGTTTGTGGGACGGGTTTGAAGAACTGCTGAAGTACGTCAGCGGCAGAGAAGATGTGTTATACATTACCAACGGTGAAGCGCTGCAATACTCAGCAGCTTCTAACTGGAACTGAGCCTCCAGTTCCTGCGCTGGACAATACCCAACAAAACTCAGCAGACATTCAGGCCGCACTGTCGTATGAAGATCCTGATCGTGCACAACTCATATCAACAGCCTGGCGGCGAAGACACAGTCTTTCGGCAGGAACAGGATCTGCTGCGGCGTCACGGCCACGAAGTGATTACGTATGAGAAAAGCAATTTTGAAGTAGATGGGTTCACTGGAATTAAGAAACTCGCATTGATTAAAGACGTGATGTGGAATGGCACGACACGGCAGGAGTTGAGCGAGATGCTTCGGCGCGAGCGGCCAGACGTAGTACACGTGCACAACACATTCATGCGCATATCGCCCTCGATTTACAGCGCGTGTTCGGAGGCGGGTATCCCAGTGGTGCAGACCCTGCACAATTACCGACTGCTCTGCCCCGCAACGAATTTTTTTCGGGAAGGTCACGCGTGCGAGGAATGTCTTGAGCACGGCACGTGGCGAGGAATAGCGCATGCCTGCTACCACGAGTCGTCGGCAGCTACAGCGACAGTGGCAGCGATGCAAGCGCTGCACCGAACATTAGGAACGTGGGACAAGCATGTACACACGTTTGTTGCTTTGAGTAACTTCTCGCGACAGAAGTTTGTCGAAGGCGGAATGCCAGCAGAGAAGATCACAGTGAAGCCGAATTTTGTGGATCCCGATCCTGGGCCGCGAAGCGCTGACGGCGATTACGGAGTATTCGTCGGACGTATGTCGGAAGAAAAGGGGCTGGAGACGCTTCTCGCGGGTTTTGCTCTGACTCCAAAGATGCGACTGATTATCGTGGGAGACGGACCTCCGATGGAGGCATTGAAGAAATTCGCGGCGGGCCGCTCGATGACGAATGTCGAATTCCGTGGACGGCTAGCACGACAGGAGACTTGGACGGTGGTAAAGGGCGCACGGTTTCTGATTCAGCCCAGCGAGTGCTACGAGAATTTCCCGATGTCGGTAGCGGAAGCATTTGCGTGTGGAACGCCAGTGTTGTGTTCGCGGATTGGCGCGTTACAGGAGATTGTTCGCGAGAATGTTACGGGGCTGCAGTTTACTGCGGGAGATTCGCAAGACCTCGCGGCCAAGGTGTTGTGGGCCTCGGAAAATCGGGTTGCCATGGCTCGGATGGGGAAGCAGGCGCGTGCTGAGTTTGAGTCGAAGTATACGGCTGAGAAGAATTACGTGATGTTAATGGAGCTTTACCAGCGCGCCACCGGGTCGTCCGTTGTAGAGGCTGATCTGGCAGCGGTTGGAAATTGAACGTTCAATAGGGGCAAGGTAAACCGCACAATGAGTGTTGCCATCATCACTGGATCTGCAGGCCTGGTTGGTTCGGAAGCAACTGCTTATTTTTCGTCCCTCGGCATGGACGTCGTGGGCATCGACAATGACATGCGCGCCAAGTTTTTCGGCGCAGAAGCTTCCACGCGCTGGCAGCGGGAGCAGTTACAACGGGATATTCCGGGCTACATCCACCACGATGTGGACATCCGCGACCAGGACGAAATCGCCAGGATATTCAAGCGATACGGGCGTGACATCTCGCTGATTATTCACACGGCAGCACAGCCTTCTCATGATTGGGCAGCGTCCGATCCTTATGCCGATTTCACGGTCAATGCGAATGGGACCTCGGTGATGCTCGAATCCGCGCGGCTTCATTGTCCCGAAGCTGTTTTCATTTTCCTATCCACCAACAAGGTTTATGGCGATACGCCGAACCGCCTGCCGCTCGTGGAAAAGGAAACGCGTTGGGAAATTGCCGACGATCACCCGTATAAACCCGGGATCCCCGAAACGATGAGCATCGACCACACGATGCATAGTTTGTTTGGCGCCTCGAAGGTTGCAGCGGATGTGCTGGTGCAGGAATACGGACGCTACTTTGGGATGAAGACGGGCTGTTTCCGCGGCGGATGCCTCACCGGACCTAATCACTCCGGCACGCAACTTCATGGATTCCTCGCCTACTTGATGAAGTGCACGGTAACGGGATCGCCGTACACCATCTTTGGATACAAGCGCAAGCAGGTACGCGACAACATCCACAGCAATGACCTGATCCGAGCGTTTCACGCCTTCTATGAAAAGCCACGCTCTGGGGAGGTCTACAACATGGGCGGCGGGCGTTTCAGCAATTGCTCGATGGTCGAAGCGATCGACTTGTGCGAGCAGATTGCGGGTACGCAGTTGAACTGGAGTTACAAGGACAACAACCGTCAGGGAGACCACATCTGGTGGATCAGCGACCTGGCGCGGTTCCAGGGTCACTATCCGGAGTGGAAGCAGCAGTACGACGTGCCCGGAATTCTGACAGAGATTTACGACAAGAACGTTGAGCGCTGGAGGCAGCCCGCGTGATCCACGCCGGAAAAGTAAATGTGTTGGGTGTGCTGATGGACGTCGCCGATTACGAAGGCGCGGTCGAGCACATTATTAACGCAGCCAAGGAAGGCCGTGGCGCGTCGGTATCGGCGTTAGCAGTGCACGGTCTGATGACCGGTGTAATGGATCATGAGCAGAAGTATCGGCTAAATCATTTGAGCCTGGTGGTTCCAGATGGCCAGCCAGTGCGATGGGCCATGAACCTGTTACATGGAACGGGACTCAAAGATCGAGTGTACGGTCCGAATCTGACGAAATACGTCTGTGCACGTGCCGAGAAAGAGGGGCTTCCGGTTTATTTCTACGGCAGCACTCCTTCGGTGTTACAGGGGATGAGGAAAAAAGTTCGCGAACTGTGGCCGAATCTGCTTATCGCTGGAGCGGAGCCCTCGAAGTTTCGCCAATTGACGCCACAGGAAAAAACTGAACTGGCAGAACGCATCAAGGCGTCAGGCGCGCGAATCGCGTTCATCGGCTTGGGGTGTCCTCGTCAGGAAGTGTTCGGATTCGAGTTCCAGGATGTACTAAATATCCCCATACTCGCGGTGGGCGCGGCGTTTCCATTTCTTGCCGGCGAACTGCCGCAAGCGCCGCCATGGATGCAGCGATTGGGACTGGAGTGGTTCTTCCGTTTAAGCACAGAGCCGCGGCGGCTATTTCGGCGTTATGTATTTCTTAATCCGGCCTACTTGATGTTGCTGGCGTTGCAGGCTACCGGGTTGCGTTCGTTCGACACCATGGGGCATGCACCGTCTTCTGAATTGTTATACGGCTAAGCAATCTAAATTCTCGGTCTGATTATCTCTGGAGGAAGCAATGGGATTCGTTTCAGGAACAGTCCGGCGTTTCGGCATCGCGGGTGAATTGCTGGGCTTCTTCGGCCGCGGCAAGCGCTGGTGGCTAGTGCCGATGATCGTAGTGATTTTATTGATGGGCGTAGTGATGATCCTGGCGCAAAGCTCCGCGATCGCACCGTTCATCTACACACTGTTTTAGGGGATCTGAATGTTCAAGTCTATGTGGGCATCAATCAAGCGCGGATGGGCAGTCTGGACAAAGATCGCGCACAAGATCGGTAACTTCCAGGCTCGCGTATTGCTGACCATCCTCTACGCCATTCTGGTGCTTCCGTTTGGAGTCATGGCACGGCTTTTCAGCGATCCGCTTCGCATCAAGAAGCGGCCTGACACCTGGCTCGATCACCCCACGGAAGCTTACGACATGGAGTGGGCGCACCGACAATGAGTGCACGCCCGAGCGTCCTGGAAAAGCCCCCGGTCGCAACAGAATCAACTGTTGCGTCGCGGGGCCCTCTTTTCCTAGTGGGCATCTGGCGGTCGGGTACGTCGCTTCTATACACGCTGATGAATCAGCATCCGGACATCGCCTTGCTCTACGAGGCGGACCTTCCGATGCTGCGACCATTGTTTTTCATCCCACGAAAGAAATCGAACTGGCTAGCCCGCTGGGATTTCTGGAACGAGTCGCTCAAGCGTCACCGGATCGACACCGACCAGATTGAACCGGAATCGGCAACAGTGGAGGCGGCGACAGCAGCGGCGTACCGCGAGTTTGCACGATCGCGCAACGCCGAAGTTTGGGGGGAGAAGTCTCCGAACTGGTTCGATGGACTGAGCTCCGTCGCGAAGGAATTCCCGGGTGCAAAGTTCATTGCTATCTGGCGACATCCGGCCGACATCTGCCGCAGTATTGCCCGGGCGGTCGAACAGGACGAGTGGTTTGACAAGAAGGGGATGATGCTGCGCTGCCTGCTTGGCTGTGAAGTCTACAAGCAGGAATGCGACAAGCTAATGGCTGCCGGAGTGCCGCTTTTTCAGATACGGTATCGCGACCTGGTGAGCGATCCTGAGAGCACGATGAAGGGAATCTGCGCGTTTCTGGATATACCGTTTGATGCGCGCATGACCACGCTAGAGGGTGCCGACCGATCGACGATTGATCAGGCTCCTCAGCATGAACTGGTGAGAAGCAACCGCATAGCCCGGGCGGAAAGAAAAGAAGTGCTGAGCCCGGAGACGAAAGCCAAGATTGAGCGCTACATGCGCTTGTGGAAGCAGAAGTACGGGGATAGCTGGCTGCTATTAGAGGGCCGCGAGATTGAGCCGGGCGACCTGCCGGGATCCTGGGAACAATTCAAGGACCGCGTGTGGTACCGGGTATTCAGAAGATTCGATTCCATGGTTGTCATGATTTACTCATTCGCGCCGCTGTGGTTGCTGCGGGCGTACCGGGCCTCAAAGCCCAGTACGAACGTGGCAGCGGCAAAGGTTGAAGGCGGATCGAACGCCTGATGACGACCGAAGATCACGGGGAGATCACTTGTACATTCTAGGTATTTCCTGTTACTACCACGATGCGGCCGCTGCACTCCTGAACGATGGCGTGCTCGTCGCCGCATCTGAAGAAGAACGCTTTACGCGGAAGAAGCACGATTTCGATTTTCCGAAGAACGCGATCAAGTTCTGCCTTGAGACCGCAGGTATCACGGGCAATGACCTTGACCACGTCGTCTTCTTCGAGAAGCCGTTCCGGAAACTCGACCGCATCCTGGCAACCGTGCTGCAAACCTATCCGCAGTCGTGGAAGGTTTTCCGCGAATCGATGATCAGCTGGATCATCGACAAGCTTTGGGTTGCATCGACCCTCGAAGCCGAGCTGGGGATTAAGAAGGACAAAATCCTTTTTTCCGAACATCACTTGTCGCATGCAGCCAGCGCTTACCTGTGCTCGCCTTGGGATGAAGCCGCGGTAATGACCGTAGATGGCGTTGGTGAGTGGGTAACAGGCACCTATGGCGTGGGCAAGGGAAATGACATCAAGCTGCACAAGCAGATTGAATTCCCACACTCTATAGGTTTGCTCTATAGCGCATTTACCGCGTTTCTCGGATTCGAGGTCAACGAGGGTGAATACAAAGTCATGGGCATGGCTCCCTACGGTGAGCCGCGCTATGTCGATAAGGTGTGGAAGGTCGTCAAGCAGAACAGAGATGGATCGTTCTCGCTCGACATGGATTATTTCTGCTTCCATCATTCGACGGATAGGACCTATAACAACAAGTTCGTGCAGCTGTTCGGCGATCCGCGCCCGGTGAATCTGAACTTCTTTACCGCGGAAACAGGGTTCCCGTCTTACTTCGGAGACAAGCCGGGTAACTACGCAGAATTGTGCAAGCTAAACCAGCATTACGCAGACATTGCAGCCAGCATTCAGAAAGTGACTGAAGAGCTGCTGATTGGAATGGCAAACCACGTCCAGCGCGAAACGGGCATGAAGCGCTTGTGCATTGCAGGCGGCGTTGGACTGAACAGCGTGGCGAATACTCGCATCCTGAATGAGACTGCGTTCGAAGAGCTTTACGTTCAGCCGGCAGCAGGAGACGGCGGCGGTGCACTCGGTGCTGCGCTCTGGGCTTACAACACGTTGCTCGGCAAGCCGCGAAACTTCCGCATGGATCATGCGTACTGGGGCCAGGAGTATCGCAACGGCGCGGTCAGCTCGTTCGTGCGCGATAACAATATCCGGCACCAGCATTTTGAGAACGAGGACAAGCTGCTGGATCAAGTCGTCGAACGTTTGAGCAGCGGGAAAGTCGTTGGATGGTTTCAGGGACGTTTCGAGTGGGGACCGCGCGCACTGGGGAATCGCAGCATCATTGCCGATCCTACGAATCCGAACATGAAGGATATCGTCAACACGAAGATTAAGTTCCGCGAGCCTTATCGCCCGTTCGCACCCTCCGTTCTGGCTGAGTCGGCGGAAAACTACTTCGAATTACAGCATGCGACCCAACACTATCCGGCACGTTATATGTTGTATGTGGTGCCGGTAAAAGAAGATAAAAAAGAAAAGCTTCCGGCTATCACGCATGTGGACGGCACAGGCCGACTGCAGACCGTGTTCGAAAGCCAGAGTCCGCGTTACTACAACCTGATCAAGCGTTTCGGACAAGCAACAGGAACGCCCATCATTCTGAATACCTCATTCAACCTCAGAGGCGAGCCCATCGTTACAACCCCCGCGAACGCTTACAGCACGTTCTCACGCAGCGAAATGGACAGTCTTGTTCTAGAGAACGTGATCATCGACAAATAGCCCGTCTCCTGATCCAGCCAACAGGTTTGCGTCCCAGACTCGAATCTGAAAAGGAGCCAATGTGAAGGCCGAACCATTTCATGGGGAAGTACCCGTTCCCTCGGGAACGTGGAGTTACGAGGAAACTACATTGCAGAAGCCGAAATGCCTGCGTTGCAACACCGAGTTGCGGGACTACCGACTACTGCGTTTCAACTTTCTGCCCTACGGCTCAAGTCGGCAGAACGCCATGTTGGTCTGCGCCAGCTGCGGACACATTGAGTTCGTAACCAAAGACAGCGCGTTGCTAAAGAATCTGAACGCGATGCCAAGCGCCGGTGGCGACGACGACTAACCAAAAAGTAAGCTGCGGACCCGGGTGGGGGAACCTATGCTGATTCTTGGACTATCTCCGTTTGAGCACGATACGGCTGCCGCGCTTTTGCGCGACGGAGCAGTTGTGGCTGCGATCGAAAACGACAAGCTAGAGCGATCGCAGACCCATGGCGTTCCGGAAAAGGCAATTGAGTACTGCCTGGCTAAAGCGGGCGCAACCTGGCATGAACTGGATGCGATCGCGGTTGCGACAAGCCCAGTGCAGGGCTTGATGCGGCGCTCCACGCTGCCTGCGAAAATTTCGCTTTATTCACCGTTAGCGTTTGCGTATCACGGGGCCAGTGAACTGGGCGGATACGTACGTGACCTCGGCCACTTCCGCGCGCTCAGGCAGAACAACGGGCACAGTCGCGATCTGCGTTTCGAACATCATCTGTGTCACGCGGCTAATGCCTATTTCCTCTCTCCATTTGAGCGCTCGCTAATCGTCACCTTGGATGAGGAGGGTGACGGCAGCTCGGTCATGGTTGCGATGGGGGAGGGAAACGGGATCAGGGTGTTGCGACGGGTAGCATTTCCGCACTCCCCGGCGTGGCTATACTCGCAAGTAACTGATTTATTGGGGTTTAAGCCGCATCAGGATGAGCATAAGACACAGTGGCTGAGCTTGGGAGGGGAACCTTCCCACAAGGGAAGTTTTTTGGAAATGTTAAGGCCACGGGGAAAACATTTACCCCGGCTAGACGGCCAATATTTCACCCCCGGTTTGCACGGTCGGCCAGCCTTTTCTCCTAAGTTTTACAATAAGTTACAGGCCCCTGTTGATCGTGCACAGATGGGGGATGATCAACGCCGGGATTTGGCCAGCAGCTTGCAGCATGCCATGGCAGACCTGGTCGTGGAACTGGTCGATCATTTCAGGGATCAAGAGAACGTGAGTACCGTCTGCCTGGCAGGCGGTCTTATGTTTAATACCCTTCTGGTGGCGGTTCTGGAGCAGAGGCTCGGAATGAACGAGGTGTTCGTGCCGCCCGCGCCGGGCAATGCCGGATGCGCGATCGGTGCTGCCATGCTTGCCTGGCATCAGACGTGGGGGAAGCCGCGCGAGGAAAGGGATCAGGCTTTGTATTCGGGTCCGGCGTTCAATCGGTCCGAGATTAAAGAAGTGCTGGACAATTGCAAAGTACGATATTCGCTACAGACGACCGAGGACCGAAAGCTGGAAGCGGCTTTACAACTCCTTGAGGCAGGGAAGATTGTTGGATGGTATCAGGGGGCGACGGAATTTGGTCCGCGCTCACTGGGCAATCGCAGCATCCTGGCGTCGCCGTGGGCAGCCTACGTTCGCGAAAACCTCAACGACTTTATTAAGCATCGCGAATGGTTTCGTCCTTTCGCGTTGGCTGTGGCTGAAGAAGAGGCGGATCGCTATTTCGAATGCTCGAAGCTCTGCCGTTCCATGAGTTCGTTGGGCCGGGTAAAACCGGAGGCCGCGGAGCAGTTCAAGGACTTTACGCTTCCCGGCAACCTGGTTCGCCTGCATGTGGTGGCGAAGCAGGACAACCCACACTTCTGGCGGCTGCTGCGTCGTTTCGGAGAGCATGCTCCGGCGCCCGTGCTGGTCAATACATCGTTCAATTTGTTCGGAGAGCCGATGGTAGTGAGACCGCGCGATGCGGTGCGCAGTTATTTCTGTTCGGGGATCGATGCGCTTGTAATTGACAACTTCGTGCTAGCCAAGGCTGGAGCGATCCAGGCTCGGATGGCATCGTGATGACTCGTCGTTTTTGCTAGATAGGGGATTAAGCTGCCAGTGAGCTCTGCAAACAGTTCTGTGATTGAAACAGGCGTTCCTAAGAAAAAGAAACATCGCTTCGCGCGATTCATGGCCTGGTTCCTCGGAATCATTCTGGGCCTTGAGATCATCTTGCGCCTGTTTGGTTATGGTTCTTACGTTTTGTACCAGCCCGACCGTGATCTGTTGTGGGTTCCAGTTCCTGGGTCGCACAAGATCACGGAAACGAACCATCTGCCGATCAATATCAACGATGAGGGCTTCCGATACCCGCGCAATGTGAGCCAGCAGCATGATGGGATCTATCGCGTCATGACCTTTGGGGATTCGGTGACGATGGGTTGGGGCGTTTCCGACGATGCGACTTACAGCCTGCAACTAGAGAAGTTGCTGAATGGTAACGCTTGCGGTGGCAAGCAGGTGCAAGTTATAGACGGCGGCGTGAACGCATATCCTAACGCGCTGGCGGCGGCGCGGTTGAAGAAATCCATTGTCGACAACTACCAGCCCGACGCCGTCGTGCTGGCTTATGCCTTCAACACCGGGTTTGAGAAATTCGCAGAGCTGCAGGGGAAAGACCGCGAGCAGTTTTTGCATCGCGTTGAAATGAAGTCGGTCGCGCGGCGCAGCGCGCTTTATAACTTTCTGATCGAAGATCTTCTGCGGCAAGTGATGTACTACCGATTCCGCGAGCTACTGCTGCAGGGATCGTGGGATACGGCCAAACAGCATCAGGTGATCGATGTAGATAAATTCACCGCCGGCTTGGTGCAAGCAAAGGAAGCGGCGGATTCGCATCACGTGCAACTGGTGTTGTTGCTGCTGGGATCCGAGGGCGAGACCGCGCCTGCGCATCCGTACCAGAAGGCGATGCAACAGTTCGCGCAACAAAACAATGTTCCGATCGTGGACATGATCGCCTGGCAGAATGGCAAGAATCAGAAGGGCTTCTTCATGGATCATGTGCATCCCACGGCGGAAGGGCACGCGCTGATCGCTCAGCAGATAGCCAGCACGATGCAGGGGCTCGATTCTTATAAGGCCGCCTGCCAGGATGCGAAGAACGGATCGATGGTGATGTCGAAACAGCAGTAACTGCTCTCCCCTTAAGTCAACCCCCATCTTACGCACGCAATTTTTCAATTGAGCTTTGAGCAGTAGAACTGAGAAAAACCCGGACCTTATGAGCGAGCCAGTAACACCGGAAGAAAACCGAGACATACAGGCGACCATCTCTGGGAACGGCAACGGGAACGGTCACCAGCCGGGCATGCATTTGCCTGCGACAGTGGGCGCGGGCGCCAACGGCCACGGTTCTGGAAACGCGAACGGAAAGGCCGCGACGCCGTGGAACTGGCGCGATAGCTGGAAGCAGACAGCCACGTATCCGGCGATTTCTAAGCGTCCTGAAGGCGGCGCTACTCCTACGTCTACCCGCCAGGAGGAGATGTGGGTTCTGTGCCAATTCGAAGATGCAAATCCTTGCTACAACATCTACCTGGCTTGGCGGATGCGTGGGGCGTTGAATGTGTCCGCTCTGCAGCAGACGCTTACTGAGATCGTTGCGCGACACGAGAGCCTACGGACGAAATTCCCCGCTGTTGATGGTCAGCCCACGACGGTTATTTCTCCGCCTTACCCGGTGAAGCTTGAAATTGTGGACCTGCAGAAATTCTCGGGTAAGGATCAGCAAAAGCAGCTCGATGATGCGATCCAGAAGAGAATTCAGCATCGCTTTGATTTTGATAATGAATTTCTGTTCCGCCCGACACTGTTCAAGCTGGGAGCGGAAGATCATGCGCTGGTGTTGTTGAGTCATCACATCATCACGGATGGAACGACCGCTGGTGTTCTGACGAAGGATCTGACGGCGTTGTACAACGCCTTCTGCAAGGGTGAGCCCTCACCGCTCCAGCCGAACACGATTGACTACGCGGACTACGCCGTCTGGCAGCACGAAAATCTGAGCGACCGCTATGCGTCGCAGCTGGAGTACTGGAAGACACAGATGAAAGGCGCTCCAGCCTTATTGGAGCTGCCCACAGACCGGCCGCGCCAGGCCATGCCGGGTTACAAAGGCGCAATGTATTTCACGTCACTCGAGCCGGAGCTGGCTGCGCAGATACGCGCACTCAGCCGTCGTGAGGGCGTTACCGTCTTTATGTTCCTGCTGGCAGCGCTGCAGTCGCTGCTGGCGCGTTACAGCGGCCAGGAGCAGGTGGTTGTCGGATCTCCGATACAAAATCGGCATCGGGTGGAAATCCAGAAGACATTTGGATTTTTTATCAACCTGTTGCCGCTATACACCGATTTGTCCGGCAATCCTACGTTTCGCGAATTGCTTAAGCGGGTTCGCGAGGTGTCGTTGGGGGCATTCGCCCACCAGGATGTCCCCTTCGGCCAAATCGTGCAGGAGCTCCATCCCAATCGCAACCTGGGAGCAAATCCCCTGGTGCAGGCGTTCCTGGTGCAGGAGCAGAACAAGTGGCGAAGGCTGCCGCTGGACGGACTCGAGACCGAGTTCATGTGGCTGCACAATCGGACGGGTAAGTTCGATCTCATTATTTACTGGGCGGAAGACGAAGCAGGCATTCCGTTCATGTGGGAGTACAACGACCTCTACGATGAGTCGACGATTGCGCGCATCACGGCGAATTATCGGGAGCTGCTACGGTCGATTGTTGCGGATCCCGGACGACCACTTAATGAGTACTCAATCCTCACTGAGGGTGAGCGGCAGCAGGTTGTCGTTAATTGGAATCGAACCGACGAAGAATTCCCGCACGTTTGCCTGCATGAGTGGTTCGAAGAACAGGTGCGGCGGACGCCAGAGAAGACCGCTGTCGTATTCGGCGACAAATCGCTGACCTATGCACAATTGAATGCGCGGGCAAATCAACTCGCCCACTATCTCCGGAAGAGCGGTGTAGTCAGTGAAACCCTGGTTGGCCTGAGTATTGAACGATCACTTGAGATGATGGTCGGGCTGCTGGGTATTCAGAAGGCAGGCGGCGCATATGTTCCCTTGGATCCGGCGTTTCCGCGGGAGCGGCTCGGATACATCGTCGAGGATGCCAAGGCGCCCATCCTTATTACGCAGGAATCTCTCCTTACATCGTTGCCGGAACACTCGGCGGAAGTGATTTGTCTTGATGCGGACTGGGACGCGATCGCACAGGAGAGTACGGAGAATCTGCCCAGCATCTCGAAGCCAGAGAATCTGATTTACGTGCTGTATACGTCCGGCTCCACGGGTAAGCCGAAAGGCGTGCAGCTTGAGCACCGCAACGTGGTGAACTTCCTGAACACAATGCGGCAGAAGCCAGGGATGAATGCGGACGATGTTCTCCTTGCGGTCACGACCCTTTCATTCGATATCGCCGGCTTGGAGCTTTACCTACCGTTGACTGTCGGGGCCAAGGTTGTCATTGCTTCGAAGGATGAGGCGCAGGATGGGTCGCTGCTGATGCCGATGATGAGCAAGCATCAGGTAAGCGTGATGCAGGCGACTCCGGCAACCTGGAGAATGCTGCTCGATCTGAATTGGAGCGGCGATAGAAAGCTTAAGATTCTTTGCGGCGGGGAAGCCCTCCCTCATGATCTCGCGGAACAGTTGCTACCGCGCTGCTCCGCCCTGTGGAACATGTATGGACCGACCGAGACGACAATTTGGTCGTCGATTTACAAGGTTGAGCACAAAATGCCGGGTGTTGCGCCGATTGGGAAACCGATCGGCAACAACACGATGTACATCCTGGACCCGTTGAAGGCGCCAATGCCGATCGGGGTGCCAGGAGAGCTGTACATCGGCGGAGACGGCGTAGCGCGCGGCTACAACAACCGCCCGGACCTTACGGCCGAGCGGTTTATCCCAGATCCGTTCAGCAACAAGCCGGGAGCTCGGCTGTACCGCACGGGCGATCTGTCGCGGTTCTTGGCAGACGGAAATATTCAGTTCCTCGGACGCGCAGACTTCCAGGTAAAGGTGCGCGGGTTCCGCATTGAATTGGGTGAGATAGAGGCTGTACTCGGCAAGTTTTCGGGTGTCATGCAGAACGTAGTAGTCGTCCGCGAGGACAAGCCTGGGGATAAGCGGCTGGTAGCGTATGTCGTTCATGACGGAGAGAATGTGCCGTCAATTGAATCGTTGCGTGAACACCTGAAACAGAAACTCCCCGAGTACATGGTGCCCTCGGCATTCATGTTCATGGATGAATTTCCGCTGACGCCGAACGGAAAGGTGGATCGCCGGGCGTTGCCGGCGCCGGAATACAAAGCTGACGAGACGGCAGAGTTTGTAGCTCCGCGGAATCGGACAGAAGAGCGGCTAGCAGAGATCTGGCAAGAGATCTTGGGTGTAACCCCGATCAGTGTCACGAGCGACTTTTTTGAACTTGGCGGGCACTCACTACTCGGTTCTCGTCTGTTCGCACGGGTAGACAAGGTCTTTGGCAAGAAACTTCCGTTGGCCACGATTTTCAGTGCTTCGACAGTCGAAAAGTTGGCTGCGCTGCTGGGGGATGAGCGATCGACCCATAATCTGATCGAGATTCAACCGGGATCTAATTCAAAACCACCATTTTTCTTTGTGCATACGCGCATGGGGTACCGGTTGCTGGCGCAGGGGATGGGATCGGATCAGCCAGTCTATGTATTGCCTTACGACGATGTTTTCAAGGACAACCTGAACCGTTCGCTGCGGGATGTTTCACGGGAAATGGTGAATCGGATGCGAGCCCTGCAGCCAAACGGTCCTTATTATCTGGGCGGCATGTGCTTGGCGGGACGCGTAGCTTATGCGATTGCCTCGGAACTGTTCGAGCAGGGAGAGGACGTGGCGCTGCTGGCTTTGTTCGATGCGCCAGGACCCGGGTATCCGAACCTTGAAACCAAGGGCGCACGTATGCGCTTCCTGACGCAGAAGATCAAGAAGCATTTGTTCAACTTCTCGCAACAGGAAGGCGAGGACGGCAGCCTCTTCGCCTGGCTGCGATGGCATTTCAAGAACAGCATGTTTAAAGCTGGCTTCAAGGTTTCGAAGATGATTGGGAAACCATTGTCCATAGTTAAGGACGATAACCTGCGCCTGATGGGACGCGCGGTGCTCGCTCACAAGAACAGTTTCCACTACCCGGGTTACATCGCGGTGTTTCGTCCCGCGAGCCAGGCACGGATGCGGTATCCGGATCCGGACCCCTCGATTGGATGGGGACGAATCGCCAAGGGCGGAATTGAAGTGAATGAAATACCTGGCGGCCATACCAATTTCCTGAAAGAGCCAGCGGTGCACAATGTTTCCGCGGCATTGGCGGCATGCCTGAAGAAAGCACAGGCCGCAGCTGCAGCGGCGCTGGAAGAGACTGAATCGGTGGCATGACGGCCACGGCCATATTTTTGCGTTGATACTCGAAGATTAGGGGAGAGGAACGACTTGGATTTCGCCTGGAACGACGACCAGCAGGCCTATCGCAAAGAAGTTATTCGGTTCGCTAAGGAAGAACTGAGCTCCGACATGATCGCGCTCGATGAGCGCTCGGAGTTCGACCGCGAAAGTTGGAACAAGTGCGGCCGCTTTGGTATTCAGGGCTTGCCGGTTCCGATCGAATACGGCGGAGGCGGCGCGGACATTCTGACCACAGTCTGTGCACTCGAGGCTCTTGGTTATGGTTGCCGTGACAACGGGTTGCTGTTCTCGATCGGTGCACACATGTGGGCGGCCGAGATCCCGATTCTTCAGTTCGGTACGGTAGAGCAGAAGCAGAAGTATCTGCCCAAACTGACGAGCGGTGAGTGGATCGGTATTCACGCTATGACGGAACCGATGTCAGGTTCCGATGCATATAGCCTGCGGACACGCGCCGAAAAGCATGGCGACTGCTACGTTCTGAACGGCAGCAAGACATTCATCACGAACGCCGTGTATGCGGATGTGGTGATCGTTTTCGCGAACGTGGATCCGGAAAAGGGCCCAGCTGGGGTCTCCGCATTTTTCGTTGACAAAGGGACACCGGGATTCGAAGTCAGCCGCAAGTTGAGCAAGATGGGGCTGCGCACGTCTCCGATGGCTGAGTTGTCTTTTGTCGATTGCGAGATTCCTGCTTCCAACCTGTTGATGAAAGAAGGGGCGGGGAAGGCGATCTTTACGGCGTCAATGGAGTGGGAGCGGACGTGCATTCTCGCGACTCACTTAGGCGCCATGCAGCGTACGTTGGAAACTTGCGTGAAGTATGCCAAGGAGCGCACGCAGTTCGGCCAGCCGATCGGCACATTCCCGGCCATCGCCGACAAGGTTGCCGATATGGATGTTCGGTTGGAGACAGCGAGGCTCATCCTTTATAAGGCAGCCTGGTTGAAGTCGCTGGGACGGCATCCTATGCGCGAGTCATCGATGGCCAAGCTCTACGTCAGTGAAGCGTGCGTAGCCAGTTGCCTCGATGCCATCCAAATTCACGGCGGCTACGGCTATATGACGGAATACCAGATTGAGCGCGAACTGCGGGATGCAGTCGCGTCGAAGATTTACTCCGGTACCTCTGAGATCCATAAGCGGATTATCGCCGGACTGCATGGACTGTAAAGACAACTTTCGAGTACGGGGACCATGGCATACATTCTGCAGCAGTTTTTGACAAACAGCGCGAAACAGAATCCCGATAAACCTGCCGTATGGGCACGGGGACGGACCCTCACCTATCGCGAGTTGAATGAGCGGTCGAACCAGGTAGCGAACCTTCTGCGCAGTCGCGGAGTGGAGAAGGGCGACCGCGTCGGTATCTATTTCTCAAAGGCGGTAGAGTCACTGTGCGCAATGTTCGGCGTGCTCAAAGCGGGCGGGGTGTACGTGCCGCTCGATCCACTGGCACCAGTCGAGCGCATCTCATACATCATCAGCAACTGCGAAATGAAAGGGCTGATCACGTCGGGCGAGAAACTGCGTGGGCTGGATGCAGGCAAGATTCCTTCAGTGAAGCTTTTCCTGATCACCGAGGACAAGGCGAATGGACTGGATCGGCCAGAAGTGGCCTCGTGGAGCGAGGTGGACTCGTTTCCGAAGGACTCGTCTCCCGAGCTCCAGACGACCACCACCGATCTCGCTTATATCCTTTATACGTCGGGCTCGACTGGACGCCCAAAGGGCGTCATGCTGACGCATCAGAATGCGCTGACGTTTGTAGAGTGGTGCGCGGAAGAATTCCAGGTTACCAGCGAGGACCATCTATCGAATCACGCGCCGCTGCACTTCGATCTTTCAGTATTCGATGTTTATAACGCGATCAAAGCGGGCGCCACGGTTCACATGGTGCCGGAAGAAGTGGCCAAGTTTCCAGCCAGCCTCGCGAAGTTTATCGAAGAGCAGGGAATCACGATCTGGTATTCGGTACCTTCTGCGCTTGTTTTTCTACTCCTGCACGGAAACATGAAGGCGGAAAAGCTGGCGAAGATGCGGGTCCTGCTTTTTGCTGGCGAAGTTTTCCCGATGAAGTATCTCAAGCAGCTAGCCGACTTCCTCCCGAATGTTGCTCTGTATAACCTGTACGGCCCAACCGAAACCAATGTCTGCACGTACTACCTGGTGGACCGCGAGCGGCTGAAGACACAAGAAAAGCTGCCGATCGGTCGTGCGTGTGCGAATACCGAAGTATTCGCGGTTAACGATCAAGATCAGATCGTGAGGGCACAAGGCGAGACGGGTGAACTTTACGTACGCGGTCCGGCAGTCACTCCGGGTTATTGGGCTGATACGGAGAAGACTCACAAGATGTGCGTCCCGAACCGTTTTCAACCGCACTTCGAAGAGAAGATGTATAAGACCGGCGATCTGGTGATGTTTGACGAATATGGAGACTATTTGTTCCTCGGTCGTCGGGACAGCCAGATCAAGAGTCGCGGGTATCGCATCGAACTTGGCGAAATCGAATCGGCGCTGCTGAGCCACCCTGGCGTGCGCGAGGCGGCTGCGCTGGCGATTCCCGATGAAGAGATTGGAGCCCGGATCAGGGCGGTGGTTGCTCCACACGAGCCGGGCAGTTTGACCGTCGTAGACCTGCAAAAACATTGCGCAGCTCGCATTCCCAGTTACATGATTCCGGAAATGATTGAATTGCGCGATGCCCTCCCCAAGACCTCTACCGGCAAGATTGACCGCGTCTCGCTGACGAACGCGGCGGTAGCTCCGGCCGCTTAAGGCCCAGCAGGCTCACAGTTTTGTAGTCCTGATGTACTTACCGTTTCGGCTTCACTAAATCTGTTGGAGTGTTTAAGGAGAACATGATGGCGAACGATCCCAAGGTGCAGATTCGGCAATTTGTGATGGAAAACGCCCAGGGGCGGGGCATTACCGAGTTGGGAGACAACGACTCGCTGATCGACAGCGGGATCGTGGATTCACTCGGTATTTTCCGCCTGGTTTCCTTCCTGGAAGAGACCTTTGGTGTGAAGATCGGCGATGAAGAGATCGTCAACGAGAATTTCCAGACGATTAGCGACATTGAGCGATTCCTCGCGCAGAAGCAGGGTCAGACGACAGGGCAGGCTCGGGCAACCGCATAGAGACTGCGAATACTGCGCCAGCTTGAGAGCGCTGACTCGTCTAATTCATTTTGCGTTGAGGTGTGAAAATGCTGTTCCGTCGATTGTCTGCATTTACCTTGGCCATCATCCTGTCCCTCCCCACAGGAATGCAGGCTCAAAGTGCGAAGAAGTCCGAGCCTGTATTGCGTCCGGGAGTATCGATTATTCCCGCCACCGAAGGCGGGAAACAGGGTGTTTTGCTCATGGCCTCCAATCGCGGAGGGGCGCCCAACTTCGTCATGCAGGATTCGCAGGCAAATACCGGAGGCAATGCCGGAGCTGCGGATATAAACGTAATTCAACACATCGTTTTCATCGTCAAAGAGAACCGCAGCTTTGACAGCATGTTCGGAACATTTCCTGGCGCAAATGGCGCTACGCAGGGTGTGATGTCGACCGGGCAGCAGGTAAATCTGGGAAGAATGCCGGACGCCCTGCCACGCGATATTGGCCATTCGTGGGGTGACACGCTCGATGCTATGGACTACGGCAAGATGGATGGTTTCGACACCATCAATGAAGTCGGGTTCCAATGTAGCGTCGACGGCGACATGCTTTGCTATACCCAGTACAAGCAGCAGGACATTCCAAACTACTGGGCGTTGGCACAGAACTTCACTCTCGCCGACAACATGTTCAGCTCCATGCATGCGCCGAGCTTCCCGAACCACGTTTTTACTGTGGCGGCGCAGTCCGGGAACATCATCTCGCAGACCAAAAATCCTGTGGATCCGACGGATAAGCCGGCGGCGTGCGCGGATGCTGGCCCTGGCGCGACGGTGAAGATCATGGATCCCCGCGGTGACATCCTGGATGTATTCCCATGTTTTGACTTCGAAACCATGGGCGACCGCCTGAACGACGCCGGTATCAGCTGGAAGTCTTATGCGCCGAAAGGATTCGGTTGGAGCGGATTTGTTGCCATCAACCATATCCGCAACACGGACCAATGGACGCAGCATGCAGTGCTCGACAATCAATTTGCGATCGATGCCGCTGCGGGCAACCTGCCGTCCGTCAGTTGGTTAGTAACTCAGGGCGGCGTGTCTGACCATGCGCCTTGGAGCATCTGCGAAGGTGAAAATTGGATTGTCGATCAGATCAACGCGGTGATGAATGGGCCACTATGGAATACGACGGCTATTTTTCTAACCTGGGATGACTTTGGAGGGTTCTACGACCACGTGCCGCCTCCATTGCCCGCGCCGGACCCATTTGGGCTTGGTCCACGGGTTCCACTGATCGTTATTTCGCCTTATGCGAAGGCGAACAACATCAGCCATACGGTGTATGAATTCGCCTCGGTATTGAAATTCATGGAAGAGCGGTTCACGCGTCCGTTAAATTTGCCGTGGCTCACGTCGCGTGACCAAAATGCAAACTCAATAGATGATGCGTTCGATTTCAATCAGTCTCCTTTGCCGCCGATTTCTCTAACCAAGCGCAGTTGCTCGCCAGTGGCGACGACGGCAGTTACATTCCCGCCAGCACAGCCCGGCAAGGTGGGAGTCACTCGAAGCATCCTGATTGCCAATTACGACACGCAAAAATCTCTGTCGTTCAGTTCATTCAATCTGTCGGGGGCTGATTTCTCGGTGACAAACACCTGCACAGCACCGCTGCCTCCGAATCCCGGCCGTCCTTTTTTCTGTAACGCGAACGTCACGTTCAAGCCGACTGCACTAGGCACTCGGACTGGCACGTTAACCATTACGGACAGTGACGAGACAAGTCCGCAAACGGTCTCGCTTTCAGGCATCGGATCGAACCTAGTGGTATCACCTTCGCTGCTAAATTTTGGGACAGCGCAGGTGGGTTCCACGACCTCCAAGTTGAATGCGACTTTAACCAATGGCGGCACGACGGCGGTGACCTTGAATGCCATCAGTCCGTCCGGCGACTTTAGTCCTACTACAACGTGTCCGGTCCCGGGCACATTGAACCCCGGCGCAAGTTGCACGATGAGCGCTACCTTCTCCCCTACAACACCGGGGTCGCGGTATGGTTCTATGACGGTCAGCAGCAGTGACCCCGCGAGTCCTACCGTCTTGAACCTGACGGGAGAAGGAACGAACGTCACGCTGACAGGTGGGCTTAACTTTCCCGCGCAGCCAGTCGGCACGACGAGTACGCCACAAACAGCGACCCTTACCAACCAAAGCTCGAATCCGATCAATATTAGTAAGATCTGGACTGTTTCAACAGTCGTACCTCCGATCGGAAAGCGTGTCATTCTGCCGCAGCCGAGCGCGGAGTTTGCGCAGACAAACGATTGCGGAAGCAGCCTGGCAGGGGGTGATAGCTGCACGATTACAGTGACCTTTACTCCGAACACGACAGGCACGCGTGCTGCCCAGGTGCAAGTGGAGACGGACCAGGCAGACAGCCCGAACCTCGTAGTCCTCACAGGTACCGGAGCAGCAGCGCTGACGAATGCTGAACCTTACATCAACCAGCCTCTAGTTCCGTCGGCAGTTGCCCCAGGCGCTGGGAGCTTTGCGTTGAAGGTGAACGGCTTCAACTTTATCTCCGGCGCAACGGTGAACTGGAACGGATCGCCGCTATCGACAACATTCGTGAATGACGATCAGCTAAGCGCCACCGTGCCAGCAGCTAATGTGACAAGCGCCAAGACTGCCTTCATCACGGTGACGAATCCTGCACCGGGCGGCGGAGTATCCAACGCGGCATTCTTCCATGTGGTGAATCCGTTAACCTCGGTCACGCTTACGAAAAGTAATGTCCAAGTTGGACAGAATCCGCGATGGGTGACCGCTGCCGACTTCAATGGCGATCAAAGACTCGACCTTGCTCTCGCGAACTTCAATTCCAACTCGGTTTCCATTCTGCTCGGCAATGGAGATGGAACATTTACGTTGAAAACGACTCTCACCGTTGGAGCGGGCCCGATCAGCATAGCGGCGGCGGATATTAATGCAGACGGCAAACTCGATCTGGCGGTCGCCAACCAGACAGAGAATGATGTCTCCATCTTCGTCGGGAACGGGGATGGAACATTCACTCCAATGCCTGGCAGCTTATTCCAAACGGTACAGCCTACTTGGATTTCGGCCGCCGATTTCAATGCGGACGGCACGATTGACCTGGCAATCGCGAACAACATCGATCCGACCGTATCGATATTCCTGGGCATAGGTGACGATACGTTTTACCCAACGCCCTCGCCACCAGTCGGTCGCGCGGGGCCAATCTCAATTGGGGTCGCTGACTTCAACGGGGATGGAATCGCAGACTTTTCGGAGCTGAACAGTACCGACAAGTCGGTGAGCACTGCCTTGGGCGTGGGAAATGGAACATTCACTGCGGCTACGAACCGTCCGGCAGTGGGTAGTGGACCTAGTTCAATGGTTGCGGCAGATCTGAACAATGATGGCAAGATGGATCTGGCGGTCACGAACAAAACCGACAACACAATCACGGTGCTCCTTGGTGTAGGGGATGGGACATTCCTCGCGAATCCCAACCTTACAACAGCCAACGGACCCCAATTCATCGTTGCCGGCGACTTCAACGGCGATGGGAAGATTGACCTTGCCAGCATCAATCAGACGGCGAACAGCATGTCATTGTTCCTGGGCAATGGAGACGGTACGTTCAAGCCGAAGACCGATTTCCAGACCGGAACGAGCTCGACAGCAGGAGCCGTCGGGGACTTCAACAACGATGGACAGCTTGACCTGGCCGTTGCGAACGGCAGCTCCAACAATGTTTCGATCATGAAGCAGGGTGGCGGAGGAGGAGGACCGATTGTTTCCTTCACTCCGACTAGCCTGGCATTCTCGGTGGTTGTTGTCGGTCAGACGTCCGCGCCGAAGAACGTAACCATGAAGAACACCGGCAATGGCGTGCTAAATATCACCAGCATCACAAGCACGACGACGGACTACACGCAGACGAATAACTGCGGAAGTAGCCTCAATCCGGGAGCAAGTTGTACGATCAGCGTGACTTTTGCGCCCGGCACTGCAGGGTTGCTGAATGGAACAATCTCGGTCACTGACAATGCGCCAGGCAGTCCGCAGACGGTGCCTCTCAGCGGACGCGGAACCTTCCTGAGAATCGCGCCGGGCACTCTGAACTTCCCTGACACGCCAGTGGGGCAGACTAGTGCTCCGATGCAGGTGAGGATGATTAACCAGGGCACGACGCCCATTTCGATTAGTTTCCAGATTACGGGAACTAATGCCGGGGACTTCGCGATCGCCAACACGACATGCGGAGCGAACCTCGCAGCGGGTGCCCAATGTCAAATCCGCGTGACGTTCAAGCCGCTACAGACGGGTGCTCGAAGCGCAGCCGTTTCGATCAACGACGGGTCGAGCGGCGGCATCCAGAAGGTGAACCTGGGCGGAAACGGAACGTAACGAAGACTGCAGTCTGCTGTACTTTCATTGCCCGGCCGCGCTAGGAATCCGCGTGGCTGGGCATTATGTCATCCGCCAGCATCAGCGATGAACAAATTGTCCACGAGATTCCCTCCCATTCGTAACACCTGAGCGGACCCCTCCCCCTCCGCATCCTCACGATCAGGCCGAGCCCCGGCAGACCCATAAAGTGCAAATTTTGTGCCGAGTCAGCAGGTCTGACTCGGCGGATTCATACTGCGTTGAGGTGGAAAAATGTTCTTCCGGCGATTTTCTGCATTCATACTGATCACTATCCTGTCCCTTCCAACAGGAATGCAGGCTCAAACCACGAAAAAGTCTGAGGCCGTACTGCGTCCGGGAGTGTCGATTGTTCCTGCCACGGAAGGCGGGAAGCGCGGTGTCTTGCTGATGGCGTCCAATCGCGGAGGCGGCCCAAGTCTTGTGCAGCAGGATCAGCCGGAGAGTGGAAGTGGCGGGGCTGGAGGCCAGGCCGGAACCGCGTCCTGTGTGCCGGACTGCAGCGTGATCAAGCACATCGTGTTCATCGTCAAAGAAAACCGCAGCTTCGACAGCATGTTCGGACTATTCCCAAATGCAGAAGGCAGAAACCAAGGCGTCATGTCGACTGGTCAGATTGTGCAGTTGGGCCAAATGCCGGACGCTTTGCCACGCGACATCGGGCACTCGTGGGGAGACACGCTCGATGCCATGGATTACGGGAAGATGGACGGATTCGACCTCATCCAAGAGAATCCGTTTCAATGCACCCTAAACGGGGATATGCTCTGCTTCACGCAATATCAACAGACAGATATCCCCAATTACTGGAAACTGGCGGACAGTTTTGTCCTGGCGGATCACTTCTTCAGCTCGATGCATGCCCCGAGTTTCCCGAATCATGTGTTTACGGTGGCTGCGCAAACCGGCGGCATCATATCGCAAACCAAGAATCCGATGGATCCGAGCGACAGGCCGGCCGCGTGTGCGGATGCGGGACCCGGAGCTACCACGAAGGTGATGGATCCACGCGGAGACATTCTCGATCAGTTTCCCTGTTTCGATTTTCCGACTATGGGCGACAGCCTCAATGCTGCAGGAATCGACTGGAAATCGTATGCACCGAAGGGTTTCGGCTGGAGCGGCTTTGTTGCCATCAATCACATTCGCAACACAGATCAGTGGACGCAGCACGCAGTGAATGACAGCATCAAGATCAACCAATTTGCCCAGGATGCTGCGGCAGGAAACTTGCCGGCTGTTACATGGTTGGTAGCCGAAGGCGGCACGTCAGACCACGCACCCTGGAGCATCTGCGCAGGCGAAAATTGGATTGTCGACCAGGTCAACGCAATCATGAATGGGCCGCTGTGGAACTCGACAGCGATCTTTCTAACCTGGGACGATTTCGGCGGCTTTTACGACCATGTCGCACCGGACAAGGTCGATCAATACGGATTAGGTCCACGTGTCCCGCTGATCATCATTTCGCCTTATGTGAAGGCAGGGACTATCTACAAGAGGCAAGCAGAGTTTGCGTCGGTACTGAAATTCATGGAGAACGTGTTTGGGCTGCCAGCCTTAGTCGAAAACCGAGACGGTAATACAAACTTAAGCGATCTCACGGATGCATTTGACTTCACTCAGGCTCCACTTTCGCCGATTTCCTTGACCAAGAGCTACTGTTCACCAGTGGGGACTAAGACGCTGGATTATCCAGCGGCATTGCCAAATAAGCCAGGCGTTACGCGCAGTGTGCTGATTGCGAACTATGACCCGCAAAACTCGTTAACGATTGATTCGGTGGTCTCGAATAGCCCGGAGTTTGTGGTTGTTCCGGATCGTATATGCACGCAGTACCCGCACACTCTCATACCGAACCCTGGACGACCCGCGACATGTACGCCGAATGTGACCTTTAAGCCATCAGATCTAGGGCCTAGGGCGGGGACGTTGACCATCACGGATCACTATGGTTCGAATATTCCCGACCCGGGAAGTCCTCATGTTGTGACTCTGACCGGGGTCGGATCGGCACTTACATTGGCTCCGACCTTACTCAGGTTTGGAACGGTGCCCGTGGGCTCTACAACTGCCAGGCTGAATGCCACGTTGAAGAATAATGGGCCGACCGGGATTACCATCAACTCGATCCAATCCAGCGATCCCGACGACTACACAGCTTCGAGTACATGCCCATCACCGGGAACGCTGGATGCAGGAGCAAGTTGCAGGCTAAGCGCGCAATTCCATCCATTAACTGCTGGAACAAAGTTTGGCAGCATCACTGTGAACAGCAATGACCCGTCCAGCCCAACCATGCTCGGCCTGACGGGAGAGGGCACGAATGCCGCGTTCAGCCCAACTGGCTTCGCCACCTTTACCAGCCAGGTAAGTGTACCGAGCGCTCAACAATCGATCACGATGACCAATATCTCCACTAGCGGCGCTATCAATATTACGAAAATCTGGGACGTGGCGACGGTGAAGCCTGAGCAAGGTCCGCCTGTCATTCTGCCGCAGGACAGCGCCGAATTTGCGCAGACTAACAACTGTCCCAGCACCCTGACAGCGGGCAGCAGTTGCACCATCAACGTGATCTTTACGCCGAATTCAACCGGCGAGCGTTCGGCTCAGTTGCAGATCGAGACCGATCAGCCCGACGGTCCATACATCCTGCCGCTGAACGGGACCGCCAGTCCTGCACCCACCAATAGGGAGCCCTTCATCACCCAGCCGCTGGTGCCGAGTGCGGTAACACCCGGTGGTGCAAGCTTCACGTTAACCGTGAACGGGTTTAACTTCCTCCCGAATGCCGTAGTCAATTGGAACGGGACACCGCTCCCGACGACCTTCGTGAATGGCGATCAGGTTACCGCCACGGTGCCAGCGTCGAACGTAACCACCGCGAAAACCGCGCTGATCACGGTGACCAACCAACCGCCCGGCGGAGGAACCTCGAACGCCGCCAATTTCCACGTTGTGAATCCGACGGGATCGGTAACACTTGCGAAGAGCGACTTTGCAGTCGGGAACAACCCAAGATGGGTAACTGCCGCCGACTTCAACAACGATCAGAAACTCGATTTGGCGGTAGCGAACTTCGGGGCCAACACCGTGAGCGTTTACGCTGGTAACGGTAACGGGACCTTCACACCGACATCCCTACCACTGGCTACCGGTGCTGGTCCAGTGAGCATAGTGGCGGCAGACTTCAACGGCGACGGTATTCTTGATCTGGCAGTTGCGAATCAGACGTTGAACGACATCTGGATCTTCATGGGAAACGGGGACGGAACCTTTGTCTCGAAGGGCGAGGTCTTCCAGACGGTTCAACCTACATGGATCGCGGCTGCGGACTTCAACCAGGATGGAGCCATCGATCTCGCGATTGCCAACAATGTTGATCCGACGGTGTCGATTTGGCCCGGCCTTGGGGACGGGACGTTCTATCCCGCGGATTCTCCGCCGGTAGGCCGGCCGAACCCACTTGCGGTGGCGATTGCGGATTTCGATCCACTGACGACTTTGGGGCCGTTCGGAGTTCCGGACTTTGCGGAACTCAACAGCACAGATAAGCCGCAACCAACTGTGAGCTATGGATTGGGAGTGGGATCAGGGAGTGCCACGTTCACCTGGACGTTTGTGGAGCCTCCGCCTCCGCCTCCGCCGGTATGGCCGACGACTGGTCGCGGCCCGACCTCCATGGTGGCGGCCGACTTCAACGGTGATGGATTCGTGGATTTGGCAGTTACGAACCGGACAGATGCTACGATCTCGATTCTGCTGAATCAGGGAAATGCTAACTTCATCTCTAATCCAACGTTGACGACCGCTGTTGGTCCTCAGTTCATTGTGGCCGGGGACATTAATGGCGATGGCAAGATTGACCTGGCCAGTATCAACCAGTCCTCGAATAGCGTTTCGGTGTTCCTGGGTAATGGAAACGGAAGCTTCCAGGCGAAGCAGGACTTCCGGACGAGTGCGAGTCCGGTTGCCGCGGCGGTTGGCGACTTTAACAACGATGGCTTTCTCGATCTGGCGGTGGCAAACAGCAATTCGAACACCATATCGATCATGCGGCAGAATGGCACCGGCGGACCGGCCGTTTCGTTCAATCCGACGAACCTGTCGTTCTCTGTCGTGACCATTGGCTCGAGCTCATCGCCGAAGGGCGTCGTCATGACCAACTCCGGTAGTGCGGTGTTGAACATCAGCGGCATCGCGACGACTACGGCCGATTATTCCCAGACGAATGACTGCGGGACCAGTCTCAGCGCGGGAGCTAGCTGTACGATCACGGTCACATTTACTCCGACGCAATCAGGATTGCTGAACAGCACAGTGGCAGTGACGGATAACGCGCCGGGCAGTCCGCACACTGTGCCATTGACGGGGCGTGGAACCTTCCTGAGGGTTTCGCCGGTTGGGTTGAGTTTCGGAAATCAGGCTGTCGGTACCACAAGTGCGCCGCAGCAAGTGAACATACGCAATACGGGTACAGTGGGAATGCCGGTTTCGTATCAGATCACCGGGACGAACACGGGGGATTTCAGCATCCAGGCCACGACATGTGGAGCGAGTGGATTCACACTTGCTCCCGGAGCAACGTGTAACTTCCGCATGGTGTTCACACCGTCGCAGACCGGCGCGCGCAGCGCGGGACTGTCGGTTACCGATGGCAATAGCAATGGTGTGATCAAGGTAAACATGACTGGGAACGGAACGTAACGGGGATTCAATCAAAGTTAGGGTCCGGCGCATTTCTGGCCGGAAGATTATCAGCCGCATCCGAAATGGGTGCGGCTGATTTTTTTTGCGGCGATGAAGTGAGTGATCCGGCTGGTTACAAACTGGTCTGTCCCTTCGGAATTAGGGGATTTGCAAGGTGAGTTCTCGCTCATATTCGGAAACACAAGGTCCCTCCACTGCGCTTGGCTTCGCCTGCGCTTCGGTCGGGATGACAACTATTTTGGCCACAAGTTGCGTAAATCGGTGAATGTAGGCCATCCGACAAAGCATGCTAGTCTGAGCCGCCAACCTTGGATGGCACAGATTTCTTTTGCGCGATCCATGCATTCACCTGCTTCTCGAGCACCGTGAGGGGAAGTGGTCCGTTCAGCAATATGGCGTCGTGAAATTCACGAAGGTCGAAAGCTGGACCCAGTTCCGTAGTGGCGCGCTGGCGCAGCTCCTTAATCTTCAGTTCGCCGATCTTGTACGCGAGGGCCTGGCCGGGCCAGGAGATGTAGCGGTCGACTTCGCTGGTGGCGTTGTATTCGCTGGTCGCCACATGGGCCACGAAGTAATCGATGGCCTGCTGTCGTGTCCAATGCTTCTGATGCATGCCGGTATCGACAACCAGCCGTACAGCCCTCCACATTTCGTTGCTGAGCTTGCCAAATCGAACGTAGGGATCGTCGTACAAGCCCATCTCATCACCCAGGGATTCCGAGTAAAGGGCCCAACCCTCCTGATAGGCACTGTAGCCGCCGTATCGACGGAACTTGGGGATATCCTTCAATTCAATTGCAATGCCACCCTGGAAGGTATGTCCGGGGACGGCTTCGTGCAGGATGAGCGAGGTTATCTCGTATTCGGGCCGGGTTTCGGGCTTGTACGTATTCATGTAGAAGTAGCCGGGACGAGAGCCATCGGGCGCGGCCGGGCTAGCATAGGCTGACGGCATGCCTGCGGCGATCTCTCTGGGGACGGGCTGCACGCCATAGGGCAGGCGTGGGAACGAGCGGAATAGCTTTACAAGAAGCGGATCGACGGTCTTGGCGACGGAGCGAGTGTACTCAAGCAGATCATCCTCATTCTTGGCATAGAACTTCGGATCGGTACGGAGATACTTGAAGAAGTCCTGCATCGATCCCTTGAAGCCGGCCTGGTCTTTCACCTTCTCCATCTCGGCGTTGATACGGTCGACTTCTTTCAGGCCTATGTCGTGAATTTGGGCCGGGGTAAGCGTCGAGGTCGTCATGGACTGTGCCAGGTAGGCGTAGGTCGAGTCTCCGTTAGGAACCTGCCAGGCACCGACCTTTTCGAAGGACGCAGGGACGTATTCTTTCTGAAGGAAAGATTGGAACTTCTGAAATGCAGGAAGAACAGACGTCTTGATGACTTGCCGGGCGGAGTTCTGAAGTCGCTGCTTGTCGATGTCGGAGAAGGTGGCCGGCATTTTCTTAAATGGCTTGTAGAAGCCATGTCTCGTTGGATCCTGCCAGTCCATTTCCTTGAGCTGGCCAAGAATCTTGTCTCCGATTACTTTCGGCAAGAGGATGCGCTGGTGGATACCCTCGCGCATCAGGTCGATGTTCTGATCCATGTAGACGGGGAAATTGCCCATGCGCGCGATCCAGTCGTCGTAGTCCTTGACGGTCTCGAAGCGGAGGGAATTCACCAGGCCCTCTACGGTCTGAATCCCGCTGAAGGTGTTGGTCCGCACCAGGTACCACTTGAATGGCTCGCCGTTCGTGTAGTCGGTCAGGTTGTACTCGAAGACGTCGTAGTTCAGTTGGTCGTCGCTGGAGAGCTGGGTGCGGTCAATTTTGTGGAGGTCGTCAAGAACTTCGCGGCCGTGCTTGTAATCGGCTTGGACCGCAAAAAGGCTGAGATCGGACCACTTGTCATTCCAGCGGCGGTCGCCTAATAA
>Ga0066903_100000276_pt1 | contig 29916 bp, 47 predicted proteins | sample PanSoiMetaGPlot1_FD_67491 | JGI IMG/M metagenome (GOLD analysis project Ga0066903, IMG submission 67491) | Tropical forest soil microbial communities from Panama analyzed to predict greenhouse gas emissions - Panama Soil - Plot 1 (version 2) | ecosystem: Environmental > Terrestrial > Soil >... | reverse complement strand
GGGGGGGGTGGGGGGTCCGGCGAGGCGAAGCGGTATTGCCCAGGCCCCCCCCAGAAACGCGGCGCAATTTTTTATTGCGCGGTGATTTAATTGTCCTTGGCGGTATCTGGAGAAGGGGGTGGCTTTTTTAGGGTTGGGTCCGTTCCCGTAATTTTTTAGCGGCTTGGCGGCGGCGGTAGGCGGCTTGTTTCTGTGCGTTGGTTAGGGCGTTACCTGTTTTCGGTCGACCGCGGGGCTTCTTTGCGGTTACGGTTACGGGTGTTACGGGTGTATTAATGGTTACGTTGACAGGAGGTAGAGATGGTTGATCGGTTGAGCCGGGAGGAGACGGAGGAGCGGCTGGAGGATCGGGAGCGGCTATTGCACTGGGTGATGGCGGTAGCGGGAGAGTTGAGCCATGAGGAGTTTTTGCGGATAGGGGCGCCCGAGGTGGTGTGGTTGCGTTATCGGGAGGAGGTTGAGGAGTTTCGGCGGCGGTGGGAGCTTTCGGATGCCGGGTCGCCGCCATCCGCTCCAGGGCCGTCTGTCGTCGCGCGACCGGCTTCGGAGGCGGCTCCTTCGGGAGCTGGCGGGTTTCCACCCGTGGGGAGCCGCGGCTTGGGGTGACGCCTTCGCAGTTGCGGTAGTGGCGTTTGCCGCAGAGGCGGCAGAGGGGTGCATCCATGGGAGGCCTCGATGGCTAAGGCTCACGCTCGTTTGGCGTTCCGGGTTGAGGGTGACTGGTGGGTTGCATACTACGCCAAGCCTGAGGGGTTGATGGCTCTTGCGTTGCGCGTGACATTGCGTTACACTGCTATACATGAAGCTGCTAAAGCCGGGACAGCTTGTGGGCGAGCGGATTGAGGAACTGGAGGCCGAGGTCGAGCGGCTGCGGGCCGAGCGTGCTGGCGACCAGCAACGGCTATTTCACTACGAATGCAAGCTCGCATTGCTCGCCGACACCGCCGCCTTCCTCGACCGGCTGGCGGAACGGCTGCAACGGCTGGTCGCGTGCGATGTGCCGGTTGATGTTGGCTTGTCCGCCGCCGAGTGCCGCGTGCTGGCGCGCGAACTGCGGGGCGAGACAACAGGCTATAACCCACCGCCGCAGGGGCCGACCGGAGAGTGAGACGTGAGCGACATCGTTGAGCGGTTGCGCGCCACGACGCTGGACAAAGACAATTTCTCGCGCATGGGCAGTGAGCGGTGGTTGCCGATCGGGCTGGCGAATGAGGCCGCTGCCGAGATCGAGCGGCTGCGCGCCGAGCTTGCGGAAGAACGCGCGATGCTCAGTACGACGATGGTCGAGAACTTGCGCGCCCAACTCGCCGCCGCCGCCGCCTTCCTCGACCGGATGGCGGAGCGCCTCTCGCACGACGACATGATGACTGACGCGGAAGCCGCCACCGAATGCCGCGAGATGACCGCGAGATTGAGAGGCGACGATGCAGACCGCCGGTAAGGCGCCATCGGTGCGCGCGATGGAGAACCGCATCGCCGAGCTGGAAGCCGAGATCGAGCGGCTGGCAGCGGCTCATGCCGACAAGGCTGAACTGGTCATCCGCTTGCAGGACAGGATCGACGCAGTCGCCGCCTTCCTCGACCGGGTGGCAGGGCGGCTGGACAACTACTTCGATGACATTGCTGGCGACTGCCGCGCGATGGCGCGCAAACTGCGGGGCGAGACATGAGCCTACTGAACCCCAGTCTGCCGTTGGTTGAGCGGCTGCGCCTGCGGTGGCGGCGCGACCCGGAGATATGCGCCATTGACATCGAGGCGGCCGACGAGATCGAACGGCTGCGGGCCGAGAACTTACAGTACCGCGAGATCATCGACGGCTACTCGCGCACTGGCTACACCGTCATGCGCGCCCAACTTACTGACACCGCCGCCTTCCTCGACCGGATAGCGGGACGGCTCGACGTTGGCGATCTCAATCAGTTGGTCGCCGACTGCCGTGAGATGGCCCGGCGACTGCGGGGCAAGATATGAGCGACGAACTCTATTATCTGCGATCCATCCTTGGAAACCTGCGCGAGATCAAGAGTGCATTAGCGTATGGCCCAACTCTCGCTGGCGAAGTGCTGGCCGACAATATCAACTGGCTGGACTGCTACATCGACGCACGCGAGAAGGGAAACGCCGAGGTCGCCAACTTCCTCGACCGGCTGGCTGCGCGGCTCGATAATCGCACGCTCACGCATTCGCTGAAAGACGCCGCCGCCTGCCGCGCGATGGTGGCGCGGTTACGAGAACCAGTAGCCGTGCAGGCCGAGCATCCAGCGCAGGAACAGGACCAGACAAAGTAGAATCAGCGTGCCGCCGATGAGTAGCTCGATCGCCCGCTCCAGGCAGCCCCTTTCATCGGAGTAGTACGGCATGATCAAGGCCACCGCGACGGGCGAGACATGAGATGGGCGCGACCAGGACGCTGATGAAGCGCTTCGACTGGGGGTCGTTGACCCAGGCCAAGGTGCAGGCGGCGAAGCCGCAGCGCTGGCCGAGGTACTTGCACCGGGGAGAGAGACAGCGCAGGCTCATGAGCGGTGATTCTAACACTCGCTCTCAAGCTCATTCTCAAGGAGGCGCTGCTCATGGCCAGAAGTGACACCCGACCGATCGTAGGGGACATCGTGTGGTTCTATGCGGCGGCGCCGCCCGGCACATGGCCCTCGGCGGCGCTGGTGGTGAACATTGCGACTGCCGCCGGTTCCGGCTTCGGCGTCCCCCTTCCTGGCTCGGGCCCGGTGCTCGATCTCGTGGTGTGGGCGGCGGCAGGGACCTCCAGCGTGGTTACCGGAGTTCCGTTCTATTATGGCACGCGGCCCGCCACCAACATCGCGTGGTGCACGAAGAAGCGGGTCAACATGCCCGGCGGTGCCACGGCGTGGCCGGGGAACAACTAACTCTGACAGGAGGTCACCATGACGACGAACGAAGGTGCGAGTGCGATTGCCGGGCGTGACGAGAAGGGCAAGCCCCTGACCAAGGAAGAGGTCGAGGAGCGCACCAAGAAGAAGCTCGAAGCCGACGAGAAGGAGCACGAGAAGGTCGCCGAGGAAGTGAAGAAGGAGGGCGACGAGGCCGCGAAGAAGGCCAAAGAACAAGAAAAAGCCGACAAGGAGTTTGAGGAGGCCCAGAAGAAGAAGACCGAGAAAAGTGAGCACGGCGCCAACCAAGCGACCGGCGCCAAGCCCGCGGCAGGCCACCGCTAGGCGGCGCATCTACAGCGCCTTGCAGGAGCGCGCCCACGTCTGCCTGACCCGCGTAGAGCTTGCGGTGGCCATGCACCAGTGGGAGTTTTGGCGCGCTTACATTCTGAAGGTTGGACGCTGAAAGTTACGGGAGCAGCGATATGACTGAGACCACTGAGAAGATCATCGGCGATATGAGTGACGTGAAGGTTCAGACCCTGGGCGTGGACATTTGCCCCAGCTGCCTGGGGCACAAGAGGCTCAAGGTCCTCGCCAACCCCGAGGGGCCGCCGACCGAGGTCGAGTGCAGCGTCTGCGGTGGCACTGGCGTCCCACCTCAGAAGAGCTGAACCGCTTGGCGCACCTCATCGGCCATGGCTAGGCTCGCGGGCTCAGTGCCCCACGAGGTGTCTTTCCAGTAGCGGGCGCGCAGGTCCGCAGGCAGCGCCATCCATTGCTCCTTGGTCATCTCGATGCCAGCGCGGCAACACAGCAACGACTTCTGTTTCGGCACCAGCACCCCTCTGATCACCTCGTAGTCCATCGTGTAATCCGCGGGCTGCGGCTGGGAGTACCTCTTGTGTCCGTCGTGCCGCCACTGCCCGTCGTACCACCTCTTTAGCTCTTCCATCGGGCGCAGCTCTTCGGCGGGCATGTGGTGGACGAGGCGCCCGTTGTTGCACCAATCCACGACCTCGCACTTCGCGATGACGTGGCCCATTTGCCAGCCGCGGAACCAAGCCTTCCGGGGGGCGATGTAGCCCGCCAGAACGTAGATGGTGTTCGGCTTGATGCTGTCCTTCGGCGTGGTGCCGTCCTTCTGCTTGGCGGCCCCCACCAGGAGTTCGTTGGGGACGTAAGCGGTCTTGACGTCGGTGAGCATCCAGCGCTGGCGGAAGAGCAGGTTGATGTCCTTTCCGCCGTCGCCGCCGTAATACTTCTCGCTGTTTGGCTTGCCCCCAAATTCGATCACGCACATCTGAAACTCGCCCGCGCAGGCGATGTAGTGTCCGCTGAGCCCGCCCGGCACGTAGTCCCTGCTATCGTCTACCGTGTTACTCTTGTCCGCGCGCCACTCGATGCTCTTTTGGTAATCAGCCTCTTCTTCCGGTGTCCACGCCATGTTGCTCCCCCAGGGAAAAAAGAGCGGCTTGCGTCGTTTCACAGGGAACGATACCTGAACGACGCCTTGTTGCGGCTGAAAGGATCAACCAAGGTCCGAAGACCCTAGCCCATGCCTAAGACCGCCCGCCCGTTGCCGCCGCGGCTGCGCCTCTGGAGCTTAGCCTTTCAGCGCAATCGGTGTCAGCTTCTCGAAGCACCTATCGACCGCGTAGACCACGAACTGACGCATATCGACGCCAGCGTTGGGGTGGGAGCCACCCTTCGACATGATGCGCTCCCGTAACTCATCGCCGGTCTCGCGGATTGCCTCCCAGAGCTTGGGCTCCTCGTCCACGGCAATACACGGGAGATATCTCCCGCAGCGTGCAGTTTCCGGCCCCTCGTCAGCGAGAGTGTCGTACCAGTAGGTGGCGTAGACGATGTAGCGCCAGCTCTGGCGTCTGCACCGGCGCACCCGCACCGTGATCTCCAGGTGCTCGCCTGCATCATCGCCGTAGATGCCCACCGCGATCTCGGGCCACTCGTCCTCGATGATCTCGATCGGGGCGCGGCTGGTGAGCGAGATCGTGCGTCTCTTCGCTGGTGTCGGGGCAGGCGCGGGCACGCCGCCCTCTTCAGGCTTGGCTAGCATGATGGTTCTCCTTTGGTGCCACCTTGGGCCGGTGGCGGGCGAGCTAATCCTGCTCGTCGCCGCGAGACGTGTCAAGCTGAGACGTGTCAAGCAGCTCCTGGAGCGGGTTGTTCATCACCCACTCGCGCGCCTTCTTGAGCGCCATCTGGTGTCCCGTAATCGCGTCGTCCCAGGACGAGTATCTCCAGCACATCTCGTCGTGGCCGCCGTTGCCGACGAACACCATGGTCTCGAACACGATCGGCGGCCCCTTGCCCATGAAGTTGTGATCGAGCCCGAGGAATACCGTACTCACGAACAGCGGGCCGACCCAGTCCTGCTGCACGACCATGTTCTGGCGTTGCTCGATCCATTGCGCCCAGGTGAGGAGATCGACCTTTTTGAGATGATGCTCCTCGTCCAGTATCCAATGCTTGGTACGGTCCTCGTTCATCGGGCCCCAGCCAGATAGACGTACATCGCGCACAGCACGATGATCAAACCCAGAAACACCAGCGTGCTTATCACCGGCTCCATGGAACCCTCCCAGGTAGGCACAAAAAAAGCCGGGGCGAGGGAGAAGTCCCACCTCAACCTCGCCCCGGCAGCTGTCCCTCCTGGAACGCAGCGGGAAGCGGCCCAAAGGCGTCAGGGCCCCCACTTCACATTCAGGACAGTCGTGCGGCAACGGCTCTTGTATAACATAATCTTTTCGTGTGTTAAGTCGTATAGCCGACTTAGCGTGGAACTTTCTTTGGGATAAATGCTCACCCGTTTGGGGACCAGGGGCTCTGACCTATTGCAGCCCATGTGTCTGAAAGAACAGGTCTGCGAACTCGTTGTGGCCCCAGAATCGCGTCAAGTCCTCGTACAGTTTCCGGTGGATAACTATTCCGCGCGGGTCCTCGTGCACATACATGACCAGCTGCGGCCTGCCATCGACTTGCTCGACCGCGAGGTGCCTCAGCGTCACGATCAGCCCGTCCGGCCCGGTCAGCTCCGCTAGCTCGTCGGGTCCAAGGTAGTTCGCCATCTGTCCGCGCCTATCGCCTTGAGTGCCTTGGTCAGCGTCTCCCGTACTCTGGGAGATATGTCTCCGCGCTCGATCACGCCATGGACGATGCCGGTTAACCAGATCAGCTGCGAGGCCAGCTTCTCGTTCTCACGCTCCAGATCACTCTTTACTTGCATCACTCTTTACTCGCATCCATTTTGCCCAACAGCTTGAGCATCGCCCGGTCCAGGTTCGCCTTCGAGAACACCACCTGCGAGGATGGCACGACGTTGGCGATTCGCATCTCCGAGAGGAGATTTTCCACAAGCGTCAGCGCGGTTCCCAGGCACTCCGTCAGCTTCGCTCGGTTCTCGTTGATCTCGACAATGTTCGAGCACGCAATGTTGTAGGCCGCCTTCAGCCGCGCATAGTCCTGCTTCTCGGCGGTCTCCAGGCTGTCAGGTCTCTCTTCGGTCACCGGTGACCTCCTTCATCGCAAGATCGAGCTGATGCTTGGCGCTCTTGACGCCATCGCTCAACACCAGCCCCGAGGGCAGCCACTCCAGCAGCGCCCCCACCAGGAGCACCGCGGCGTTGAGCGCGCGGATCACCTTGGCGGCGTCCTGGCGGCATTGCGCCAGCTCTTGCTCCCACTCAGCGTCTGTTTTGGGCATGGGATAAGCTCATATCATCAGTTGCGAACCGTTACAAACTGTATATGCTAGAAAGATGGGGACAGAACGCAAAAAGCTCGTTCGACCCGGCCCGGTGCGCGCCATGCGCTCCAATGCGGTCATGATTCGCATCACCAACGAGGAACGAAGGCTCTTCGAGCACCAAGCCGCCATGTCTGGTCTCTCGACATCGAGCTGGGCAAGGATGAAACTTCTGGAATTGATTCGGGAGGGAAAGAAGTGAGCCTGCATCGTGACGAAGAAAAAGACCAAGCCAGCGCCTAAAGCTCCCGAGGAGGAGTTCGATCCCGCCGTCCTGCAGGCATCGCTCAAGGCGCTGAAGGCTGAACTTGCCAAGCGCAAGGCGAAGGAGTCGTTTGCCAAGCCCGGCGGGCTGATCGAGTTCGTGCGCTATTTCTGGTCGATCATCGAGCCTGAAACCAAGCTGGTCGAGGGCTGGCTGCTCTACGACATCTGCAATCACCTGGAGGCGGTCACCTTCGGAAAAATAACCCGGCTGCTGATCAACGTCCCTCCCGGCAGCATGAAGTCGCTCATGGTCAATGTCTTTCATCCGGCCTGGGAATGGGGCCCGATGGGCATGGCGCACCTGCGCTACGTGAGCTTCAGCTACTCCAGTGGTCTGACCGAAAGAGACAACACCAAGTTCAAGCGATTGATCACGTCAGAGAGATACAAGGACCTCTATGGCAACGACTTCGCGCTTGAGAAGGAAGGCGAGATCAAGATCACCAACAACAAGACCGGCTCCAAGTTCGCCTCCTCAGTCGGAGGCATCGGCACTGGTGAGAGAGGCGATCGAGTCGTTATCGATGATCCGCACGATGTACACAAATCCGAGTCTGACATTGTGCGAACCGCCACTGTTCGCTGGTTTCGAGAGACTATCACCGACCGACTTAACAGTTTGGATGAGAGTGCGATCATCATCATCATGCAAAGAGTTCATCAGAGTGACATTTCGGGCTTCATCATCGAGGCCGGATGGGCGTACTGCCATCTCATGGTCCCGATGGAGTTCGAGGCCGGACGGCAGCCTTACAATCCGCTCGGATGGGTCGATCCGCGCACTGAGGAGGGCGACCTCGCGTGGCCGGAAAGGTTCTCGCCCGAAGCCGTCGCCAGGATCGAGCAAGAGAAAGGTTCTTGGGCCTACGCCGGGCAATATCAGCAGCGTCCCGCCCCTCGTGGCGGCGGCATCATCAAGCGCGAGCACTGGCGACCATACACCGAGCAAGAATGCGGTAAGTTCGGTGTCCCGTGGCCGAAATTCCCGATCATGTCGTACACGGTCCTCTCGATCGACACCGCGCAGACCGAAAAGAAGCAGAACGACCCCTCCGCGGGCGTAGTGCTCGGTGTCTGCCGCGACATCTGGGAGAATCGAAGATTGATCCTGATGTGGGCGTGGACCGAGCGCCTAGAACTCTATGAGTTGGTCAAGAAGATCGAGGAGACCTGCAAAAAGTTCAAAGTGGATCGCGTGCTCCTCGAAGATAAAGCCAACGGTCACCCCGTGGCCCAGGAGCTACGCCGCCGCGCCAGGATCGTCTCCGAGAGTATGTCTCACAACCCCAAGACCGCCGATCGTGCGGACTTCGGGGTGCAACTCATAACGCCGGAAGGCGATAAAGTTGCGAGGGCGTATGCCCAGCAGAACCTCTTCGAGTGTGGATTGATCTACGCGCCCGCCGAGGCCACGGGCGTGGGCGACTATCTGTTCAAGGACTGGGCCGACAAGGTCATCGGAGAACTCGCCGACCTTCCGAAAGGCACTCATGACGACCTCGCCGACGCCATGACCCAGGCGCTTGCGCATCTGCGCGCACTGGGCCTCGCGACGCTGCCCGACGAAGACCAGCTGGACGACCTGGAGCAGAACAAATACCGCAAGGAGCCCGCGCCCATGTATCCGGCCTACGGCGGCGCGATCTACCCGATGGCCATCCCCCTCACCGTGCGCTGATTCTCACCCACAAAGTGAAAGGACACCATGACCATGCTCTCAGACATTCGGGATGTTGACGAGCCCAGCTTCCGGCGGCACTGGGCCGAGCGCGCCTGGGATCGCATCCAGCTTGCGCACATTGCGGCACTAGAGGAGCAGCTCATCGAGTACGCGGCTGAGTCCTGGCGCTCGATGAACATTCCGCCGCCCACCGGGGTGCCGATCCTGGGCGCCTACCGCACGGGGGTGGCCGTGGTGATGGTGAACCCCATGGGTGACTGGCGCTCCACCAGGGGCGATCCGCAGATACCCCCTACAGCTTGGATGCCCTGCCCGGCGCTTCCCAAGACCTAGTGGGTCACCCTGGCGAATCACATAGATTACGGTAAAGTCCAGCGGCACCTTGCAGGGGCCGCCCATGCTGATTCTCGCCTCCGTCAGTGACAAGCTGAGGCTCACCACACTCTCAGCCAGCGCGACTGACGTCCACGTCTCCTGGCTGGACAACGTCTCGGGTGGCGTCCAGCCGGGGCGCACCAATACCGCCATCATCACCAGCGCCACGACCGATATCTGCCCATCGCCCGCCGCGGGTGTGTTCCGCAGCATCAAGACGATGCACATCCGCAACAAGGGCACGACCAACAACGCCGTCACCGTGATCCACACCGATGGCGCGACCGCCGTCGAGATTCACAAGTGCTCGCTGCCAGCTGGCTTCACCCTTCAGTACATCGATGAGGTCGGCTTCGTCCTGTTGCCGCCGAGCGGTATTTCCACCGCCTCCAAGCTGCTGCTGAAGACCTACGTCCCGTCGGGTACCGTTTCAAACATCATCGTTGGGCCCGAGGTTCTCACCAACACCGACTTCGACAGCTTCGAGTTCGAATGGCGTCTACGGCCCAAGGTGGTGGTCGGTGACCAGCTCGGTTATCTCGTCTCGTTCGATAACGGGGCCACCTATCTCACCGGAAACGTGTACGGCTTTGCCTACTCGTATGGCGGCACCTCCGGTGGCGGCGGGGCCAGCGGCGGGGTTTTGCCGTACGGCTACATGGGGGCGCTTGCCGGTGATTCACCAAACTGGTGGTCGCATGGTCGCTCACGAGTAGACGCACCGTATAAGAACAACGTCGATCACCTGATGATCGGCGTGTCTGGCGGCTACTTCAGCTCCCTCGGTGTGCACATGATTACCTTCTCTTCCTACCCAGGCACCTTTACTGCGATCACCAACTACCAGTTCTACTTCCAGGGCGGCGCCGGTCTGCTCGATATGGACGGCTTCATGAAGGTCTACGGGATCAAGTGAGGAGCGCACCATGCTGATTCTTTCGGGTGCTGGCGACCGCATCCAGCTCAGCCTCACCGGGGCTGCGCTCGACGTCCATGTGACCTGGGTGGATACCGCCAGTGGGGTGATCACCCCAGGGCGGCTCAATCAGTCGGCGACGCCAGGGTTCACCACCGTTTGCCCGACGCCGCCAGCCAGCACCCAGCGCAACGCCAAGAGCATTCACATCCGCAACAAGGATGTGACCGATGCTACCTTCACTCTGCAGCACACTGATGGGGTGACCACCATCGACCTGTTCGGGATGGTGCTGCCGTTCGGCAGGGGTTTCCAGTACACCGACCAGGGCGGCTTCCGGGTGCTGTAAGCATGGCCAGCCCAGAGGTCGAGGTCACCAACCACTATCGCAACGAGAGCGACCTCTACGGCAGCTCTGGGAACAGCAACGGCTTCCCCTACGGCAACCCGGATAATCCCGACGACCCCCTTACGGTGATCATCCAGGAGGACGCGGACCTCCCCGTCCAGAACGTCGGGATCGAGCGGGCCGATGGCTCCCTGATCATCCGCCTGGATGGGAAGCCACCTCGCAAAGAGCCCGATGGCGGTTCGAAGCGCCACGACGCCAACCTAGCAGAATACGTGGACGAGCGCGAGCTAGGCAGGATATGCGATGAACTGCTCAATGGGATTAACGCCGACGACGAGATGCGCCGGGAGTGGCTGGAGCGGCGCGCGGCGGGCATCAAGCATCTTGCACTGAAGATAGAGAACCCGCGCAGCCCCAGCGCCGACGCCGACACCGCGGTCGAGGGCCAAGCCACCGTCCGCTCACCGATCATGCTCGATGCCGTGTTGCGCTTCCAGGCCAACGCCCGCGGAGAACTTCTCGCGGCGGGCGGCCCGGTCAAGATGCGTAACGATTCGACCACCAAGACCCCCCATCGCGCGTTCCTGGAGCAGCAAGCAGCCATCCCGCGCGAGTTGACCGGCGACGATCGGGATGTCTTGGCCGACGACCTGGAGATGCTCTTTAATCGGTATCTCACCGTCATCGACAAGGAGTACTACCCCGACACGACGAGAATGTTCTTCATGCAGGGCTTCGGCGGGTGCGGCTTCAAAAAAGTCTACAAGTGCCCCATCAGACGCCGCCCGGTGTCACGCTCGGTCGACGCCGCCGATATCATTGTTTCCGACAACGAGGTCTCACTGCACGAGTGTGGCCGGGTCACGCATCGTATCCAAATGCGACAGAGCGTGATGCGGCGAATGCAGCTCGCCGGGACCTATGTCGACGTCGATATGACGCCTCCCACGGGCAACACGCCCGACGTGATGCAGGAGGCCGAGCATGACGTCGCCGGGTTGGCGGCGTGGTCGCAGCGCCCCGAGGACTACAAGCACACTGTTTACGAGTGCTACTGCGAGCTGGACATCGCGGGCTTCGAGCACAGCGAGGGCGGCAAGATTACGGGATTGCCGCTGCCGTACCGGGTCTCCATCGACAAAGACTCGCAGACCATCCTGGAGATACGCCGCAACTGGAACGAGGACGACGACCGCTACATCAAGCACATGCCGATCGTGAAGTACCCGTTCGTGGACGGCATGGGCTTCTATGGGATCGGGTTGCTCCACATCATGGGAAACGCTACGGCGGCGATCACCACCGCGTGGCGGCTCGCCCTCGACAGCGCAGGTTTCGCGTCCTGGCCGGGTTTTCTCTACTCAGAGACTGTCGGGCGGCAGGACACCATGACCTTCCGGGTCGGTCTTGGTGCCGGTGTGCGCGTCAACACCGGTGGCCAGCCCATCGGCCAGCATATCATGGACCTGCCGTACAAGGACGTTACGGCGGGTCTGGGACAGATCACCACGCATATTGAGGAAGAGGCGAGACGGGTTGGTGGCACTCCCGAGCTGATGGTCGGCGAGGGACGCCAGGACGTGCCGGTCGGGACGACGATCGCCATGCTCGACCAAGCGGTGAAGGTCTTAGACAGCGTCCATAAGGGCATGCACATCGCCCAGGCCGAGGAATTTGACCTCCTCAAGGACCTGTTCAAGGAGGACCCGGATAGCCTCTTGTGCGCCGCGGCACCCGGCTCTCCCGCATCGCAATGGGAGAAGGAAGACATTATCCGCGCGCTGAACGACTGCAACTTAACTCCGCAGGCCGATCCCAACACGCCGTCTCACACGATCCGGGTCATGAAGGCGGTCGCCCTGGTGCAGCTGGTGCAGCTGAACCCTGCCATGTGGGACCTGCACGCCGTGGTGCGAAGGGTCGCCACCATGGTCGGCATGGGCAACATCGATGAGTTGTTTGCGCCGCCGCAAGGCCAGATGGACGGCAAGACCTCGCAGAAGATGCAGGAGCTGATGGTCAAGGTGATGCAGCTGCGACAGAAAGAGGGCGACTCGCAGCGCAAGGCGCAGCTGGACTACCTGTCAGAGCAGCTGAAGGTCATCAGTCAGGGGATGCAGGTCCAGTCTACGCGCGAGACGAATCAGTCGCGCGAGCGTATCGAGGGGGCAAAGCTCGAACAAAAGAGGTTCGAGACGATGCAGAGCGCGCTGGTGCACCCGGAAGCCGCCCCCGTCTCACAAGTCTTTGGAAGGGTGATCTAGGAGGAAACCATGGCTCATCCGTTCGCTGGACAGGCGAAAAGCTCCGAGAAGGCCCGCCTGAAGCGGCTTACCGGCAAGGCCGGGAAGTCGCACGGCTCCTCCTCGATGTATTTAAAGACCGGCTACCCGAAGGGCGCCGGTACCCAGCGCGAGTACACCATCTCAGGAGGAGGCTCGAAGAGGCGCCCCGACAAACTCGCGGGCGGCGGTGCTGTTGGTGGCAAACACCGCCGCCCGCACGCAACAACCAACATCATCATCTCGCACGCGGGTGGCCGCGGTGGCACCGGTGGTGGCGGTGGTGCTGGTGGCAGGCCCGTTGCAGCTCCCGCGCCCGTTCCAGCTCCGGTGCCGGTTCCTCGACCCGTCCCGGTACCGGTCGGCGCCGGTGCGGGCCCTGCCGTAGGTCCCCCAGGCGGTGGGCTCGCGCCGGTTCGGCCAGCTCTGCCTGCAGGTCCCCCGCCCGGTCCCCCGATGGGTGGTGCGCCCATGCGCCCCCCAGGCATGAAGGCCGGTGGTGTCGTAAAAAAGGCCGATGGTGGAAAGATCGGCTCCAAGAGCATGTCACCGGGAAAGGGCTACAAGGGTTTTCCTAACTCACCGACCACCGAGGTCCAGAGCGCCGTCTCGGCCACGAAAAAGGGTGGATCGGTGGGAAGCTACGCAAGAGGCGGCGCGGTCCTGAAGCGGCAGTACGGCGGCGGTGCCGGTGCCGCTGCCCCCGCGGGTGGCGGCCTTGCCGGGCTGATCGCCCAGGCTCCTGGTCGGAGACCTCTCCCCGAGCAACCGAGCGGCGCGCTCTCGGGTGTTGCTGCGCGGCCCGCACAGGCCAACGTGGTGCCGATGCCCAACATGCCGTCCTCGTGGATGAGCCGCCCGGCGCCTGGGACGACCACGACCTTTGCCAAAAAGGGTGGAAGCGTTCCTCACGACGACGAGGCCGAGGACAAGGCGCTCATCAAAAAGGAGTTCAAAAAGAGGGGGATGGCGGCTGGAGGGCTTGTCAAAACTCCCGTAACCAATGCTACTGGTGGTGGCTCCGGTGGTAAGGCGCGCAAAGCCAAAACCAGGGCTGCGAAGAGCGAACCCGGTCAGACCGGGTCTCCGAAGCCCGGCTCGACGCCGCCACCTCGCGGGATGTCTGGCTCGATCTATCACCAGCAAGGGCATGGCACTAAGTGAGGCGCACGAAGTAGATGCTTGACGGTGCGGACCTCGTCTTCGCGTCTCAGCTGGAGCGCTGGATTCTCCGGGAGCTGCACGGCAACCAGGAGAAACAGGGGCTCGTTCGCAGTGCGCTCAACTCGCGGACCATGGAGGAGCTGGCGCGCGTCAAGGGTGTGATCGACGCTTATGAAGCAGTGATCGAGGTGATGAAGAACATCGCGCGCGAGATGAACGAGCCGCGCGAGCGCGCTGACGGGCAAGGGATGAGGGCGAACTGATGAGCATCATCAATCCCCTGGGTAACGCGCCTTCTCTCGGCTCCATGATGCAGGCGCCGATGCCGCCCTGGCGCACGCCCGAGGAGGCCGAGGATTACCGGAGCGATCCCAAGACCTTCATGCTTGATCGCTGCCAGCTCTGGCTCGACAACATCGAGGTGTTCCACAACTGGATCATCACGGCGACTTATTACCTGCCGGACTTCGATGAGATCGGGAACACCGGTCTAAGGCTTTACCGTTCCGACAAAGCCCACGACGAGGCGCTGTGGCAGGGGAAAGTGGGGCTGGTGATCGCCAAGGGACCTCTGGCGTTCCAGAACGACCACAACGTGGACTTTCGTGGCCAGGACGTGAACGTCGGCGACTGGGTCCAGTACGACATCATGGAAGGGCGGCAGTTCACGATCGAGCGTATCCACTGTCGGCGTCTCAAGGACACACAGGTGGTGATGCGGGTGAAGGACCCGCGGATGGTCTATTGACCTTTAAGTCAACGCCCTGCTGGCGTTAAGAGAGGCAACATGGCTGACGTTAATCCCACTGCAAGGGAAGACGAGAGCATCGTCGTAAACCTGGACGAACCGGAGGAGTCTCCACCGCAGGGTGGTGAAGGCAGGAGCGCAACCGACGTTAATGCCAAGCCGCCGCCGGTCCCTGGACCCGGCTCCTCGCCCGCCAAGCCCCAGGAGGGGCTCGAAGAACTCCAGCGCCAGATGGCCGCCGAGCGCCAGGAGCGGGTGCGCGTCACCCAGATCGCGCAGACCATCGCCAACGAACGCGACCAAGCGATCGCGTTTGCCCAGGAAGCTGAGAGGCGGGGCGTCTCCCAGTACGAACTCTACACCGAGTCCCAGATCAAGGCCGCTGAGGATCGCATGGCCTCGCTCGCCGCCGCCGCCGAGCAGTCCATGCACGACGGCGACTTCAAGCGGGTCGCCGCCCTGAACCTGGAGCTGGGGCGCGTCGGCGGCGACCTCGCGGTGCTGAAACGGGACCAAGCGGTCCTCCAGCAACAGCGCGAGCAGATGACGACCCAGGCTCGCCGTCCTGCACCGCAACAGCAACCACAGCAACCGCAGCAGCAACGGCAGCAGCCCACCGACCCGGTCGAGCGGGCGATCCAGGGGCGCACCGAGCCCACCAAGAACTTCATCAGGAAGCACCCGGAGATCGTGCGCGGTGATGGTACGCTCAAGCGGAACGCGCTCGACGCTCACGAGCGGGCGCTGGACGAGGGCTTCCAGGTCGATACTCCCGGATACTTCGAATACATCGAGAGGTCTCTCGTGGCACAGCAACCTCAGAATGGCGGCGGCAACCCGGCGTCAGTCGCTCGCGCGGGCGCCCCCACCATGGCGGCACCCGTAGCGCGGAACGGCGCCCCTGGTGGGGGTGGTAGCGGTGGCAACACCTTCGTGGCGACACCCAAAATGAGGAGGCTCGCCGAGGAGCAGGGCGTCCCGATCCAGGAGTGGGTGCGCAATTACGTGAGGCTCCTGAATGAGGGGCGCATCACGCCGATCACTTGATGGGCGAGCCCAACCACCACATCGGCAAGCTCCTCCGCGGCTGCGAGGTCTGCGAGCGCAGCGCCTCGCACCATCGCGTCTACGGCACCCGTATGTGCTGCAAGTGCTACGTGCGGGCCGGGTACGCCCCGGCAGAGTGGCACCCCCAGTGCATGGCGGAAGCGGCAGCAAAGAAGGCGAAGCAACATGATCCCGTCCCCCTTCAGAGATAGCCCGCGCGTTGAGCCCCAGGCAGTGATCGCAGGCCTGTCCGGCGGCACCTCGCCACTTCGCGAAGATACCCACGGCGAGCTGCGGGTCGACCCCGATCGCGTGCGTATGAGGAGCGGCCACGCCGCCATCGATCCCTACGACATCACCGACATCCTGGAGCGCTACGCGCCCACGCATGGCGATCCGCGTAGGGGCAACATTGACAACGAGATCGACTTCAACTGGAAGCGCTACGAGACCTACGGCAAGGCGGACTACTCCGAGCAGCGCACCTACCATCAGCAGGGCTGGCGCCCGGTGCTGCACTCGCACTTCCCTGGAAGGTTTGCTCCTCCTGGCACGGAGGGGCCGGTCATTGTCAAGGACATGATCCTCATGGAACGGCCCATGCGCTTGACAGCAAAGGCCAGAGATGAGGAAATGTCAGCAGCGACTCAGGCCATGCAGGTCCACCGTCGCAAGGTCGCGGAGACCCCCGAGGGGAGCGCTCAGCGAGTCGTGTACGCTAACCGCGATACACGCGAATCGATCTCGATCCCCGACTGAGGTCGGGCGCCTCCACTGCCTGGAGGCGAGGGCCAGGAAACTTCACCGCACGGACAGCGGCGCTGCTCGCCAATGACCGGCAACCCCTGGGAGGGGAGGCCAGCTCATGGCGAACACCAACGCACCTTTCGGACTTCGTCCTGTTACCTATCGCGGCGCAGCCCCGTCTTCGGGCGGGATGAACTGGCGCAAGATGCAGAACACTGCGGGCGCCTGTAACCGCGGTGACATCGTCAAGACGCTCGCGGATGGCACGGTTGCCGTCGCAGCTGCCACCGACGTCGCCGTCATGGTCGGCGTGGTCGAGGGGTTCAGGTTCCTCTCATCGGTGATGGGCTATCCCATCTGGACGAACTACTGGCCGGGCTCGGGCGCGCTCGGGCTGGTCGACGTCTGCATAATCGATGACCCCAACCAAGTCTACGAGATCATGGCGAGTGCCGGGCCGATCACGCTCGCGGACATCGGCTCCGCTGCGAACGTCGTGGTCAATGCCTCGACCACGGGCTTCTCCAAGTGGGCGCTCGGCGCTCCCGCAGCCGGTGCGGGCAGCGATGTGCTCGCCTTCAAGGTCGTCGGCCTCGGCAATGACGGCATCAACATCAGCGACGGCTACGACGCCACCGCTGCGAACAACATCGTCCAGGTAGCCTGGAACGCCAACTACTGGAAGCCGGGCGTGCTGGCGGTCTAACCGCGGCGCGATCTGAGGAGGGAAAGTCATGGCCGTTGATCTTGCATCGATCAAGAACGAACTCTTCCCCGGTCTCGCTGCCGTGGAAGGCCGCTACAAGAAGATCGAGACCAAGTGGTCTCGGCTCTTCGAGAAACGCTCATCCAAGATGGCGCTCGAAAGGCGCACGCAGATGGCGTATCTGCCGCTTGCCCAGGAGAAGAAGGAAGGTGCCAGCACCTACTTCGATGACCGGGCCGGTGAGCGCTGGCTCTACAGCGCGGAGATGAAGGAGCTGAGTCTCGGCTACATCATCACCAGGAAGGCCGTCGAGGACAACCAGTACAAGGCTGAGTTCAATCCATCGAACCTGGGCCTGCAGGATGTGTTCGCGACGACGAAGGAAATCTACGCCGCCAACATCTTCAACGTCGGCTCGGTCTTCGACCAGAGCGTCGGCGGCGACCAGAAGGCGCTCTTCGACACTGCTCACCCGACTGACGTCGGCGCTGTGGGCAATCGTCCGGCGGCGGACATCGACCTGAACGAGAGTTCGCTGCTCACGGCGATGACCGTGATCCGCAACAACTGGGTCGATGAGCGCAACATCAAGATCGCAGCTCGGGCCGAGCTGGTCCTTGTTCCTGCTGCCCTGGAACAGGTGATCGTGCGCCTCTTGCGGACTGAGCTGCGACCCGGCACCAACGACAACGACGTCAACGCTATCCAGCACGTCGGCGGCGGACTGCGCGACTACATCGTCAACGAGTTCCTGACGTCGAACTTCGCGTGGTTCATCAAGACCGACAAACGGGGCCTAATTTATTACGATAGGGTTCCGTTCGAGATGGACATGTACGTCGACTTCGACACCGACAACCTCAAAGTCAAAGGACGCGAACGCTACACGTTCTCGTACTTCGACTGGCGCGCGGTATACGGCACCTATCCGACGAGCTGAGCTGATGGCTAGGGGAGCTGACCATGGCGCGTCAACCTGCGGGTCCACTGGGTAACTCCCCGCGCGATGAACGTGACGAGTTCATCGGCGAAGAGGCTGAACTGTGTAAGGGCGGCAAGCCGATGCGCTGGCCGCCCAATCCCACCAAGAAGGTCAACCCCAAGAACACCTTCCACTCCAGCGTGAGTGGCGGGACGGCGACCAAGCGCGCCGATCGCGAGCCTCACTTCCGCAAGGGAGGCTTTGTACGGCGATGAAAGAGGACCCGTTCGCGAAGAAGAAAAAGAAGCTCCCGTTCCACGGCAAGGTCGGTGGCGGCACCTCGCGCCGCCGCGCTGATCGCAAGGCCGGTGGCGGCGCGGTGAAGCGCGCCGATGGCGGCCCGACCGGCGAGGAAGAGCGCAGCGCCGGGCTCAAGAAGCTCAGCGGCGCCATGAAGACTGAGACGAGCAAGTCTCCCGGAGAAGCGCGCCCCTTCGATAATCCGCGCACCACGGCATCCAACATCTCCCGCTACGTGCGGCCAGGGCTGTCGGAAGAGCGCGGCGGCTTCAAGAAGGGCGGTAAGGTCAAGAAGCGCGCTGTCGGCGGCGAGACGGATTGTCCACCCGGCGGAAGCTCGATGCCCGGCACCGGCCCAGGTGCTGGCGGCGGGTTCCCAGCATCCGCACCGGGCGGGGCGATGGGGAACGCGATATGGAATGCGCTGACTGGGCCTGGAGGCGGGATCGCCAACTTCAGGCCCAACATGAAGAAGGGCGGCGGCGTCGGCAAGAAAGACGGCGGCAAGCTCTCAGCTGCCCAGCGCCAGTCTCTCCCGAAGTCTGACTTTGCGCTCCCCGGCCAAGGCACGGGCCCAAAGGGAGCTGGCTCTGGGTCCTATCCGATCCCCGATGAAAGTCATGCACGCAATGCGCTCGCGCGTTCTTCGGGGAAACCTGTGGCAGCGGCGGTGCGCGCCAAGGTGAAAGCCAAGTACCCGGACATCGGGTGATACCTGCGGCAGCCCCGCGGGACAGGAGAGGTCGGATCGCCATGTGCCTCCCTGGCTTACGGAGGTCCGGCCTCTCCGCACATAAGGAAGCTGGATCAAGATGGTTGCCGGAACGAACACCAGCGGTACCTACGACTTCTCGCCTGCGCTGTGCGACGTGATCATCACGGCGTATGGGCGCTGCGGCATTCGCCGTAGCGCAGTAACCCCCGAGCATGTCCTCGACGCGGTTGCTGAATGCAATCTGATGCAGAGCGACTGGTCGAACAAACAGGTGAACCTGTGGACCGTGGACCTGCAGCAGATCACGCTCGTCCCCGGTATCGCGGAGTACGCGGTTGATCCGTCCACCGTGATGATCATGGCGGCCTGGATATCGGAGGGCCCCTCGCCCGACCGCGATCGCATGATCACCTCGCTCGATCGCGACACCTATGCGGCATTCCCGGACAAGACCACGCCGGGCCAGCCCAACCAGTACTGGTTCAACCAGACGATCGAACCGACGGTCGTGCTGTGGCAGCCGCCTGATGACGCGGAGCCGCGCACGCTCAAGTTCTATCGCGCGCGGCAAATCCAGGACGCGGTGCTGGGTGATGGGCTACAGCCCGAGACGCCTTACCGGTTCCTCGACGCCTATGTCGGTGGCCTCGCGTGGCGGATCGCTGTGCACCATGCGCCGCAGCTGGCGCCTGGGCTCAAGACGCTGGCGGATGACAGCTTCAACACTGCGAAGAACCGCGACGTCGAGAAGAGTTCGATGAGGATCGTTCCGGCGATGAGCATCTACACGAGCGCGGTGTACTGATGGGCGGCTTTGCACCCAAAGGCCACGCCAAGCTCGATCCGCAAAAGCCCGCGGCGTTTGCGATCTGCGACATGTGCGGCTTCCAGTACAACCACCGCGATCTGCGCTGGCAGGTCCAATGGATGGGCGTTGAGATACGCCGGACGGGTCACCTCGTGTGCCCGAAGTGCTGGGATGCGCCCAACTATGCGCTGCGCACCAAGGCCCTGCCCGCCGACCCGGTGCCGATCCTCAACCCGCGCAAGGAGCGCCCGAGCCCGGCAGACCACACACTGCATGACCCCGACTACGTACCGCCGAGGATACCGTGACGGCACCATTGAACGCCCAGCTCTGCCTCTCCAGCGGAATCGCGCCGGTCGCGCCTGTGATGCCGATTCCAGTCAAGGTGTTCGCCGCGGGCTCGGTGCCGATGAAGCCGACCAGCGTACAGGTGGTGCGGGTGCTCACCGGCGTGCCCTACGCCCAGGTCGATCCGATTCCGATCGTGTGGACGGTGGACACGGCATTGCCGCAGAATCCATCAATGGCGATTCCCGTCGTCGTCGTATGAGACAACGCCCATGGCAAACGCAGTATATCCACACTTCAAGCAGTCCCTGCTGACCGAGCTGGACGCCAACAAGTCGCTCGATCAGACCGGCGCGAACGGCACCTACTTGGTGCTTCTGGATATCGCCAGTCCAGGTGGGCATTACACCTACTCGGACACCCATCAGTTCTATACGAGCCTCAGCGCCATCCAGGGTACCGAGCTGGCGATCAGCACGCCAGTTGTCGACACCGGTGGCGTGTTCAAGGGCGACACCATGGTGTTCGTGAATGTCACCGGCACCACCGTGGGTGCGTTCGCGATCTTTCGGAAGAACACCGGTGCCAACACTACGTGGCGGCTGGTGCTCTACGAGGACACCGCCATCATCGGATTCCCGGTCCTGGCCAACGGCGGCAACATCGTTGTCGACTGGAACGACGCGGGGATTTTCCAGCTATGAACGATCCCATCATGGGCAAAGGACTGGAGCAGGAACTCTTCGAGCGGGTCGCGCGCGAGTGCAGCGGCGCGGCGCAGCCCCTCGTCATCGGCGTGGCGATCAATCTCCTGGCCAATGTCATCCGCCAGAGCACGCCCACTCGCAAGGCCGCGGAGGAGCTGGTCGACCAGCTGTTCGGTCACGCCAAGACGCTGCTGCTGGAGAAGCACTACGACCCGGTGACCGGGCTACGCAGGACCGTGTTTCCGTTCACCCAGGTCGCGCAGGCGCCATTCCACGCCGAGAAAAGCAAGATACCAACGTGAGGGGAAACGATGCAGCCAGCAACCTTTCCGTTGGAGCTATATCGCGGCGACACTGAGCATATGCGGTTCAGGTTCTATAGCGGGGATGGGACGACCCCGATCGACCTGACCGGAGCGACCGCCAAGTCCGAGATACGCGATCGGCCCGCCGGTGGGATCATCGTCTCGCTGATCTGTACGGTGATCCTTCCCAACATCGTTGACGTGGTTCTCAGCGCGCAGGAGAGCCCCAAGCTGCCCATCACCACCAAGGGCTGCTGGGACCTGCAGATCACCTTGCTCTCGGGCACCGTCCTCACGCCGGTGTCTGGCAAGGTTACCGTAACCGCTGACGTGACGGACAGCACTCAGCCCTATGTCTCGCATTACGGGGGACCGTGATGAACAAGGCTGAGATCATCAATGTCGAGGAGAGCGACGTCCAGGTCACCGTCGATGTCATCGTACCGATGGACATCGATGAGATCGTGGTGACCACCGCGTTGGAGCCGCCCTTTATCACGGGCACGCCCGAGCCGGGCCAGCTCGCGGAGTGGGTCGACGCCACGCATCTGCAGGGCATCCCCGACATCGCCGCCTTCATCGTTGGTCCGGGGCCGTTCCCCGGCAAGCTCGCGGTGTTTGTCGATGGCCATCACATCCAGGCTGGTCACGATGAAGGGAGCGTCGTGCATGCGGCGCCGCCGACCACCTTCCATCAGCTCGCGGGCTTCGCCGATCCGCCTGACGGCACGCTGATCCAGGGCGTTGATCTGCCCGCGTCAGGCCTCACGCGCGTCGGCCCGGTGCTGATGCTGACTGATGATCTCGCGGCGCTGGAGGGCCTCAGCGGCACCCACACGATCTACTACCGCTCTGGTGTCTCGGCCTGGAACCCGGTTGCGATAGGTGCAGGCCTGTCGTTTGTCGGCGACACGCTCACCAATACTACGCTGGCTGGCGACAACACCTGGACCGGCAGCAACACCTGGACCGGCAGCAACTTCTTCAATCCTGGGCCGGTGGTGGTGGGGCACACCGCGGCCATCGATTCTTCAAACTTCAAGTTCCAGACGCACGGCGTCGATATCCCTAACGGCATCGGCATCTTCAACTGGGGCACTGGCTCTCCTGGGTTTGGCTATTTCATCAACAAGAGTAAGAGTGGCGCGATAGGCACCCACGTCGCGGTTGCTGATACCGACTATATGGGGCAGGTCACCTTTCGCGGCAGTGACGGCAGTGCCTTTTCCCCCGCGGCCAGCATCACCTGTTTCGTTGAGGGCGCGGTGGCGTCCGGGCAGGTGCCGGGCAAGTTGACATTCTTAACGCGCCAAGCAGGCACCGCTGGGCCACTTCAGCGCATGCTCATCGACAGCTTTGGCCGGGTAGTGGTTGGTCCGAGCGCCACCTCCTCGCTGGGCGGTTATCTGAGCCTCGTAGGCGCGCTCACCGCCAATGCGACGTTCACCATCGAGGGTTATCAGGCTAGCTCGCCCGGTGCCGCCATTGCGTTGCGGCATTCACGCGGCCCGGCGGTGGGGCAGATCACCGCGCTCCAGCTTAACGATGCGCTGGGGACCATCACGTTTGAAGGCGCCGACAGCGTTCCGAGTCTCACGTCCAATGGTGCGGCGATCACGGCACTGGTGGACGGCGCGCTCGCCAGCAATCAAATTCCGACTCGCCTCGCATTCACCACTTCCAACGGCGTGGCGTTTGCAGAGCGCATGCGGCTCACCAACACTGGCATCTTGCAGATATTCGCTGGCGGCGCCACACCGGCGGCGGGAACTGGCTTGCTGCAGATATCTGCTACGACTACTGGCACCTCCGCCATGAGCATCGACAACTACCAAGCTGCCGCTGGTGGGCCGACCTTTACCTTGCGACACAGCCGTGGCGCTTATGGCACGCATGGCGTGTTGCTGGCGGCTGATCCGGTTGGCATAATCCAAGGGGCGGGGAGCGACGGCAGCAACTGGGTGACGTGCGGTGCCGTCTGGTTCACATGCGAGAGCGCCCCCAGCGCTGGGCATGTGCCGACACAGATCAATTTCGTTACTGAGAACGGCGCCAACTATACCACTCGTGTGAGGATATACGCCTCGGGCGGCTTGGTGCTGGACCCCGCTCTTGCCGATCCCGGCTTCGGAGTGCTGGCGGCAAACAACATCAAGGGCACCATCACCAACAACGATGCCGCCGCGGGCTGTGTGGGCGAATACTTCGAGGGCATACAGGCGTCGACCCTCGCGCTCACGGCCAACGTGGCGGCCAATGTTTGCAGTTGCGGGCCGCTCAGCGGCGGCGACTGGGATATCATCGGTCATGCTAATTTCAGCAGCATCAGTGCCATCGCAACCCTTGAGCTAGAGCCGCACACGACCAGCGCCACCATCAGCGGGAGCCAGCTAAAGTACGTGACGCTCCAGATGGCCAGCGGCTTCGCCGGGGCTGCAACGACGCCAATATGGCGCGTGAAGGTGGCGTCCGGCGCCACGCCAACGGTGTTTCTGGTGGCCCGCAGCACTGTGGCGTGCAACGTGCAAGGTTCCGTTATCGCGCGGAGGAGAAGGTAGATGTCGACAGTCGAACTGCAAGAAAGTGAGTGGCAAGCGGTTGTGAACATCCTGGTGACGGCGCCCTGGAAGGACGCCAATCCGCTTCTGATGAAGATCACCTCGCAATTGCAACATCAGCAGCAACAGCAACCGCTGGCGACCGCCCGTAACGGCAATAGCCAGTCGTTGGAGAACGACAGGCCGTAAGCGATGGCACTGAGGTTCGTCTACGAGCAGGCCTATGCCTGGGCTACGCCGTTTCCGCCGCCCACCCAGGGGATGTACGGCTGGTGGGACGACAGCGGCATCTCGGTCGGCTCGTGGTTTGACGAAGCGCTCACCGATACGCCGATCATCCTCTATTACGTGCTTCCAAGTTTCCACACCGATCCAGACACGATCTATCCGATCAAGAAGGTGTCGGTGTGGTGCTTCCCGGCACTCTACGTTGATCCCGACATCTTCTTCCGTCCGATGAGTGCGCGGCTGATGATTCAGTCCCATCAGATGCTGAAGAACGAGGTGAGGAGGATCAGATAATGTACTGCGGCAGGGACTTCTCACCGCAACAGTCAGGCGAGAGCGAGGTGTTCGGGTTCGACTTCGTCAACGATCTCGATCCCGAGGAAGAGGTCATCTCTGCGATCTGGACGATGACGATGGCCCACGGGGTCGATTCCACGCCCAATCGCCTGCGTGGCGTTCCGTTTGTCGTGGTGCCGAGAGGCAGCACGCGGATGACCGGGACCATCCATCGTGTCGGCGGACTGATTCCGGGGAACACATACACCTTGGGCGCCAATGTCATGACCACGTTTGGCAACAGCGTGGCGCTGCATTCGCACGTTCTGTGCATCACCAGCGCATTGGCGGCAGCAGGTGGCGATGACGGTGAACCGTTGGCAATAGTGTAGCTCTGGGAGGAGCTGGCGATGAACTTCTATGAGTGTGTGAAGTGGCTGCAGACGATGCTGGAGGTGCCTCTCAACGACGAGGACGCCAACTTCACGCGCATCATTCCGGCGATGTTCGCATACGCCGATGGGCGTATCTATCGCGAGCTGGACTTCCTGCAGACCACGAACACCGACAAGATCGTCGCGCCCAAGGGTGAGCGCCGCCTCGTGCTGCCGTCGCGGCTCATGTCGGTGCGCTCCTTGAGCATGTTCACCCCCGGTGGGGTGGTGCCGCCCCCGGACCCAGTGGGGCCCCCGCACACCTTGGATGTCGGCAAGAGAGTGGACCTGGAGCGGGTCACGCCCGAGGCGCTGAACATGTTCTGGCCGACGACGACCAAGCTTGGCGTGCCGCGGCAGTACGCGCTGATCGGGCAGCGCACGCAGTACACGCCGCCACCGCCGCCGCCACCACCGATCGGTACCTACTTCGACATCGCAGCCATACTCGCGCCAACTCCGAATACTTTCTACGTCATCGAATGGATGGGGTTCCTTCGGCCAGAGCTGCTGTCCGCGAAAAATCCCGAAACCTTCATCAGCGTCATCTACCCCGAGCTGTTCCTGGCTTGCTGCATGGTGTTTGGCTGCGGCTACCAGCGGGACTGGGGCGCGCAGTCCGATGATCCGCAGAAGGCGGTGAGCTGGGAATCGCAGTACCAGACGCTGAAGGCCAGTGCCCAGCTGGAGGCGGCCAAGCTGCGCGGCGAGGGTCCGAGCTTCACGGCACTATCCCCGGCGCAGCTCGCGCAGCAGCCGAGGGCGCCGTAAATGCCGCTGAACAAGCCGCAGGCCTCTCCGGGGTTCATCTCCCAGGCCACGCAGGTCCAGGCGGGTGGCGCTTGGTTCTCCGGTAACCTCGTGCGCTGGCGCTTCGGCCTGTTAGAGAAGATCGGCGGGTGGCGGCGGCTGGTCGAAGACATCTTCGCGGCCCCGATCCGCAAGCTGCATGCCTGGGCCGATCTCGACAACGACAAGAACCTCCTGATCGCCACCGACCTCGGGCTCCAGCTGCTGGTCAACGAGACGCCCTACGGACTGGGCTCGCAGCTCAATCTGCAGGGCGGTTACCTCCCGAGCGGCTCATCTGTGTCGGCGACCAAGTTCAGCACCACCGCGGGCTCCAGGACCGTCACGGTCAAGACCGGGTTCGTCGCTACTGCCGGTGGCTCGGTCCTGGTGCGGCTGCCGCTCTCGCTGGGCGGCCGCATCATCCCGGCGGGCAGCGCCTTTGTCGTCAAGAGCGTGACGCTGGGCGTCGGCTTCAGCTTCGACATGCCCGCGCTCGCGATCACCACCGAGACGGATACTTACGGCGTTCGTTTGTACACAAACGATATCATCAACACGATGACGGTGACCTGGAAGGCGCACGGGTACAACGTCGATGACATCATCGAGGTGCCGCAGATCACCACGCTGATCACCACCGGCGTGAACTTCAGCGCCGAGGCGCACCGGTTGTTTCGCGTGGCCAGCGTGCCAACGGCGGACACGTTCACGATCTCGATGGGTGCGTCCGGGACCGGCGATGGCCTCGGCGGAGCCACGCATCAGGTCTATGAGGGCAGCCAGATCGGTGCCGCGACCGGCAGCACGGTCGGGACCGCGATCGGTCTTTCGGTGCTCACCCCGCTGGGTGATCCGCGGGTCAACAGCTGGTTCCTGGCCAATCTCGGCAAGGACGGGTTGGCGCTGGCGAGCGGCGGCCCGCTGCAGGTCTATCATCCGCCGATCAGCAACGGCCCGTGGATCACTCCCGTTGGCGTCGGACCACCGGCGACCGCGCCGCAGCGGTCCAACGGCATGCTGGTGGCGATGCCGCAGGCGCAAGTCATCCTGTTTGGAAGCGAGATCAGCAATCAGCCGGGCGTCTTCGGCAGCGGCGTGATCGATCCGCTGCTTCTGCGCTGGTCCGAGGTCGGCACCTACGACAACTACACGGCGACGGTCAGCAATGAGGCTGGCTCCTACCGGCTCTCGCGCGGCTCCAAGATTGTCGGAGCGGTGCAGGGGCCGCAGGTGACGCTGGTGTGGACCGACGTCGACCTGTGGTCGATGTCGTATATCGGGCCGCCGCTGATCTATGGCTTCAATATCGTTGCCAGCGGCTGCGGCCTGGATTCGCCGCATGACGTCGGGGTCGTCGGCAGCACCATCATCTGGAAGAGCAAGAACAACTTCTGGACGTTCGGTGCCGGTGGCGCCCAGGTGATGCCGTGCTCGGTGTGGGACTATGCCTTCAACGACATCGATGAGGACAACATCAACAAGTCGTTTGCCGCGCCCAGCTCATCGACCACCGAGGTCGGGTTCTATTTCCCGTCTAAGACGGCAGCGGATGGCTTCAAGGATCAGGGCGGCAACCTGCTGCTGCTCTCGGGCGACATCGACAATGCAATGCGATGGACGCTGACAGGTGCGGTGCTGTTTACGCCGTTGCTGGCCAAGCAGGTCTACGTCTACGAAGAGGGCTACGAGCCATCAGGCTGGTGGGATGCAAGTGGCCTGAATGTGTTCAGCTGGCTTGACAGCGATCTGCAGGCGCACCTGGAGCAGGTGATCTTCGCGCCTGATGGCAGCGCCAACGTGTTCTCGCTGCAGTCGACGGCGACCAACGGCCTGCATCAAGTCGCGCAGACCATCACCAAGAACCGGGTGAGCAAGACCTACACGCTGTCGGTCTATGCCCACAACAGCTCGACGCGAAGGCTGACGCTACGTGCATCGACGTCGGCGGGCGGCGCGTATGCGACCTTCGACGTGGTTGCTGGTGCCTTGGTGACGTCCGGGGTGTCGTCACCGGCATTCAAGAAGCTCAAGGCGCTTGTGCTGACGGACAAGCTCGGAACCGGAACGAACGGCTGGAAGAGGTACACCCTCACGTTCACCAGCGATGATAAGCCGACGCTGGAGGTGGCGTTCAACAACACCCTCAACACGAACGCGATCAGCTATCCTGGGGATGTCACCAAGGGCACGCTCATCTGGGGGCCGCAGCTGGTCGAGGGTGACGATCCACTCGACTATCAGGTCACGGGCGCGTTGCTGCCGCAGAACGAGTGCTCGCTCTATGTGAAGTACAACATCCTCGATACCGCCTGGGACAGCGGTGCGCTTGCTCGTACAGCGTGGCTGGGCAACAGCGTGTTTGGCCCGCCGATGGGCGCCGATGCGAACATGCGTATCCAGCAGCACGAGGTGGGCTACGACGACGACGATCAGCCGATGCGCGGGGTGTTTGCGGAGACGGGATACACCGAGCTTGGCGACGGCACCGTGATGCTCTCGATCACCCAGTGTCAGCCGGACTTCAAGTGGTTCGGGCGTGACGGCGCGATGAGGGTCTATCTGCGCGGGGTGAACTATCCGCAGGGCCCCGACCACCTGTACGGTCCCTGGTCGATGACGCCGCTCACGCAGTTCTTCGCGCCGCGGGTGCGCGCCCGCTACGTTGCGGTGCGCTATGAGTGGGAACCGATCAAGGGCTTCTCCTCGCGCGTCGGCGTGCCGACGTTCAAAACCAATCCGGCAGGACGGCGCCCATGAGCTTGCGCGGCGATGCCCTGGTCAACACGCAACTGCTCATGGCGCGAGCCGTCTCTAGGATGGCCGAGCACATCGACGCCTCGACCGGCTACCAGCTCACTCCGGTGCACTTTGCCGACCTGCCCCCAGGGAAGACCGGCATGATTGCCTGCGTCGATGACAGCGTGAGCGACACGCCCGGAAGAGTCATTGTTGGTGGCGGCACCAATGTTGTGCTGGCATTCTACGACGGTAGCAACTGGATCGTGGGTGCGGGCGATGTCACCGGGCTTCCGCGCGGGGCGTTCAGGGTTCGCAATGCGACCAACCAGACGGTCCCCAACGCCACATTTACGAAGGTCGACCTGACCGTCATGGACACTGACCTGGAGGGTTGGTGGAACGGCAGTCTCTCTCGCTACATACCGCAGGTTCCGGGATTCTACTTCTTCGCCGGAACTTGCGGCGGCAGCGGCGCAAACGCATCGGGGGTCAGCATCGTCAGGAATGGTCTGGGTATCGGCACCAACGGTGCTGATTCCATCTTCGCCTATGCTGGTGGGAAGCTGGGATCGGTCGTGTCGGTGAGCGTGGGGCTCTATCTCAATGGGACTACCGACTACGTCGAGCTGTACGGGGCGATCGATGAGACCCCCACAGCGATCATCACTGCCGCCACGTTCTCCGGGAGCAGATTGAGATGAGCGCCGAGGAAGACGTCGCACCACCACGCTGGCCGCCTGTGATGCCGAAGCTGGAGGATACGCCCGACCCGCTGTGGATGGAGCAGCTCAATCAGAACATGCTGATGACGGTGCGAGCGCTGCAGCGGCTGCACAAGGCGTTTGACGCAAAGTTCACGGGGGCGCCGCCGTTGTGAGCGACATTGGCCGTTATCTGACGGACGTTTACCGCCGTGATATCCTTGGCGAATCACTGGAGGTTGCGATACCGGCTGTCGACGTTGCGGAGGTCAAGGCGAGGATCAAGGAGATCGATGACCTGGGTTTGCGCGACTACCTCCAACAGCGCGACTTTGTGAGCTTTCAGAATCGGCGTGCCTTGGTGAAGCTCCTGGCAAGGTTGGAGATGCGCGGTGCCGCTGACAGCCAAGGGCAATAAGATACTCGCGAACATGCGGAGCGAATACGGTGACAAGAAGGGCACCTCGGTCTTCTATGCCTCACGCAACAAGGGCACGATTACGGGGGTCGAGCCCGGCTACGCCTCGGGTGGCATCGTTGACCACGACCAGGACCCTGATCTTCCTCCCCTCCAGGACGATGCGCGCCTGGAGCGGGTAAGTCCCAACTATCCGCCCCAGTATCTCGAAACGATCGAGAAGCTCCTGCAGAACCAGCGCAGGCTGCAGGGGCTCGACCGGTACATCCCCGGTATCGATCCGCCGTACATGGAGAGCTACCAGCGGCTTCATGCGAAGCCCGCGCCCCCGGCGACGACGGGACAGCAGCGAGCCAGGGGCGGCGAGATCGAGGACCCCAACTTCTTCTACCGGCGAGATCGCGAGCGCGAGGCGGCGCCGCCGCGGCGACGGCTGCATCCGCGTGCTCAGCAGATTGGGTTCATGGATCACGTCCCCGATGACGGGGAGCACCTCCCCACATCCCGGCTGCGCCGCTTCCGCCGTGGTGGCGAGTATCAGGGCAACGGCATCGATGAGGTGTGGGACGGCTCGCAAGCCGGGCACCGCTGGGCCGGTGGCGTAAAGCACCTCGATGACGGCGGCGGTGACTCAGGTGGCGGCGGCACCGGTGGCTGCAGCAGTGGTGACGCTGGTGGCTGCGGCGGCTGCGGCGGCAGCGGCTGCGCCGGATGCGGCTGCAGTGGTGATTCCTGCGGCGCGGGCGCCTGCGGTGCCTGCAGCTGCGGCGGCAGCTGTGGCTGCAGTGCCTCTGCCTGCAGTGGCAGTGCCTGCGGCGGGT
>Ga0066903_100000275_pt1 | contig 29926 bp, 38 predicted proteins | sample PanSoiMetaGPlot1_FD_67491 | JGI IMG/M metagenome (GOLD analysis project Ga0066903, IMG submission 67491) | Tropical forest soil microbial communities from Panama analyzed to predict greenhouse gas emissions - Panama Soil - Plot 1 (version 2) | ecosystem: Environmental > Terrestrial > Soil >... | reverse complement strand
CCGCGGCCGGCGCGCCCGGACACGCGGGTTCGGGTGCGGCCGCGGCGGACGACCGAGCGGCGCAAGCAGAAGGGCCTGGTCGGCATCGAGGCCGATGGGCCGGCGGCAGCCGATCTGTCGGCAGACGGCTGGTCGAACCGGGTGGAGCCGGACGACGGCGACTGGCTCTGAGCGTCCGGCAGGGGGCGAACGTCCCGCAGGGGGAGCTGGGGAATTGTAATGATACCCTCAAGGTGGTAGAGAGCCGGGGCGATGGCCGGGACGAAGACCGCGGCGAAGAAAGCTGGCTCGGTAGCTGGGGCGGCGAAGCGGGTGTCGCCGGCGCGCTGTCAGCGGTGCCATGCCCAGCCGCCCATGCGCTCGCATCACTGGTGCGCGACGTGCATGGCGGCGTGGCGGCGGGGGCGGCGGGCGGCGCGCTACCGGGCGGAGCCGGCGGAGAAGCGCTGGGACCGGGTGTGGAACACGCTGCGCATGCGGGCCTATCGCGGGCATCGCATGGCGCCCGAGCCGTGCCGCGGCTGCGGGTCGTGGCCGGCGTATCTGATGCTGCTCGTGTTGGCGCCGGTCGAGTGGACCTGGCTCTGCCGGCCGTGCCGGGAGCGCAAGCACCCCGAGCGGACGTGCACGGGGTACGTCAAGGTGGCCGCGCAGGAAGCGCGGGCGCGCGCCCGGCTGGCTGCGGAGTGTCAGACGCTCGGCGTGTAGGACGGAGGGGCGGATGGGGGAGGCGGGAGCCGAGGGCACCGAGGCCACAGCCGTGGAGGCGGCGGAGGCCCGGCGCGCGTTCTGGGTAGCGGCCTTGCATGCGGCGAAGGACGTGTCGCCGGACGAGCTGGGCGCGTTTCTGACCTGGCTCGTGGCGGACAAGCGCCGCGTCTATCCGGCCGACGACGTCGAGCTGCTCGCGGTCGGCATGCGCGCGGCGATGACGGCGCTCGGGCGGACCAAGCCCGCGGGCGAGATCGGGCTCCACGACGAGGTGACGGCGGTGGTGCTCTTGCTCGGGCACCAGTGGCTCGGCTGGCCGATTCCGCGGCCGGCGGGCACGGTCTAGCCGGGCGGCGGATGGGCGCGACCGCGACGGGGCGTCGCTTAGAGCGGGTGGACCCGGAGGGCATGTTGCCGACCCAGGCGCGGACCCAGGCGGACGGGGCGAAGGGCTACGGCGTCGGCTCGGGGCCCCGCCGGCTGATGGTGGCGGTCTTGGTCGACGCCATCCGCGGCTGCGTCGATCCCGGCTGGTCCCAGAAGAGCCTCCGGCAGCATCGCGCCGATTGGGACTGGCTCGAGACCGAGCGCACGGACTCGCCGTTCACGTTCTGCCGCATCTGCACCGTCTTGGAGCTGGACCCCGGCTACGTGCGGCGCCTGGTCCTAGAGCACGCGCGACGCTGGCAAGCAGCGCGGGCACAGGGGAGCCGCGATCCGGCGCTGGGCTGGGCGAAGCTCCGCCGGGTCTACGCGTCGCATCGCGGGCCTCTGGAGCGGCGAGCCGGATGAGACTGATCCGCGTCTTCCCGCGCCGGACCCAGGCGACGCCACGCGATGCGCTCGCGTATACCGGGCCACCCGATCTCTTCGCCGCCGCCGACCAGGTCCACGTCGACGTCACGTTCACCGACGACAAGCCCGCCGCTGAACAGCTCGCCGATGCCTGGCGCCACGTCGCACCCGTCGAGATCGGCGGCGTCGCCTACGGCGACCCGGGTGCCGAGTTCGTGCCCGGCCGCTACGTCCGCCTCGGCTACACGTTCACGTCTCGCGGCTGTCCGCGACGCTGCTGGTTCTGCTCGGTGTGGAAGCGTGACCCGACGCCGCGACTGCTGCCGATCACGGACGGCTGGAACGTACTCGACGACAACCTGCTCGCCTGCCCGGAGCCGCACGTCCGCGCCGTGTTCGCCATGCTGCGTCGCCAGGGCCGCCGCATCTGCTTCACCGGCGGCCTCGAAGCCGCCGCGCTCGCGGACTATCAGGTCGAGCTGCTGGCGAGTCTCAGACCGCGGCCCGTGTGCTTCTTCGCCTACGATCCCGGCGACCCCTTCGAGACCCTCGTCGACGCCGCACGCCGGCTCCTCGCCGCCGGCTTCCGCACCGCCAGCCACCGGCTCCGCTGCTACGTCCTGATCGGCTACCCGAAGGACACGTTCGCTGCCGCCGAGGCCAGGCTCCAGGCGGTCCGTGGACTCGGCTTCACGCCGATGGCGATGCTCTGGCGACCCGAGCATCCGAGCCAGGAGCGGTATCGGCCCGCTGCCGCGTGGCACCCATTCCAACGCCGCTGGGCGCGTCCCGCCCTGATCCATCATGTGCCGACCGCCGCGGCACCGGAGCTTTGGTGATGGCGTATCGCGTCACCTGTCCCGGCTGCAGCCATGTCGTCCATGTCGGCCGCTGCGAGATGGTGCTGCCGTGGTGGCGGCGCTGGTGGAGCGGCGTGCGCCGCTGCCCGTGCCGCTGGGGCCGGCTGCTATGAGGGCGTCCCGGGCCGTGGCCGTGCCGACCGAGGCCGAGGAGCGCCGCCTGGTGATCCGCTTCGCCCGCCAGTGGGCGCTCCGCTACCCCGAGCTGGACGGCCTGATCGCGATCCACCAGGAACTCAAATTCGCCCGCGCCGCGGCGACGAACTCGTTCACGTTCTATCGCTCCTTGCTCGAGCAGGGCTACCGGCCCGGCATCCCGGATCTCGTGCTCCCGGTGGCGCACTGGACCTTTCACGGGCTCTGGATCGAGTTGAAGCGCGTCCGCGGCAGCTCGGTCAGCCGCGAGCAGCGCTGGTGGCATGAGAAGCTCCGCGGCTTCGGACACCTGGTCGTGGTCGCCAAGGGCGCCCGGCCGGCAATCGAGTGGCTACTCTGGTACGTCGGCGCCGAGGGCGCCGCGGCACCAGGCGAATTGGACGGAGGAGGGGAGTCGGATGAGCGCACAAGCCATGGGATGGGTGTGGAATCACTCGCCGTATCGCGGCGCGGTGCTCCTGGTGCATCTCGCCATCGCGGACGTGATCTCGGATCTGCACGAGGACCAGTGTTGGATGTCGGTCCCGCGACTGGCGAAGAAGGCCCGCATCTCCCGCTCGACGTGTCAGGACGCACTCCGCCAGCTCGAAGCCGACGGCTACGTCGTCATCGTTGATCCGTGCGCCACCGAGCAGTGGAAGCCCGCCACCTACCGCTTCATCTTCCGCGACTCCACCCCGTCCGGAGAACGGCCACCCTCGCCCAACCAGCGGGCGGGGGGGCCCGATGAGGGGGCCTCCCCCCTCGCCCAACCAGCGGGCGACCCTCGCCCGGAGAGCGGGCCACCCTCGCCCGCTGAGCGGGCCCAATCCCAAGTAGTATCCCAAGTAGTATCCCAAAAAGAACGGACGCGCGCGGTTTCACGAAATCCCGAACCGGCCTCCGGCAGCGGTCCGACCGACCCGTTCGAGACCTTCTGGGCTGCCTATCCGAACCACACGAAGAAGAAGGACGCCCGGAGGGCCTGGGAGAAGCTCGGACCGGCACCACCCCTCCCTGCCATCCTGGCCGCCCTCGCCTGGCAGACCGTGCTGCCGAAGTGGACCGACGACGGCGGCCGGTTCGTGCCGCATCCCGCGACGTATCTCAATGCCGAGCAGTGGAAGGACGAGCCGCCGCGGCGGAAGCCGACGCTCGATGACCTCTATGCCGAGATCGACCGCGAACGGGCCGCGGCGAAGGAGGCAGCGGCGGCGCAGACGGAACGGGCCCGAGACGCCAACGGGGAATGGCTATGACGGACGCAGAACGACGGGGCTTCATCGAACTCTTGCGCTCGACGGCGGAGCTGTTCCGCCGCCGCTTCTCGGAGGATGCCGGCAAGGTCTATGCCGACGTCTTGGACGACGTGCCGTTCGACCGGTTGAAGCATGCGCTCAGCCGGGTGGCGCGCGAGGCCGAGCAGGGCGTGCCCTTCCCGCTGCCCCGGGAGCTGCGGGCCCGGGCATTCGACCGCGTCGCGACGACGAATCCCCGGGAGGCGCAGCAGCAGAGCCGCCGGGCCTGGCTCGCCGGGGGCGCCCCGCTCGATCGCGCCGGCATGGCGGCGATCCTCCGCGACGTGGCGCTCCGCCACGGCCGGCTCGGGAAGGCGAACCGGGTCGGCTGGATGGATGGCCTCGCCCGGGAGCTGGAGGGCGGGGCCCGGGAGACGGGCGGCGGGGTCTTCGCCGAGACCATCCGTCAGGCGACGGTCCGGACGCTCTTCCCGCTCCGCGAGCCGGGCGAGGAAGGCTGAGCCATGGCGGACGACTCCGCGCGCGTGCCGGCGGCGGTGCACGCCGTCGTCGGGCTCTGCGCCGTCTGCAGCGTCGTCTGGGTTGCGGCGACGTTCTTGGATCCCCGCCACGCGGCGCTGGCCTTGCAGCTCCCCTGGCTCTGCCCGGACTGCTACCGGCCGCTCCAGATGGGCAACACGCCCCGGCCGCTCCCCGAGGGACTGCCATGCTGACGCCCTGCCCGTGTGCTGTTGACGTGCTCCAGCTCGCCGTCTGGCTCGGCCTGCCGCCCGGCGGGGTCTCCTACATCGAGGTGGCGCACGATCCCTGGTGCCTGCTTGTCGGCGGCCACGGCTCCCGGCCCTGCGTGCCGGAGTACAGCATGCCGCCGCCGCCGTGGGGCCGGCGGATCGAGCGGTCGCCATGTTGACGCGCACCGCCACGGGTGTGGCCGACACCATCGGGGCCTTGGCCGGCGAGCTGGTGACGGAGCTCTCCGCGGACTACGTCGTCGCCGGCGTCGTCGTCGTCATCCTGGCGCAGCACCGCGACGCCGCGACGGGCATGGCGCTCGTCTCCGCGGCGAAGCACACCGCACTCGAGCTGCCGATCTCGCGCATCTTCGCCGATGCTGCGGTGGCATGCCGGGACCGCGCCCGACTGGCGGGCGCGGAGGAGGAGGGCGACTGAGCCATGAGGAGTCCCCCCGACACGTGTCGCCAGTCACGTACCCGTTCGTGGAGCCCGATCCCAAGCGAGGAAGCGGCGGGGTTCCCGGCGCCAGGGACAATGCGCCGGGACGAGCTGCAAGCTCCGGGGGGTGCTTCATGCTGAATCTGCGGGCGTCTGCGCGTCGCGATCTGCTCGGCTACTTCAGGCCGACGCGGCGCACGGTGGATCGCGCCGTGTTCCTCGCCCGATTCTGGCGGAAGGTCCGACAGTCGCCGCAGGGCTGCTGGGAGTGGCAGGGAGCCAAGACCGGCAACGGCTATGGGAACGTGCGCCTGGCGGGCGTGGGGAAGGTGCTGACGCACCGGCTGATGTGGGAGCTGATGCATGGACCGATTCCAGCGGGGCGCGAGCTGGACCATTTGTGTCGGAACCGCGCCTGTGTGAATCCCGCGCATCTCGAACTGGTGACGGCGGCGGAGAACAATCGACGTGGCGAGAGTCCCTCCGCCCGCAACGGCCGCCTGACGCATTGTGCGCGCGGCCATGCGTTCACGGTCGCGCGGGACGGCTCACGCCGCGGCTGCGCGACCTGCGCGAATGATCGGCGGCGCCGCCGCCGGGAGGTCCGCCATGCTGACGGTGGCTGAGTTCCGGGCGCTGCAGGCGGCGATCCGGGAGAATCCCGTGCCGTTCATGGCGTCCGCGCTGACCATCCGGACGAAGCAGCACGAGGGCCAGACGCCGACGACGACGCTCGCGATCAACCTGCCGCAGCAGAAGGTCCACGACGCGCTGATGCGGATGCGCCAGCGCGGCAAGCCGCCGCGGGTGATCGTCTTGAAGGCCCGGCAGCCCGGCATCTCGACTTACTGCTCGGGGCTGAACGTGACGACCAAGCTGACCCAGCCGTTCACCATCACGATGACCATCGCGCACGTTGAGGACGGCGCGACGAACCTCTTCCAGCGGGAAAAGTTCATGGTGTCCCGGCTGCCGCCGGGCATTCGGCCGAAGCAGAAAGGCGACAAGAAGAACCAGGTGAACTTCGACTATGTCCAGTGCCGCGACGGCCGGGTCGAGTTGTCGTCCGAGGGCATGATCGGCTACGCCACGGGGAAGCCCATCTGGCGCGGGCTGACGATCCACGGCTGCCACCTCTCCGAGTTCGCCTTCTTCGTCCGCGACAAGGAGGTGCTGCTCGGCATCCTGCAGGCCGTGCCGCAGTCGCCGGACTCCTACATCGTGATCGAGTCGACGGCGAACGGCATGGGCAATGCCTTTCAGGTCGAGTGGCAGCGCGCCGAAGCCGGCGAGTCCGGCTTCCAGACCGTCTTCATCCCCTGGTACGAGCTGCCCGACGCCACCATGGTCGTGCCGAAAGGCTTCCGCCTGGAGTCGGACGAGGCGGAGATTGCGAAGGAGTTCCACATCGGGCTCCCGCAGATGGTCTGGCGTCGCCACGTCTTGGAGACGCAGTGCCAGGGCCAGCAGGACCTCTTCGACCAGGAGTACCCGACGACGGTCAGCTCGGCGTTTCTCGTCACCGGCCGGCCGGCGTTTCCGGTCGCGGTGCTCCGCCGCATGCGGGAGCGTGCCGCGGAGGCGACGGTCTTCGCCGGCCGGCTCGACATGACGCAGTCCGATCCCCGGAAGCAATTCATCCCGACCGAGGAAGGTGAGCTGCGGGTGTGGAAGTGGCCGACGACCGAGCATGCCTACATCATCGGCGCCGATCCGAGTGCCGGCGTCGAGGGCGGGGACTTTTCCTCGCTCTCGGTCTTCGATCGCCACACCACCGAGATCGTGGCGACCTGGCACGGGCTCCACTCGCCGATCGAGCTGGCGCACGTGCTGATGGACCTCGGCACGTTCTACCACGAGGCCGTGCTCGCGGTGGAGATCACGGGCGGCCACGGCTTCTCGACGATGGAGGAGTGCCGCGCCCGCGGGTACCGGAACTTCTACATCTGGCAGCGGCTCGACCGGATCAAGAACACGATGACGAACTACTACGGCTGGATGACGACCTACGCCACGCGGCCGCTCTTGTTCGACGGCATGCACTTCGCGCTCTCGCACCACGAGATCATGATCTGGGATCCGGAAACGTGCTTCGAGTTGATGGGCTGCCGCTACATCTCGAACGAGCGTGCCGAGGGCGAGGACCACGATGACCGCGCGTTCTCCGCCATGATCGCCTGGCGGGTGCATCTGGAGACCCCGATGCCGGATACCGGGCAGTTGCCGCGCCTCGCCTATCTCGCGGCAACACCGGAGAAGCCCCCGGACCGCGACGTCCGGCTCTCGAACGTGGACAAGCAGGTGTGGGACGCGATCGACGCCGAGCGGAGCGGCGTCGTCACGCAGCCGCTCGGGAATCCCGCGACATTCGCGGCGACCGATGACGAGCTCCAGGGGCCGGCGGAGGAGCTGGACCCGTACAACGAGCCGCCGGGAGGGTGGTGGTGATGCGCGCGTCGGATCCGCGGCGGGTCTCCCGTATCGGGCTGATCGCGGTGGTGTGCTGGTTCGGCGGGCTGACGCTCTGGGCTTGCTGGCTGACGTCTCGCTGATGCTAGAGTCCGCGGCGGTTCGGAGACAGGCTCCGGGCCGCGGCGGCGCGCAGGTGGGACGCAGGGAACTCGGGTTGGTGTCGCTGCCGCGCGCCGCCGTGCTATGCTCCCGGCCCTCCCCCTCGGCGAGTCACCAGGGGGAACCTCCGGTCTGGACCGGCGTCGTGGGGTCGACGATTCGGGTGCCGCACCGCACGCTGTCGCCCGCTCCTGCGGCGCCGGTCCGCCACGGTCGACAGTCCGCGGAGCCTGGCGTAGAGGCTGGGCCGTGCGGCGGTTGCAGCGGCGGCGGCGCGCGGAGCGCGGCATGCGACGCATCCAGACGCGCACGCACCGCGTGCAGCGTCCGACCAAGCCGCGCTCCTTGGCGTACCGGCGCCAGCAGGAACGCGCCGACGCGCTCCGGCGGCGCTGATGCGGGTCGAGCTGGCAGGGGTCAGTCCGAACATCGAGGATCGCCGGTTCGACGATCCGAAGCTCCTGCAGCTCAAACGGAAATTCGAGGCGCAGAAACAGTACGGGCGTGAGGACCGCGCGCAGGCGCGGCACGAGCGCCAGGACCCGCAGGAATCGCCGACGCGGAAGCGGATGCGTGCGGAGCTGGCACCGCTCTCTCGGGCGCTGCTGGTGCGGGCCGCGTCGAAGGCGAAGGCACAGCTCCGCCGCCGGATGCATCGCTGATGGCACGCACGCCGGTCCTGGTCGAGAACGTGTCGGAGCTGGCGCCGACCTTGAAGGTCCGTCACGTCGGCCGCACCGATCCGTGGTCGATGAAGGCGCGCAAGGGACTCAAGCAGCAGTACATGCTCCGCGGCAAGGTGCCGCTGCATCGCACCCGTAAGCGGGCCCGGAGGGGTCTATGATGTTGGATGGCGCACACGCGCCGGATGGAGTGCTGGCCGCGGGCATCGGCACGACTGGCCAGGCCCCGAACTCGGTCAACGTGCCACGCGGCTGGGCCATGCTGGAAGTCCAGGTGCTGGTGCAGGGCGCGACACCGGCCGGCACGTTTCTCCTGCTCCGCCGTGGCCAGAGCGTCATGGGACCGGGCGGCGTCGCCCGGGTCGCCGACTGCGGGCAGTTCGGCGCCGTGACGGACACGAGCTGGCCGTCCTCGGGGCTGGCCGCGGTGGTCTCCAGTAGCGGCATCGCGGGCGCGACCTTCCGGCTCCGCTACCCGTCGGGTGAGTACACGGTCTACGCGCTCACGGTGTCTGGCGGGAACTACTCGGCCTCGTTCGCGCTCTCGGGGGAGACGCGATGAGCGACACCACACGCTGGCAGACGCAGCGGGAGCTCGGCAGCATCTGGGCGGCGCTCGGGACGAAGGTCTCGGGCACCGATCCCGGCCACTGGCTCGACTTCTCAGCCACCGAGAACATCCGGCTCTCCATCTCGGGGACGATCACCGGGGGCAGCTACGATGTCCTCGGCTGCGATCTGATCCAGCGGCCGGACGATGCCGACAACGCGCATCCGTCGCTCCTCCAGGGCCTCTCGGGCGCGCAGCTCAACTGGCTCCAGTTCACCGCGCCGCCGCACTGGATCAAGTTCATCACGACGAGTCTCGTCGGGACGGTCTCGTGTGGCGCGACGGCCGATCTCCGCGATGCGTGGAAGCGATGAGCTTGACGGTCCCGAGCGGCCAGCGCACAGAACGGATCGGAAGGGAGGGCCTATGGCCCGCAGACATCATCGTCGGTCGACCAAGGGCATGAAGGGTGGGAAGCGCCACGGGCTCTTCTCATCCAAGGGGCATCGCGCCCCGCCATTCGCGCGCAAGGGCGGTGGGTACACGTCGATTGCCCGCTCGGATCGCATGCATGAGCCGGACGCCGCGCCGCTCGTCCGCTCGGGCGACGGCGCCATGGCAGGCGTCAGTCCGTGAGCGAGTCGTGTCCGACCTGTGCCGTCTTGCAGGACGAGGTGCGGTGGCTCCGTGACGAGCTGCGCGCACTGCGGCTGCCGGGGGCCCAGGCGCCCGCGGCCGCGCCGCTAGGCGGCACGCCGGGCGTGGCGACGGTGACGACCCCGGAGGAGCTGGTGACAGCCGCGGGGGTGTTCGTGAATCCGCAAGGCATCGCGATGGTCGTCGTCGACGGCGAGGCGGTGCCGCTGACCGAGTATCAACGCGGACGCCGCGCCATCGAGCAGGCGATGGCGGGCAAACCCATCGTGACGGAGGACGTATGACGTGGTGGCGGCGGCGGCTTGGAGTCGCGGCTCTTTTGGCGGCGCTGGTGGCGCCGGCGCAGGCGGCGCTCACCTGGGTCGTGGTGACGGATCAGGACTGCTCGGGGGCGTTCGCGGCCTCGGCGCTGACGACGGCGAACATCCCGTGTTGCCGCGGCACGGCGACGGGCGGGGGCAGCGTCTGTTCCCAGAAGCTCAACATGGGCGACAAGTTCGTCCGGCCGGTGACGCTCGTCGTCGGCAGCTCGGCAGCCTACACGGCGACTGGCGACGCCCTCTCGAGCGCGGCGATTCAGCGGATCGGGCTGACGAACGTCGTCTTCGCGAGCTGCAACGGCGCGTCGACCGGCCAGGACGTCTCGTGGGTCCAGACCGCGGGCACGGCGGGCGCGACGTGGGGGGCGAAGCTCCAGCTCTTCCAGACCGGCGGCGGCGGCACGACGCCCGTGACGAACGGCGGCGAGTTCGCCGGCTCGCTCGCGAATGCGAGCGTGCAGTGCTTGATCTTCGGCTACTGAGCCGCGATGGCCGATCTGCCCCAGCGCCAGTTGCCGGGGCCGGAGGCGAAGTCGGTTGCCGACTCGCAGACCCCGCGGAAGGCCCGTGAGGGCTACACCCCGTCTCCGGCTGCGAAGAAGCTGATCGACCGCGTCACCGGCCGCCTCGACTACGGCACGCGGCCGGCGTCGCGCTGGGCGCTGGAACGCCAGATGTTCGAGAACCTGGCGTTCTTCTCGGGCATCCAGTGGATCGAATACTCCGAGCAGTCGCGGCGCTTCACCAAGTGGAACGCGCCGTCGTGGTTTCCGACGCCGGTCGACAACCAGGTGGCGCCGCGGATCCTCGGCATGCAGGCCCGGCTGATGAAGTCGAAGCCGACCGGGCGGGTGCGGCCGAACACGCCGGACGCGAAGAACCGGGAAGGCGCCCGGGTGGCGGAGCAGATCGCCGGGCACATCGACGACGTGGTCGACGAGGACACGCTGCGCGACGATGCCTCGCTGCTCGCCGCCGGCACCGGCACCGTGATCTTCTACGACGTCTGGAACCCGCAGCGGGGCGCGCTCTTGGAGATTCCCCGCATGCAGGTCCGACGCACCCCGGTCCTGCAGGACATCGGCCGCTGCCCGGCGTGCCAGACCGAGACGCCGCCGCTGCTGGCCGGCACGCCGTGTCCGTCGTGCCAGCAGGCGGCCGCGGCGACCGCCCAACCCGGCGCCGCGGCGGCGGCGGCCGAGGGGGCACCTCCACTGCCCCAGCCGCCGCCCGTGCCGACGCTCGCGCCGGCGCAGAAGCCTCGCATGCTGCCGGACGGCACCCCGGCCATGGATGTGTCGCAGGAGCCCGAGCTGGATGAGGAGGGCCAGCCGGTCGTGGATCGCGTGCGGGAAGGGGAGATCGAGAGCCAGGTGAAGATGCTCTTCAACTTCTACTGGGATCCGAAGGCCCGGAACCTCCGCGAAGCCCGCTGGTGCGGCGAGCTCTGCTACTCCGATCTCGACTGGATCGACCAGAACTTCCCCGAGCTGGGGCCGTATGTCGCCGAGGAGGCGGGCGCGGATACCAGCTCGTACTACGAGGCGTCGCTGACGGCGCTGGTCGGGCCGTCCATCCAGGGCACCGCGCACTACGGCGGCGGGCAGAACCTGACCCATGGCGCCGTCGTCCGCTGCTACCAGGAGAAGCCGAGCCAGGACTACCCGAAAGGCATCTGGGCCATCGTGGCGAATGGCATCCTGCTCTACCCGCGGGAAGGGGACGACGGCGACCTCGACTGCGCGCTGCCGATTCAGGACATGAACGGCAACCCGACCGGCGAGTTCAACTACACCGAGTTCAAGTACGACATCGCCCCGGGCCGCTTCCCCGGTCGCACCCCGCTCGACGACATGGTGCCGCTGCAGCGGAAGGTGAACGGGATCGACGCGCAGATTCTCATGAATCGGAAGACGCTGCTCAACCCGTGGGTGCTCGCCCCGAAGGGCTCGGGGCTCGTCCCCGGCCAGGTGGCGATGCGGCCCGCGGCGACCATCGTCTACAACTTCGTCGGCATCGGCCAGGCGCCGCAGGTCGTCAAGGGCGAGGCGCTGCCGAACTCGATCTACGAGGAGCGGACGAAGGCGGAGCAGTCGATGGACCGGCTCGCGCAGTCCGAAGCACTCGGCAAAGAATCGGCGCCGCAGGGCATGAAATCGGGGGTGGCGCTGAACTTCCTCCGCGAGCGGGCCGACGAGGAGCAGTCGCCGCGGCTCGGGCGCTGGGCACGGTGCATGGCGGCGCGGAAGCGGAAGCAGCTCCTCTTGGCGCAGCAGCACTATCGCGAGCCGCGGGCGATCAAGCTGCTCGGCACCGGCAAGGAGTGGGAAGTCCACTACTGGCAGGGGGCGGACCTCGCCGGGAACACCGACGTGACGATCGACCCCGGCACGATCATTCCGCGCTCCGTCGCCATCAAGACCCAGCTCATCTTCGATGCCGCGGAGCAGAAGCTGATCGACTTCTCCGACCCGCAGCAGAAGCAGAAGGCGCTGGAGATCTTGGGCCTGCAGGACTTCGAGACCGAGATCGGACCCGACATGCGGCGCGCGACCAAGGAAAACGCCGAGATGGACGAGGGGCGCCCGGTCGGCATCAACCAGACCGACAACCACGAGGTGCATTTGAAGCTCCACATCCCGCGCCAGAAGGATCCGTCGTTCGACGCGCTGCCCGAGCCGGCGAAGCGGGCGCACCAGCAGCATGTCGATGCCCACATGCAGACGCTCCTCGGCCAGCAGTTGCACTCCGTCCGCGGCGCGCAGCAGGCCGGACAGCCGCCGGCGCCGGCCCCCGGTCTTGACGGTGCGCGCGAACAAGCGGCGAATGGGGCCGCATCACCCGCCGCCATGGCGGGGTAACACCACGGGAGCGAGCCGGCTCCAGACATCCGGCTCACGGGAGGGCGGCGCTCCAGACCAGCCGCGACGGTGCCGCGTGCCGCACCAGAGGGGGCACGCAAGTGAAGTTGGACGATGTCGGACGTCGCGGCCCCCACACCTTCGTCAACGCCATCTGCTCCCGCCCCCACCGGCGGAAGCAGCCAGTCGTCCGGACCGGGTCCGTCGCCCGGGACGGGTGGCTCCACGCAATCGGGAGCGCCGCCCTCCGGTGAGTCGGATGCAGGGAAGGTAGCTGGCGAGGCTGCCAGCGCAAGCGGGGACGCAGGCGACGGCCGCCCGCCGGTGCCGTACTCGACCTTCAAGCGTGAGCGGTCGAACTTCCGGCGCCAGATCCGCGATCTCGAATCGCGCGTGACGGCGGCGAGCGAGTGGGAAGCGAAGTACGGGAAACTCGCCGACGACCACCGCGTGCTGAACGAGCGCTTTGGGGACTACAACGCGCTCGCCGCGGTGATCCGGGCGAATCCCGAGCTGGCCGACCAGATCAGCGAGGCGATCCGCCAGAGCGGGGGTGCGGCGCCGTCAGCCGATGGCAAGCCGACCTACGCGACGCTGCCGCCGGACGTCATGCAGGCGATCAAGGGCATGGGCACCTTGGTCCAGCAGGTCGAGCAGGGCCGCCGCCAGCAGGCACAGGCCGAGGAGCAGCGCCAGCTCGCCGAGACCCGGAAGGACGTCCAGGGCCGGATCGGGAAGCTGCTGAAGGCGAAGGGCTTCGACGAGTCCTTCCTGCCGGGGGCGGAAGCCTACGTGCTCCGCCGCGTGAACGAGCTCGGCGACGATGCCGAGATGGATGACATCCCGTACCTGTTCGCGGAGTGGGCGGGCCCGCTCCTCGACTGGCACAACCAGAAACTCCAGGCGCTCTCCGCTGGCAAGAAGACCGATGCCGCGCTCCCGGCCGTGCCGGGCTCGTCGCCGCCGGTCGGTGCCGCGGCGTCCAAGCACGGCTTGGACGGCGAGGCGAGCCGGCGCGCGGTCGAGTACCTGCAACAGCGTGGCTGGGCTCCCTAGCGCGCAGCGAGGATCCGCGTATGGCGTCGCCACAGGTCGTCGACAACATCAGCGAGCTTTCGGCGCTCTTGAAGACGGTCTACGCCGATGGCGTCGAGCAGCAGCAGAACCTGGCGGCGATGCTCTACAAGCGGTTCGGCGAGGCGCAGATCCGCTTCGGGGGCAACTCCTACGAGTTCCCGGCCCGGATGGTGAATAGCCAGTCGGTCGGTGCCCGCGGCTACCGGATCGGGCTGCCGCAGCCGATCATCAACAACGACGTCACCGGCCGCGTCCGCCAGAAGTTCGTCTACGGCACCTTCGACATCACCGGCCCCGACGTCGAGAAGGGCAAGGGGAACGCGAACGCGTTCGTCAACACGCTGACCGACAAGATGCGGTCGATCACCGAGTCGACGCTGAAGGACCTGAACATGCAGACCTACCTAGACGGCACCGGCGTCCGGGCGACGACCAAGTCGACCTTGGGCGCCGTCACCGCCGGCCTGGTCCAGGTCGATCGCATCAAGTATCTCCGCGTCGGCGCGCAGGTGAACTTCGTCTCCTCCGGCGACGGCCAGACGCTGCGCGGGAACAACGGCGACAACGATCCCGGGGACGCGACGGGGGTGCGCTACACCATCACGGCGCTCAATCCCGCGGATACGAACTTCTCCGGTGCCCCGTCGATCACGGTCGGGAAGGGCGTGCCGATTGCCCCGATCACGCCGGCCGGCGGGGGCGGCGCGCAGGCGTCGGGGGACTTCTTGACGCGCCACAAGGTGCTCGGCACCGAGCTCTCCGGACTCGATGCGCTGGTCGATGACGGGGTCTACAACCCCGCCGGGCTGATCCTCGAAGACATCGACCGGTCGCTCAGCGCGCTCTGGAAGGCGAAGGTGTTCCAGAACGGCGGCTCGCCGCGGGACCTGCAACTGAACCTCATGCAGCTCGCCATGGACCTGCCGGAGATCGTGTCGGGCCGCCGGATCGACCTGGTCGTCGGCTCGTACAACGCGCGTGACCGCTACATCCAGCTCCTCGTGCCGCAGAAGCGGTTCGTCGATCTGAATCTCGACGGCGGCTTCCAGAAGCTCGAGTACAACGGCCGCGACTTCCTGATCGACGTCGACTGTCAGGACGACCGGATCTACTTCCTGAATCGCGACTCGATCAAGAAGTTTGGGCTCTTCGATCTCCAGTTCGTCGAGCAGACCGGCGGCATCTTGAAGCACGACTCGCTCTCCGCGGGCGACGTCTTCTACGGCTTCATGCGGATCATCGCGAATCTCGGCGTGGTCCAGTCGAACGCGAACTCGAAGATCGTGGATCTCACCGTCGACTCCAACTACGTCGTGAACCAGTAGGGAGGGTCGGCCGATGACCTTCAAGAACCGGCTCGTGCAGATGAACTGGTGGTTCTACGAGCAGGGCGGCCAGTCGATCTGGAACGAGCTGATGCGGTTCGCGGAGTCGACGCTCGGCTCCGGCTTCACGGGTAAGCCGGCGGGCGTGACGCTCGTCGGCGATATCGACCTCGCGCTGACGACGCATGTGGCCGCCACCGCGGGGGCGCCGAACACGGGCGCGCCGATCCAATCGGGTGTGAACGCGCCGGGCTGGGGCTTCGGCCAGCAGCACGTCCCGGGGACGAATACCTCCCCGCCGACGATCGACCAACCGTAGAGGAGACGACCCATGTCGGTGTGGACCTACACGCCGGGCGGCACGAAGCTCGGCGACCGGATCATGGCGATGAAGCCCTTCATGTACGAGCGCGGCGGCCAGAAGTTCTGGAACGAGCTTTTCACGTTCGCGAACCGCGCCTTCAGCACCAACATGACCCTCTCGGGGGGCCGGACGACCTTCGGCGAGATCGACCTGAACGCCACGGCGGACGTGACGACGGCGGTGCCCCGCGGCTTCGCCGATCCCATGGCGGGCCGCCAGATGCCGGGCTACCCGACCGGCACGACGCAGGTCTTCATCTTCGACGGCTTCTCGGGGTGAGGTGCCACTCGTCATCCACATCATGCCCGCGGCGGAGCCCGACGACGCGGGCCTGGCGCACGACTTCGCCGGCCAGAAGCAGGCGGGTCGCGATGCGCGGCAGGCTGATCGCTACTATCGCGACAACCCCCAGCTCCACAGCTCGCTTGAGAACTTGAAGCGGGAGGCGTCGCGGCAGGCGGGGGCGATCAAGCGCCGGCGGCGCCGTGCGCGGATGGGCCGGAGCATCTGATGGAGCGCGGACGGATGCCGCTCCACGAGTACGGGCGGCGTGGTCCCGAGGACGACGTGGCGGACCGCGACATCGCCGGGAACCTGACGGGTGGGTCGGCGGAGGATCTCGTCCGCACGCTGAAGAAACAGCAGGCGCGCGGCGAGGATCTGCCCGCGGATCGGGCGCTCAATCGGAAGCTGATCGCTGCCGCCAAGAGTCTTGCGCGGACGACCAGGAGTTCTCACCGCCGCTACATGAACAAGTATCACCCGGGCGTGCGGGCGCAGGAATGGAAGCGAGGGTTCCGCTGAGCCATCCGCTCTACATGCCCGACCGGGCGATCTGCCGCGCGCTCCGGCGCGTCGAGCCGACGCTCTCGGTCGACTGGTACGCGGGCCGCTGGGCGGTCTTCCACGGCTTGCCACACTACGGCGACGTCGACGCGTCGGCCGCGGCACTCGCCCGGGAGACCGTCCGCGACTTCCGCGAGCAGGGCGAGCTGGTGCCCTACCACGCGTGCCTGCAGGCGGCCCACACGCTGATCCGCCAGGAGCAGCTCGTCTGCGTCGTCGAGGAGCCGGACGGCGGGTATCGCCCGCTCGACGCCCGCGTGGTGACGCATCTCCGGCGGCTCGACTGGCAGCGTCGGAACTGGTGGGTGCGGGACTATCTCCAGGCGGCGCGGACGCAGGCGGACGATCTCACGCGGTCTCGGCGGACGGCCACCGACGCGGTCTGGGCGGACTGTCGCCAGGACATCACGGAGTACGTCGACCGCCATCACACGTCGTTCTCGGCAACGGCACTACGGAGCCTCAAGGAGCGCGGCCATGATTCAGCTCTACTCGCATCGGCCTGATCCGGTCGTCTGCCCGGTCTTCCGCGGCGCCCCGCTGCAGTTCGGCGCCGAGGAATGGGTGCTGCCGAATCGGCAGGTGCTGCTCCAGCCGCGCGCGGTGACGGAGGTGTCGGACCGCGACGCGACGACGATTCTCGAACGCTTCGGCCGCTCGGGCGTGGTCGAGGTCCGTGGCGACCGGGTGGACGCGGAGCGGCGGGCGAAGCGGCTCCGCTACGACTTCCTGGTCCGCCAGATCCACGAGTACCAGAACTTCGTGCGCGCGCAGAACGCCGCGGGGGCGCCGGTCGTGATGCCGCGGCCGGAGCTCTACGAGATGTTGGCGGAGTACGAGGCGCTCAAGACGGAGATTCTCGCGACCGATCCGGTGCTCTCGACGGTGCTCCCGAGCATCGAGACGAAGCCGATGAAGGATGTGCTCGGCGAGGAACTCGCCAAGCTGGGAGTCCAGGTGCAGCCGGTGCCCGCAGCCCCGGACCTGGGCTTCGGTCTCTGAGTGGAATCGTCCCCGGAAGGGAGGTGACAGGGCATGTTCAACGACGCGGAGAAGATCTTCGCAGCGGGACGGAGGCGCGGCCGCCGCCACAAGCGGCGCTAGTTCCCGCCCATGCCGATCCACTGCCCCGGTGGCGGTAAGCCCCGATACCGGGTGGTCCACGGGGATCAGCGTCTTGCCTTCTGCGGCAAGGGGCGGGTGGTGGAGCGGAAAAATCTCTCGACGGGGAAAGTCCACTCGGTTTCCTCGCAACGACGGCGCGGACGGGCTCGGGCGCGGACCTGAGCCCGTTCGCCGACGTAGGGAGTGACGATGGATCTGCAGCCGGAAGACATCAAAGACCCGGAGGACGCCCCGCCTGCGGGCGAGCCGGCGCATGAGGCGCCGGCGGATGAGGAGGAGGAGGACGAAGAGGCGCCGAAGGCCGGGCCGGACCTGGCCGCGGCGGTGGAGCATCTGACGGTCGCGGTGGGCGAGCTGGCGCGGGCCTCGGGCTCGCCGCCGGGCGTGCTCGCTGCGCTCCAGAACGCACGGACGGCCCTTGGGCGGTAAGGCGCATACGCGGACGACCCGCACGGTGCCGCGTCGGCCTGCCGGCCACGAGGCGGGCAGCGCGGACGAGCACGAGGTCCATCTCGATCTCGCGGTGGCGTTCGAGCATCTGCTGACCGCGGTCGGGCTCCTCGCGCGGGCCGCGGGCTCGCCGCCGGACGTGCTCCATGAACTCGCCGAGCTGCGCGCGATGCTCGGGAAAGAGGAGTGACGTCATGCCGATGCGAGGCATGCAGCGCGGAGGTGCGGGCCGGGCGGGACTGCGCCGGGGCCTGCGCCAGCAGATGGGGCGCGGCGGCGCCGCGGGACAGGCGGGTGGCATGCGCCAGGCGCTTGCCGGCGCGATGGGCCGGCCTGCGGGCCCGGGCGCCGCGATGACCGCGGCCCGGGGCGCCATGCCGGGCGCCATGCAGCGGCCCGCCGTGGCACCGGGTGTCGGCGGCATGGAGAGCGCACTCGCGGGCCGCGCCGCTGGGCCGCCGATGACGGCGGCGGCGCCGGGCTTCATGGCGCAGCGCGGGGCGCCGCAGCCGGGCATGCAGCCGGCGGCGGGTGGGCTCCGCGACATGATGGGCGGCTTCAGCGGCGACAACGCCGCGCAGCAGGCGCGGCTGGCGGCGATGGCCCGGGGTGGCATGCAGGGCATGCCGGCAGGCTACACGCCGCAGATGGCGCTGCCGCCGGGCACGAGGCCGGTCTAGTGGCGGGTCGGCAGACCCAGCGCGGGCGCCCGGCGCTCCGTGACGCGCGTCGCATCCTCCGCGCCGACATGAAGCAGGCGCCGCGGCAGGATTGGGATCGCGAGCGGGTGAAGCCGGGCATGCGGGACGGGCCCCGACCGATTCGGAGCTAGGAGGGCGTCGTGGGTTTGCCGGTGCCCATGACCGCGGGTGAGGCGAACCAGCTCATCCGGAACCTGATTACCCGGACGCGGCCGGTGAACGACCTGGAGCTCTACCAGGCGCTGAATTACGGCATCGCGAAGGCAGTGCGCGCGATCTCGGCGTCGCGCCCGCAGCTCTTCTCGTCGTGGATCGAGCCCTTCGCCATCGGCGGCGGCAAGACCGAGTACGACGTCTCCTCGCTCTCGCCGTCGCTCTTCCGGCCCTGGCGGCTCGTCTGCAGCGGGAACCAGGGGCAGTCCTCCGTCGTGCTCTTCAAGTACGCGTCCATCACGAGCCAGGAGTTCGAGGACGCGGAGATCTCGACCGCGGGCGCGGTGGCGAATCAGCTCCTCTACGACGTGCTGGACGGCCTCTTGCCTGGGGGCCTGCTCCATCTGCGGTCGAACGCCAATCCGAACGACACCGAGCTGCCGATCATCGCCGCGGACGTCGGGATCGCGCAGATCGGGAACTTCGTCGTGCTGCCGAATCTCGGCGATCCCTTCACGCCGTCGACCTGGACGGCGCAGATGCAGAACGACTACCTCGGCTTCGTCGTCGGCACCGGGCAGGACGCGCTCGGGAACCCGACCGTCACGCTGCAGCCGCCGTTTCCGGTGAACGTGCCGCAGACCGCCATCGGCACGGTGATGCGTCGCCGCGTCTTGAAGATCGTGCCGGCGCTGGCGCAGACCTACACGGGGCGCCTCTGGTACGTCTACACGCCGAGCCGGCTCCGGGTGGATGGCGATCCGCTGCCGATCGGGCTCGCCGACCGCCACGTCGACATGGTCGTCTCCTACGCGGTCGGGCTCCTCAAGCGCAGCGTCGACGACGCCATGGAGACCCGCTGGGCGCTTGAAGCGACCGAGATGCGGGCCGAGCTGATGCAGGACACGGAGCCGATCAGCGGGCAGAACACGGAGGCGCTCGGCTCGGCCCTCGATTGGATTGGCTACTGAATGTCAGTCGAGTGGCAGAGCCGGGACTTCCTGACGGACTGGACGGGACTCTTCCGCCGCCGCCAGACGGTCGATCTGCCGCCGTCGTTCGCGCGCACGGCGCGGAACGTCGACTTCTTCGGCTCGGCGATTGGGAAGCGCGCCGGGACGAAGCTCGTGAACGGCGCCGTCACGACGGCGACCGCGGCGTGGACGAATGCGCCGAACGCGACGGGGCCGGTGGCGGACGCATCGAGCTTCCGGGCCGGCGATCAGGTCTTCTGGATGAATCCAGCGACCCAGACGCTGCTCGGGAGCGGCGCCATCGCGAGTATCGCCGGCTCGACCGTCACCATGACGGCGCCGATGGCGAATCTCCCGCAGATCGGCTCGGCGCTGATCGTGCGGCACGATCTCGGCTTCCCGATCACGGGCATGTTCCATGCGGTCTTCCGCGACGGCACGGAGCAGCTCCTCGCCGCGGCCGGCAGCGCCATCTGGAACATCTGGGGCTCGCAGGTCGGGGGCGGCTTCGCGCCGGTGAAGCTCAGCGAGAGCTTCGCCGGGACGACGATCCCGACGACCTGGAGCACGACGACGCAGGGCACGTTCACGAGCTACGAGACGCTCGTCGCCGCGGATCACACGATGCACACGCTCTCGGGGCCGACGCCGACGATCAGCGCCGCGGAGCCGGACATCATCCGGATCACCCATGCGGGTACGGTGATCTACGAAGGCACGATCGCGACGCTCAACCCGCCCGGGGCAGGTGTCACGCTGACGGCGCCCGCGTCGCAGGTGCCGCAGGCGGGCGACACGGTCACGTTCTTCCCGCATCGCCAGCCGGGCGACACGCACTTCTGCATCTTGAACAACCGCGTGTACGTCACCTCCGGCGCCGCGGCGAACTCGGTCAAGTCGGGCGCCGGCATCCAGGCGAATCAGCGCCAGCCGCCCGTCGTGATCGAGCAGCCGGCGCCGACGGGGTCGCCTCCCGTGACGGGGCCGCCGTACATCCGCCGCATGGGCGTGCGTGCGCCGTCGTCGATGGCGCTCGGGAACCCGCCCGCGGCACCGCCGACGAATCCGTTCAACGGCAACTACGGCTGGCGCTACACCTACGTGAACGGGCTGAACGGGCAGGAATCCGAGCCGAGCCCGATCCCGGTGCCGTCGCTCTCCAGCTTCATCAACCAGGACGCGGTGATCCAGTTGAATCCGTCGCCCGATCCGCAGGTGACGAAGATCCGGCTCTACCGCACCTTGGCGAATCAGGATGGCACTTGGTACTTCGTCGACGAGCTGCCGAACGCGCAGCAGAACTACCAGGACAAGACGCCGGACGCGGGGCTCGGCGAGCTCCTGAAGACGTTCACGAACGAGCCGCCGCCGAACACCATGAGCTACATGACCGTCTGGCCGCAGGCGGGCACGCTGATGGGGATCGACTCCGGGTCGATTGCCGAAGGCGGCGAGAACGTCGCCTGGGCGGATGCCCCGGACATCGTGAACGGGGTCTACAAGCTGGAGAGCTGGCCACTCAACAACACGCTCTTCGTCACCCGGGACGATGGCGACCACCTCTGCTGCCTCGGCGCGTTCTACGATTCCGTGCTGGTCTGGAAGACGCGCTCGCTCCAGCGCATCGTCGGCACGCCCCCCGACTTGATCCTGCAGCCGATCAGCTTCGTCGCCGATCAGACCGGGGTCGGCATCCTCTCGACGAAGGGCTTCGTCATGGAGCCCGACGTCGCGGTCTTCGCGTCGGAGGACGGCTTCTATCAGGTCTCCCGCTACGAGGGCGTGCAGCAGGGCTTCACGTCGACCCGCATCTCGCGCGCGATCGACCAGGAGTGGCTGAATCGCGCGGTGGGGATGAGCGCCACGCCGCAGGGGAAGGCTGCGTGTCACCTCGTCTACAACCGCTTGGTCCGCCAGCTCCAGGCGTTCGTCGCGACGGACGGGGCATCGACGCCGAACGAGGACTTCCTCTACCAGTTCGAGGGCACGGTCGAAGGGACGCCACACGGCTGGTCCGAGTGGTCGGTGCCGCACGACTACACGGCGGCGGGCGGCAGCTCGGCCTCGGTGACGTCGTCGTGTGCGGTGCGGAACATCCAGACGTCGCTCGAATCCATCTACCTGGCGCTCGGGCCGTTCGGCCTGGTCGTGCAGCAAGGCGTCGGCGCGGGCGACTGGCAGGTCTTCCCCGTCTCGTTCGACTACGACACGGTGTGGTTCTCGCCGGGGGGCGCGGGGACGATCGCCCGGGGCCGCTCGCTCGACTGCGTCTTCACGCCGACCGCGGGGACGCCGGCGCTCGTCCTCCAGATCGCAACCGACTTCACGCCGACGCCGGACCGCTACGCGTTGCCGGCGCTGACGAACCTCGGGGTCGAGGTGCCGGTCCGGCCGCTCTTCCTGGCGCTCGGCGAGTATTGGAGCCTGGGGCTGCAAGAGAACTCGGCGAATGGGCTCTTCCTGGTCGAGGACTTCACGTTCTGGTTCCAGCGGCTCCCGGTCGGGGTGACGCCGCGGATCGTGGTGGAGGCGATCTGATGGCGTATGGGCAGCCGAAGCCGCAGCAGGATCAGAACCGCCGGCTGCAGCAGCACGGCCAGCAGCACAAGCAGCAGGAGGATCAGGCGGTCAAGACGCTCGGCGACATGGGGGTCAGCCCGGACCAACTGACCGGCATGGGCGTCCGCAATCCGAAGAAGTTCCTGCACGACCTCCGGCAGGGGAAGGGGCCGCCGCTCCGCCGGATGCATCTCCTGCAGGCGGCGTCGGCCCCCTACCAGGGCCCGGAGAAGGCCCTGACGAGCGCGGCCGAAGGCGATCTGACCACGGCGGAAGCGAACATGGATCGCGAGGTCGATCTCCGGAAGTCGGAAGACCCGATGATCGGCCAGATGCAGGACTACATCTCGTCCCGGCTCGGGGTCGGGCTCACGCCGGAGCAGGAATCCGCCATCCGCGGCGAGCTGCGCGCGCCGGTCGAGCAAGCCTATCACGCGGCGCTCACCTCGGCGGGGACAGCGGGGGCCGCGGCCGGGGTCGCCCCGGGAAGTGGCGTGTCGCTGGCGCGCGGCCAGCAGGCGGCGCAGGCGCGGACGCAGGGCGAAGCGAACGTCGAGAACCAGATCGTGCAGGAGAACCTGCAGCGCCAGCGCGACATGGAGAATCTGGCGGCAGGGCAGGAGGCGCTGGAGGAGCGCGCCCGGATGGGAGACATCTCGGCGCAGCAGACGCAGCAGCGGCTCCAGCTCCAGCAGCTCGGGCTCGCCGAGGGCAATCTCGCCGGCCTGTCGAATCTGCAGGAAGGGCAGCGCGAGTTCGACGTCACCTTCGGCGAGTCGCAGCGGGAAGCCGAGATGGCTCGGCAAGCCTGGGAGAAGTACGCCAAGAGCTTGGAGCCGAGCGGGCTCGAGCTGGCCTCTGGGATCGTCGGCGGGCTCGTCGGCGGCGTCTCGGGGATGGGTGGGTAGCGCATGGTCGGCTCCGACTACACGCCGAGCACGCCGGACTATTCGTCCTTGACGCCGGAGGAGCGCGACTACCTCGACTACACGAACGAGCAGGCGACGGATGAGGAGCGCCGCCAGCTCACCGATCCAAGCCAGCAGCCCGGCTCCAAGTCCTGGCTCCAGAAGCTCGCGCAGGCGATTGCCGGCTACGCGCCGCCGCAGCAGACGCAGGGAGCTGGTGCGGACGCGGCGCCGCCGACCGCGAATGCCGGCGCGGGCTACAAGCCCGGGCCGAAAGGCGCGGCGTGGTCGACGACCGATCCCGGTGCGGTCGGCAAGGGCGAGCGGGCGCAGCGGCAGGCCGGCGCGGAACACGACTTGGCGCACTCGGTCGGCGTGCTGATCCGGATGGCGGCGACCTACGGGGCCGGCGGCGGATTCGGTGGCGGCGGTGGTGCCGCGTCGGGCGCCGCGTCGGCGGGGACGGGCGCCATCGGCACGGGCGGTGCGGGCGCGTCGCTCGCTGGAGAGTACGGTGCCGAGACCGGCGGCGATCTCGCGGGGACAGGCGCTGCGTCGGCGGCTGGTGGTGGTGGGAGCAGTCTCGCGAGCATGGCAGCGGACTACTTCGGCGGGGGCGACACCGGCGGCGGTGGCGGCGGCTTCAGCGACATGTTCGGCGGTGGTGGTGAGGGCGGCGGCGGCATGAACATCAGCCAGTACATGAAGCTCGCGAAGATGATGAAGGGCATGGGTGGCGGCATGGGTGGTGGTGGTGGTGGTGGTGCCAGCAGCGGTGGCATGCCGAGCCTCGGCGGTGGCGCGAGTGGCGGTAGCAGTCCCTACAGCGGCAACGCGGGCATCGAGCGGTTCATCTCGGTGGCTGGTGGGAAGCCAGCCGAGCGCGAAGGCTTACTGGCGGGCCTCCAAGGCGGCCAGATGAACGACATGAGCGGGCTCGGCATCCCGTGGTGGGGCGGCTGATGGCGCAGCGGGACGACGAGATGCTCCAGAAGATTGCCGCCGCGGCGCAGCCGCATCGCCTGGGGCTCATCTACTCGCGTTACGGGCAGCCGGCGCCGGTCCTGGGGGAGTCGTATGGACTTAAGAATCTGCGCCAAACGGCGGCGCAAGGTGTCGCCGACTCCGGTGGCAGCGAGCAAGAGGCCCGCGACCAGGAAGCCGACGAGGCCGCGATTGATCGCCTCCGGGCGGAAGGGACGACCCTCTCGCCTGACGACGCTGCGGCGCAGGCGGCCGGCGAACAAGAAGAGGCGGCGGGTGAGCAGGACGCGGATGTCGACAACCTCGAAGCACGGACGTCGCTGACGGGGCTTTTCCCGGACGGCGTGCCGCAGCACTACCGCCACGTCCTCAACGCGCATCCCGACATGGGGATGGAAGACTTCTGGCACCTCTACGGGCACGAGCTGGAGTCGAAGCACAACGTCAGCCGGGACGACTTCTTCAACGCCGTCGAGCGGGAGCCGTAGATGGCACAAGTCCCGATTCCCTGGTTCCGTGGCGGCCCGATGATGGCGGGGAAGGCGGAGCGGAAGCGCCGCCAGCTCCAGGCGCTCGCGACGACGTTCGGGGGCATCGGGTCGCTCTGGCGCCAGGAGCGGCAGTCCGGGCTCCCGAAAGGGATGACCGACCAGGACCTGATCGACGAGGAGCACAACCTCGAAGGGCAACTGAACGAGCAGCAGACGAAGGCGCAGGCGGACGCGACCCACGGGGTCGAGCAGGCGACGAGCGAGGGCGATCCGGCGACTGCGGACGCGATCAAGAACGATCCCGCGGGCCACGCCATGGGCCGGCATGAGGCGGCGCAGACCTCGATGCTCGGGCAGCTTGGTGGCTTCATGGAGAGCGGCGTCAAGCGGCTGCTGTGGGGCGATCCGCAGCGGGCCGAGCGCCTGGCACACGTCCGGCGGATGCAGGGCGAGCTCGACTTCCAGAAGCGCCGGCTGGAGTACCTGAAGACGGTCGGGCCGATCGCGATGAAGTCCGAGGACCCCGACGCGGTGCTCCAGGCGACAGGGGGCGGCCGGTTCGGCATCACGCATCTGCCGAAGCAGCGCGCGACGGCGAAAGGTGCGGGGACGAGCGCGGCCGCGGACGACCCCTTTGCGCCCGAGAAGGTCGGCGGCAGCGGGGCGTTCCGGAGCTTCTACACCGAGGCGAAGAACAACGTGCTCCGGCGCCACAACTTCGTCGTGCCCGAGGACGCCCCGGCGCGGCAAGCGATGCAAGACGAGATCTTCCAAGAGGCCCGGCGGCTCGAAGACGCGCACACGACGGGCGTGCAGCAGAAGCGCCATCAAGAAGCGAAGGAGCTGTTCGAGCAGAAGCAGAAGCTCTTGGAGAAGAACCGCCGGGCACGGGAAGCGCACAAGGAGGGTCTCACCGGCGGTGGCTCGGAGACCCGGACCCGGAACGCGTACTTCGACGAGCACGGCAACGAGATCAGTTCCGACGAAGCGATGCGGCGGGCGTCGAAGCACTTGCCCTTCAGCCAGGGGCGCGTGGTCGAGCATACGACGGTGCCGGCCGTGCCGCGTGATCCCGGCAAAGAGGCGGGCATGCCGCCGATGTACACGCAGTGAGGAGGACCGTTTCCATGGCACGGACCGACGCACACCAGCATGCCGTCGCCGGCAAGATGAGCGAGGCGCGGCACACGCTCTCGGGGAACCCGCAGGGCGACATCTCCGAGATGTCGAGCAAGGGCGGGTTCAAGAAGACGGGCGGCGGGAAGCGCCGCCGCGGAGGGCATCGGAAGCTGCTGCGCTAGATGGCGTTCCTCAAGGCATGGGACGACTACGCCGCCGAGGCGCAGAAGGCAGGCGCGTCGCCGGAGAAGCTGCAGGCATTGCAGCGGGCGTGGACCCTTGAGTCGAAGAAGCCCGGGGTCCAGGTCGCCCCGTCTCAGACGGCACCGCCGGCCCCGAAAGACGTGCCGCCACCCGCGGCCCCGCCCGGCATGCTGCAGCGCGCCCGGAACGCGTTGGAGTACGTGCGGCCAGTCGACGAGGCGCTCGGACGCGCCGGGGTCGGCTGGCTCCGGCACCAGACCGCGGAGACGGCCCGGGCGATCGAGGAGCCCTTCGAGCGCGCCGGGGCGGACATCACGCGCGCGCTCAAGCCGGCCGAGCTGCCGATCCGCCACACCGTGGCGCGCGGGCTCGTTGCCGCTGGCGTCCCGAAGGCGGCGGCGAAGACGGCGGGCCGCTACGCCGGCTACGCGACGGGTCTCCCGGGTGGTGCCGTCGCGTTCACGCCGCAGGCGACCGCGGTGCAGGCGGTCCTGCCCGGCGAGGTCGCCGTGCCGGCGCTGACGAAGCTGCTGCCGAAAGCCGCCCGCTATCTGCCGTCGGCCGCCATCAAGGGCGGTATCATCGGCCCGCTCGACTACGCCGCCAGGGCGGAGACCGGGGAAGCGCCCCCGGTCACGCCGGAGCGGTTAGGACGGGCGGCGCTTGAAGGCGCCAAGGGATTTGCCGAGTTCGAGACTCTTGGGAAGGTCGCGGGCGGGGTCTACCGTGGCGCCCGGGCGGGGCTTCGCCGCGGCATCGACTGGTTCGAGGGGACGGCCAATCGTCCCGAGACCGAGGGCGCGACCTCCCGGGCCGGGCCGACCCCGCCCGTCGAGTCCGAGGACGACGACGGCCCGAGCGGCGGCGTGGCAGGGGCCGGCGAGACCCCGGCGACGCATGGCACGAAGGAAGCGTCCGATCCCGGGCTGGTGGCGCGGAACGAGCGCACCGACCGGCCGGGCTCCGGGGCCGGGGGCACCGATCCCGACGAGGACGGCGGGGGCGGCGGCGGGGCGGCAGGGCCGCGGCCGGCGTCCCGCTCCGTGCCGCCCGGCGTGGCCCCCGGGAACCTGACCGAGAGCCAGGCGGCCCCGACCGAGCGGACCGGCCCGGGGACATCGACCCAGCGCCCCGAGCGCGCCGGGGAGCCCGAGCCCGAGACCACGCGGCCCCCGCGCCCGCTCAAGGGGCCTGTCCGGGTCGCACTCGAGCAACGCGCCGCGGCGCAGCGCCAGCGGGAAGCCGAGGCATTGAACCGGGCACACACCTTCGAGGTGGGCCGGGCTGAGCCGGAGCCGGCCCGGAACCTGGAGGAGTTCCTCCGCCGCCTGCGCGGCATCGAGGACGTCGAGGAGGAGCCCGGGAGCCGCTACGAGGACTTGCCGCGGAACACGATCGAGGCCGCCCAGCGCGCCCTGGAGCAGTCCCGGCAGGCCGGTCCGGCAGGACCGACCGGGCCGCGCATGCAGCCCGAATCCGCGCAGGCGCTCTTCCGCCAACTCCTGGGCGAGCGCCGCGGCGCCGACGTCTCCGCCCCGGTAACGGGAGACGACTTCGAGCGCCTGCTCCGCCAGCTCCGCGGCGAGGGTGAGGGTGGGGGCGGGGGCATTCTGGAGCTACCGCCCCTTCCGGAGCCGGAGCCCGGGCCGGCACCACCCGCCGCTCCGGAGCCGGAGCCGGAACCCGAGCCCCTGGTTCGTGGCCCCGAGACCCGGCTCGAACGCATCCTCGCCCGGGACCGCGCCGCCAAGGACGCCGCGGCCGCGGAAGCCGACCGGCTCCGGCGGGTGGCTGCGGAACCGGCCGCGGGCGAGCCTGCGGCGGCCGCTGCGGCCCCGGCGGAGCCGACCAGGGCCCCGGGCCCGACCGAGCCGGCGGCGGCCGCCGCTGCGGCTCCGACGACGCGGGCCTCCGTCCCCTTCATGGTGACCAAGGCGATGGAGCAGGGGCTCCGCGATCTCGGCTACCGCCAGGAGGAGATCGACCGGATGAAGCCGGCCGAGGCGCACCGGGTGCTCGATGCTGGGGAGCGCGCCCCGGCCGCCGCGGCGGCGCCGGCCCCGGCCCCGAAGCCGGCGGCAGACTGGCTGACGGTCGGGGCGCGGGTCCGTGGCACGAAGGCGAACGGCGAGGTCGTGGAGGGCACGGTCGCGGGGCTGCAGCCGGCGCCCGGGGGCCGCTCGTTCGTGACCCTGCGCGATGCGCGTGGCCGGACGGTGCTCTTCCGCGACGAGTTCGTGGAGCCGCTCAGCGAGGAGCCAGGTGCGGGGGCGGCGCCGGGTGCGGGTGCGGGCGCCAAGCCGCAGGCCGAGCGCGCCATCACGGACGCCATCCAGGGCGCCATCGACGATGCCCAGCGGCGCATGGACGCCGAGCTCGCGCGCACGGGCGGGAAGAAGTCGAAGCAGTGGTACGCGCTCAAGCAGCAGCAGCAGCGCGCCGAGGCGGCGCTCGCGGACATTCTACGTGGCAAGGGGGGTGGTGAACGCCCTAGCGACGCCGCGACAGCCGGCCGGGCTGGACGCGGCGGACGCAAATCGGTACGAGAGACGGCAGGGAAGGTCCTACCGACCTCCTCCTCCGTTTCCGGCGCCTCCGGTTTCCCCGCCGGGGGCGCCACCACCCCGCCCCGCGTCGCGCTCCGGCTCCGCAGTGGCGAGATCATCACGTCCGAGCATCCCGACGTGACGATGCATCACCAACTGCTGCAGCCGGAGTACAACGGGGGCCGGGACATCGACCCCGACGAGGTGGCGGACAGCGGCTTCATCCTCGACGGGGAGTACAAGCAGGGGAACCCGGTCTTCGAGGACGGGAAGATCGTCGACGTGACGCCGACGTCCGGCGTGCCCGATTGGGTGCGCGACGCGAAGGACTTCAAGCCGAAGTTCGAGCGCGGCACGCGCGCGGCGGCGGACGAGGACGACACCGTGCCGCCGCCGACCGATCCGGAAGGGCGCGGGCCCGGACACGCGCCGGTCGTCGGCACCGAGGGCGAGGTCTACGTGAAGGGCTTCCCGCCCGTGCGCTTCCGCTACGAGGTGGTCGAGGCGCGCAACGTGATCGCGTCCCATGACGGCGACCTGGAGCCCGACCCGCGCTCCAAGCCGGAGGTGCAGGGCCGGAACCGCGACCGGGCCGCCATGCAGGACCAGGTGCGGCAGATCCGCACCAAGATGAATCCGGGGCTGCTCTTCGATGCGCCGTCGACCAGCGAAGGGGCGCCGCTGGTCGGCATGGACTGGCAGGCCGAAGGCGGCCACGGCCGCGTCATCGCGATGAAGGGGATGGACGTCGGGAACCCGAGCTACGGGCTCTACATCAACGCGCTCAAGGGGCGCGCGGCGGCGTTCGGGATCGACCCCACGGTGCTCGACGAGTTTGATCAGCCGCTGCTCATCCGCCGCCGCCTCACCTTCGTGCCGGAGGGTGAGCGGGCGCGGTTTGCCGAGGCGACGAATGCGCCGGTCGGCGCGCGGCTCTCGCCGGGCGAGCTGGCGCAGGCCGATGCGCGGCGCCTCACCCCGGCGATGTTGGATCAGTTGACGCTCTCCGAGCGCGGCACGCTCAACACGGAGGCGAACCGCGGCTTCATCCGCGCCTTCCTGGCCGAGCTCCCCGATACCGAGCTGAACGCGCTGACGACCGCGCAGGGCTATCTCTCCGATGCCGGGCTCCGCCGCGTCCAGAACGCCGTCCTCGCCCGCGCCTACATGATGGGCGGGGAGCTGCATCCGGCGCTCGACCACATGTTCGAGTCCGGCGACGAAGGCGTGAAGACGATCCAGAACGCGCTGCTCCGCGCGGCGCCGAACTTCGCAGTGTACCGCGGCGCGGTCGATGCCGGGGAACTCAAGCTGGTCGACGTCATGACGTCGCTCTTGGATGGCGCGACGACGGTCGCGAGTCTGCGAGCCCGCGGGCTCAAGATCGGGGACTGGATCAATCAGGCGGATCTCCTCGGCACCGACAAGACCCTCCTGCGGGTGATGGAGGTCTACCGGGACCATCCGAACGTGACCGATCTGGCGGATACGCTGAATGACATCGCGGACAGCCTGAACAACATGA
>Ga0066903_100000274_pt1 | contig 29938 bp, 31 predicted proteins | sample PanSoiMetaGPlot1_FD_67491 | JGI IMG/M metagenome (GOLD analysis project Ga0066903, IMG submission 67491) | Tropical forest soil microbial communities from Panama analyzed to predict greenhouse gas emissions - Panama Soil - Plot 1 (version 2) | ecosystem: Environmental > Terrestrial > Soil >... | reverse complement strand
GTGGGCTGCGAGCACACCTGGGCGGGCATGCCCGGTGGCTCACGCCCGGCTGGCTGCCGTGCCTGTGGCGAGATCTTCTCCAGCAACTCAGCCTTTGATCAGCATCGCCGGCATTTCGAGTGCCGTGACCCTAGCGAATCTGGTCTCGTACTCGTCCAGCGCGGTGAATATGACATATGGGCTATTCCCGGCAGCCGTCCGGACGTAGCCTAGAGGCGGAGCGAGATCGGGGCAGCCACCCCGAGAACTGGAGGGAGCCTAGACGATAGCCATTACCCTGCGCTTTGAGGCTTCCTTGATAGGACCTCACATAATCCAGGAGCCCAGTTCGGTTGCTACGGAGGCTGCCGGGCTGGGCTTCTAGCGTGTTCAGGGCTCGGACCCAGCCCTTACCCCTAGGGGAGCCCTATTCCTCCGTCATTTCTCAGTACCCGGGACATGCCGAGGACTGATTTAGCTGTTCGGAATACCGGCCCGGTAGCTTCGGAGTAGCGTTCCGCAGCAAGGCTCTGACCGCGCGCTGTATGCGCCTGTAGGAGCGAACTACTGCATTGGGAAGGTAATGGCGCGACACGCAAAGCAGAACAGCAAGATGGCACTGGCCGGTGCAGCCGCAATTCTGGCACTGCTGCTCGTCACAGTCCTATCGGCAGTGAGCAATGCAAGTCCCCAGACCCCACAGAGAGCGAAGGTAAGACAGTTCACTCCGGTCACCGTCATCGACGACGCGAAGCCGCACCCCAGGTTCCCGGCTGCTAAGGCCGTGCCCCTGACTGTCACGGTCAGGCATGGGGATACCCTGAGCAAGATCGCACATCGGGTCCTCGGCAGTACCCGCAAGTGGCCCGTCCTCTGGTACGCCAACCGGCACCGGGTACACAACCCGAATCTGATCACGGCCGGCGAGACGCTCCGAGTCAGCTACCAGAGGCAGAGCCCTAGGATGGTCCATATGGCCCTAGCTGCCATACCCAGGCCTAAGCCTGCCCCAGTTCGCGTTCGCCATGCAGCTGTCGTCCAGGCCACATACAGCGCACCTGCCGCCGCTACCTACTCCGGCGGCTCGGGCTGCCAGGCGAAGATCATCGCGGACGAGAGCGGTGGCAACCCGCGCGCCGTCAACCCGACTAGCGGTGCCGGAGGCCTGTACCAGTTCCTGCCAAGCACGTGGGCCGCGCTCGGACACTCAGGGCTACCGCAGTACGCCTCGGTGGCCGAGCAGAATCAGGCGTACTATCAGCAGGTGGCAGAATCCGGGTACTCGGCCTGGGCAGCTAGCGGAGGCTGTTAGCTGACATGGCGCTGCCCCGGTCCGGCAGATGGTGGGTGGACCGGGGCAGCAGTCTGTTCAGGCTCCTCCGTTGCCCTTGCTCTGTGCAGCCATGTACTTGATCTGCTCGATCTCCTCATCGGAGAATGGCAGCACCAGCCCACTACCGAGATCGGGCCGACTGGTGTGCTTGGCGAAGTACGCCGCAATTCCGCCGACGATTGTGCCGATAACAATCGGCAGCTGTAGCTGATAGTCCAGTGGGATCTTGTCCCGCAGTGTTGGCGACACCGCGAACGCGAGCCCTATGAAGTAGCCGATAATGGCATTCGTGCCGAGACCAGCGACTGGCTTGGTCTCTATCGGCGTTCCCTTTACCTTGATTGGCATGACTCCCCTTTCGTGGGCTTCCTATGAGCACCCTGGACCGGAAAGGGAAGCCCTGCTGGCCGGTCCAGGGTGCCGATCATGGGTTACGGCCTGAGGACCCAGAGCTTGGCACCCTTGCCGATTGCTGTATGAGAGCTGGTCTCAGGGTCACCGAGAACAAGGTTGACCCAGTCGCCAAGAATGCCGTCTCCGCCCGGCGGATCCCAGCTGCCGTTGTTCTTCTCGACGGTCATCCGCAGAACCTGGGCCGGACGCATCTGCGTGCTCGCCGGCAGCTGGGGATTGAGGGCACGTAGGACGCCTGCCAGGCTCTGGTTACCGTCAGTGGTATACCAGTTCCATGTCGGGCCGGGAGCAGGCTTCGGGTCTCCCTTTGGCCGGGGATGCTGGCCGAAGTCTGCCATGACCGACTCATCGAAGTCGACGCTACCTCCGCCCAGGTTGCCGATAAGACCCTGCCGCAGCCCGGCTCGCTTGTCGTACAGGAACGTGCCCGGCAGGGTACGCCCGGCCACCTTGGTGACGAGCACAGCGTTGCTCGGGAGTCCGGCTGCCGCTAGGTCAGCATCGGCTGGAGCGGAGTGGGTGGGCTCCTGATCGAATTGCGTTTCGTACGTGTACGGATTTCCGACCGCATTCCGGAGTGGCTCAGCACCGGACTCCGCGAACTCCGCAGCATTGAATGCACCGGCCGATGAGAATCGCGACCAGGCAAAGGTCTGCACCGCATGGGCGCACTTGCCGGCGTTCAGTGCCCGCGCCACCGGGTAATACCCGCCATATAGGCCGGTACGCTCACGCCCGATGACTGACGCCGCACCGTCAAGGTAGGCGTTGATGGCTGCCTGCTGGCCTGGCGCCGCGTCAAAGTCAGCGGTACACATCATGACGGCATCCGGCCGTCCGAGAGCCTTGACTACGGCGTTGAAGTGCTGTGCCCGCTGGACACCTGCGCCGTGTCCGCCGAGCAGGTCCGTAGCTCCCTCCTCGGCGAACAGCACGACGCTGATACCGGCTCCCCTGAGAGCGCTGTTCTCTGACGGAATCAGATTCTTCCCGTTGTGGTCGTTGGCCGGATTCTCGCTGACGTACCGGCCGACGCAGTGAATGCCCGCGCCGCGTACCGCCGAGAGCGGTGGATGACTGAATGCGTAATCGACTACTGTGCTCATTTCCTGGCTTCCCTTTTGCGAACGGTAGCTTGCTCCTGGCCCTTACCTTCCTCACCGAAGACGATGATGTCGGTTCCGCCGGAGCCGCTATAGAGACGTGTGAGGATCTGGAACGCGGCGTCGTCCAGAATGCTGACCCCATCTACGCCCATCCGGCGCAGATGGGTCTCATCCTTGTCGACGTCCAGTCGCAATTCCGAGTCCTCCGGCAGTGCTGCGTGGAATTCTCTCAGCACATTGTGAAGCTGGCTTCCGAGTGACATTCCCTTTCTCCTGTCCTCGTGGGGCTATCCCTCACCCCGAATTGTAACTCTATTCTCAGTTCCACAACGGAACAGTTGCGTGGCAGTCAAGCCTGCCCGATGCGACGGCCGCACCGTATACCTGGATAGAGCCGTCTGGCTCGAATTCGATAGCACATCCCTCAGTCCGGTTGCTAGCACCGTCCAGCCCCTGTAGTGACGTATAGGCCACAATACGACGTGGAGCCGCAACAAGGTAATTACCCGAAAGCGAGCCTGCGTTCCATATATTGGTTCCGTCAGTAGTGGTACCGCAAATCAGATCCCGGAACACAATCTGAAGATCGCCATCACCATTTAGCCGGTACTTAGCTGTCTGGCCAACAGACCATCCGTTCGCCATCGACGGCATGTTCTGTGGAGTGCTGGTAGGAAGCGCACCAAGACGTTCATCCACTAGGGTGACCAATGCGCCCGTAGACCTGCTAGTCCAGTGACAGATCGGGATGTCGAAGTTGCCGGTGGTTGTCTGAACGAGCGCGGGTATGGTCGGTGACCCTGACGGCGTGCCCTGGATGATGACAGGCTGAAGGAACGCCGCAGCCGTACCGGCCGTGCGATTCAGCCGCATCACTAGCCGGTCAATCCTGTCCTGCCCAGATGCAGCTGCGATGGCCGTCGACACCGTCGCGTCACAGGACCAGAGCACACCTTTGATGACGCAGGATCCAGCCGCCATGTCGAGCGTCCTAGCACCAGTATTCAGAGTCGGGGCAAGGCTACCCGTCAGTGCCAGGTTGACGCCATCCCCAATCCCCACGGCCTGGAATAGAAGCTCCCAGTCCGATTGCGCCGTCAGCTGGGTGAAGGGAGAAGGACGCCCATTCGTAATAGTCACGGATTATCCTCTCTGCGCATTCAGCCGACGCTCAAGTCGGCGAACCCTATTGAGCAGCTGTGCTGCGAAGCCGGGATCAAGCGCTCCCGGATCACTAGAATACCCTATCTGCGGAACAACCGTAATAGCAGGCGTCTGAGCTGGATCAACATTGAGCGTAGCCGAAGAGACGAGATCCTGGTATATATCTCCAGGCCTAGTCTCTACCGCCACCTTATCGCCTAGCCAGTAATCCTGCCCGAACGTCATGCTCGGAATGTCGGTAAAGGCCGTGACGAGCGACGGCTGGGCGGCACCCTGATTGAGCGCATCATTCCCAGCCTGGTTGACGTTCCCGATCTGGGTCTGGCCCGACTGATCCACGAACACCTCGGTCCGGCCCCACTGATCAGAGGTCACGGAGTAGGAAGTGAAGTTATTCCCGCTCACTGCGCTTCTCGCAAACGCAATTGTGCACGTCGGATCAGTCAGCGCTACCGCTACCGAGGTCATGTTCCCGATAGACTCACTGAACGATACGCTCTGCGTCAGGTCACGCGGGACATAGCAGTCGAATGACAGACGCTGCCCATTCCGAGTAAGGCTCACGCCCATCGGTCCGCCCGTGCCAATCATCTGGCGAATGATATCCATCAGGTTGAGATCAGCACTCTGTACGAATGCCACATCACGAGTAACCGTGCCGCCACGGCCCTGGGTGGGCACGATATCCATGAGGGTGATCCGCCGACCCGATTGTCCGGCGGGTCCACCATTGTCGTTTATCAGATTCTTGATGCACGTTTCACACGGCCCGGTATATGTCGTCTTGCCGCCAGACGTCTGGCTCGCCCAGCCCGATCCGGGCGTCGGGAATGCTATCCGATTAGCGATCATCGCTAGGTAATCCCCGCCCGAGAGATTCAGCTGCTCCCCCGAGCCTACTGCACCTCCGCCCGAGCCGGGAACACTATTAGAGTAACCGGGCGTCTCGACCTTGCCTCCGAACTCAAATAGGCCACGCCAGTTGATCACCATGATGGTGGTACCGCTACGAACCTGCTGCCAGACGTTATCGTCGTAAGGCATAGTGATCTGCCAGTTACCGACCATGTTGTAGAACAGCTGTGCACTCAGCGTCGTGAAGTTGATCGGCATGAGCAGGTTCAGACTACCGTCATAAAGCTCAGCCGTTACCGGCGGAGGAACAACAGGTGGTGGGAAGCTGGTCGGTGGAGAGGACTGAACATTCATGATGAACGTTGCAGTTGCCGTGGCTCCGACATGATCGGTAGCTATGACGTTGAACGAGTATGCGGTCGGCTGACTCCCGGGCGGACCAGCGGCCGAATTGTCCGGCGTACCTGACAGGGTACCGGCCGGAATCTTCGGCAGGAACGCATAGGCGACCGCGCGCCATATCGCGGAAGTAATCGTCAGCGAGCTAGTCTGCGCAGTACCTCCACCAGTAGTCGGCTGCTCATAAGCTGCCACCGAATACGGGTTGACGCCAGTCTGGTAAGTACCCAGCGAGGTGAATCCGGTAGAGCCGAAGGTAGGCGCACCACCGCCATTCGCCGTACCGAATAGGGCGAGAATCGTATCGCCATTAGCAGTCGGAGTAATGCTTACCGACGGCGCGGTGTTAGTCGCGGTCGCAACCGAGGAGATCACATCGAGCGCGCCAACACTCGGTACATCAATTCCGTAGAACTCACAGTTGCCGGCTACGGCCGCAGTGGTGAAGGTCAGCGTGTCCGGCGTGCCCGATGTCGTCAGCGCCGCAGTAGGCGTCCCGCCTGCTCCGCCCGTGGCACCGGGAGAGCGGAATACGTACAGCGCCGGTACTGATCCTGCAGATGATATGTCCTGCGTGTATACGTTTCCCTTGCTGTCGGTACATGCCGTCACCGTACACGTGGTCGAGTTAACCACCACATGCGCAATGAGGGTATCCCCGGCACCGGTAGCAGTAGCAACCGGCAGCACACGTGATGTCCCCGAGCCGGTTACGAGAGCCTGTCCGAACGTATACGGTGCAGGTACGGAGACAGCCAGGCTTAGGCCAGTAGGCAGCTGCGTAGACGTATCTAGGGCATAGGAGATAGGCGACGCCCCACCGGATACAAACCCAGCCAGACTCTGGGAATAGGGCACGCCAACATTCGCGGCCGGAAGTACGCCACCAGCAAACGAGAATACCGACACGGTCGTAATCGGCAGGGTAATCGTCGCAGTATTGCTAGCTGCGTCGGTTACCTTCCAGGTGATGCTATAGGTAGCCGGGCTGCCGGCAACCGTACCGGATATCGCGCCCGAGCTAGCGAGTGAAAGACCGGAGCCAGTCAGAGAGCCGGTCTGGATACTCCAGGTATACGGAAGCGTTCCGCCCGTGGCGGCAAGAGACGCCGAATACGACTGGCCAATCGCACCATTGGGCAGACTGCCCGTAGTGATCGTCAGCGTACCTCCGCCCGCGCCGGATGGGTCCAGCGCATCGTACATGGCGTCATACGCCGTGACGACCTGGGCGTCGGTCGTGGTATCAATCGTATTACCGACACCGTTAGCATACCAGTAAATCGGCAGCAGCTGATTAGTCGGCATAAGGGCTGCGAGCGGGACAACGACCATATCGTGCAGCCAGTTGGCGAAGTTGCTCGGGTTGCTCGTTAGTGGCCGAGGCGTTCCGTTAGTTCCGCCTGTCTCACCGATACCCACATTCTGCTTTGGAGACTGAGCGTTGCAGTTAGTGATGGTATCGGCTAGCGTCTTGGTGTACGGCTGGCCTGCCGGATAATTGATCGAGCAGTCCGTCATGTAGAAGTCGACCGAGACGCCGGTACATAGCATCCGGCCGTCGGCCTGCTTCCTCGGCGGAATGAACGATATGGCTGTTGTCGGACTGGGGAGCGCGGAGTTGAAGAAGCACTGTAGCCCGGCCTTGATAAAGGTCGGTGCATAGAAAGCGAAATACTGCTGGTAGTTAGTAACACAGGACGTGCTCGTCGCGCCAGGCGCATACGGTGATCCAGCCTCATTTCCGAATGGGCCGTTAACACCGTTCAGATTCGCCTCATTCCAGAGACACGTATGCGGCGCTACGCCGTTGTTCTTCCAGTAGATGATCATCGCCCGGATGAGTGGGATATCGGCAGCCTTACCTCCGCCCACTGCTCTGGTCGCCTTGACCGATACCAAACACTGAATACCGGCCTGCGTCTCAGAGACAACACCCTGATACTGATTAGCCTGCGACTCGTACAGGCCTTCACCTAGGTAGCGCTTACAGCCCTGGTTTGCCGTCTTGCGCCCGACAATTGAGTCAAATCGGTCCTTGGCTTTCTGATCGGTGTTCGGCGAAAGCTCGCCGGGATACGCACCCTTCCAGACTGACGCTCCAACAATAGCTCGCCCATTGCTCGGGTTAACGCCGTTCCAGAGAACCAGGCTCTTCTTCACCGGCAGGATGATCATGTTCCAGGAAGCCGAGGCACCGAGCGTCCCGCTAGCTGTCAGCGTACCCGAGCCGGTATTCACTCGGTACGCCACAGAGACCAGGGAGTTGGCCCCAACCGTAACGTCGGTGGCTAGCGGAATCCAGTTAGCTCCCCAGGTGAAGCTGACTCCGGCATTCTGATAGGCGACGGCTGCAAACTCCACATCGCCCGATGCCGTAGGCGTACCCGAGGTGACCGAGGGAGCCGTTGACGTTCCGGTCGCCTGGGCCTGTGCGGCTGTGTCAATCGCACCGAGCCCCTGGCATCCGATTATGACCCACTGTTTCGCCTGCCCAGTACCTGAGTAGGCTACGTCGATAGTATCGGCCGTAAATCCCGGCCCGGTCGCATCAAGGCCGTTCGCACCGGCCACCACCGACCACGCCGATAGCGAGGGCGACGTGGCATTCCCTAGAGCCTTGACAAACGTGTCACCACGACTGGTGGTTATGCCCGTAGGCTGGGCGCCACCCGTCCCACCGAATGCCATGAGGAGGTCGCCCGGTAGGGCCGGCCAGCCGTCAGTTGAATCCTGGGCCACGCCGGTAGTCAGGACAAGGTCTGTCCCTCCGGTGTTAGCTGCTGCGTCGGATACGACATATGGCAGAATATCCATTACGGTCTCAGCCACCTTCGCGTGTACTGCAACTGAATCGCCGAGCTACTAGTCGCACCCGACATCTGGAGCGATATCTGATTCGTTCCCCGAACCAATGGCCAGAGGTCCCTGGGGCTATTCTTCACAATCTGGCCCCACATATTCGCCCCATTGGAGACATCGATCGCGTACTGATTGCCCGGCACCGTACTCACCTGAACCTGCTGGCCAGAGGTCAGTGTCGAGAAGAAGCTGAACTGAAATCCGGTAGTGAGATTCTGAACAGTCGGGATACCCGGACCAGTAAACGTCCATATCGGATAGGTATCCGCGCCACCGTCATTGAGCAGGGTCTGTGACCCGAACACCGTACTAGGCGTCAGGTTGATTGGCAGCAGCGGGAGGATCCCGGTTACGCCAGCCACAGTCAGGCTGTACTGAAGATTCGTAGGATACTGATCATACCAGTATGGGTCAGGAGTATTCAGCGTCAGCAAATAGGTAGAGAACGCTACACCCTCATCAACAGCTGACTCAACTCCGCCGGTCACATACACAGCGATCTGTCTGGTACTGCCATCCTGCCTCTGGATAGCCAGATAGCCCGGTGCCGGAGATCCGGCCCTTTCGGTCCGGAATGAATACGCAAATGAGTCAAGCAATTCCATATAGGCGTTGACGTCGCCCAGTGACTCCAGGTACATACCCATGGCAATCTGGCCGGGCTGCGATATGATCATCTGCGGTGTCGCTCCGCCAGTCACCATCGGGATGGAGGAGAAATTGACGGGCACGCCCGAGATGCCGGCAATGCTAGTGCATATATAGCCATTGGGCAGCGTCAGGTCAGTAAGAGGCCAGACAATACCGTCGGGATCAATATAGACAATCTGCGGCGGAGGAATACTATCGCGTGGAGGATTCGAGCCGGTTGGCGGCTGCGTCATAACGGTCATTAGATCCTCCTACCTGCACGCTGCGACAATCCCCTGTGTACGTCAACGACCCGCATAGCGTGTCCCACCTCAGCGCCGAATGCCCTATAGCTCATACCATCGAAATGCAAATGATACGTCGGTCCGCCGAGGCCGTGCTTCATATCGTCATGCGTTAGCACGTACTCGGGGTGCCCCGAGGTGTTGATTCCGATCGTGTTGTTCGGCCACCAGCCGCCATCGTCGTAACCGTGACCGTGCCCGAGCACGCTCGTCCAGCCTGCACCATAACGCCCGACAGCGTAGTGCAGGCCGGCATAGATGTTCGCTAGCGGATTCACGCTAACGCCATACAGATACGGTCCGAGACCACGGAACGGTCCGGCATTGGCGGCAAACGTCGGGCCAATCACCTGCATCAGCCCAACAGAAGGAGTACCGGCCGCCCAGTTGCTGTCCCACTTATTCACCACGAGTGGGTCACCGCCAGACTCTGTCTGCATCTGGGCCAGGGCGACCCCGAGATCTCCAGCCGGTTGTCCGAGCATCCTAAGTACCTGAAGGACAATACCGGCGTACTTCTGAACGCCACTGCCGCCACCAACGTGACTGACGAGAGAGCCGATAGTCTTAATAACGAAATGCACAGCATCGGAGACGATTGTCTTAGGGATCCCAATCATCATCTTTGCTAGGTCACCGGCAGCTGGCGTATGGAATAGATCTGCGAAGGCATTAGCGGCAGCCGTCGCATTGCCGGACATTAGCGCCAGCAGAATCTTGCCACCGTCAACGGCACCATGGAACAGCTTGCCCAGGAATCCGAACGGATTGTCAAAGCCTTTAATCTGAGGCATACCAAGCTCGGCAGCCCGGCCAACAGGAACGCCACCTGCCTGATAACCGGGCACTCCCACAGCCCGGAAGACATCGGCCAGCAGACTTGAGTGCTCCTTGCTAACGACTGTCTCTCCGCGCTCCACAAGTGCCGGCACGATATCGCCACCACCCCAGCCCGGTACCCGGCCACCGGAGGCGAAATGCACAATCGGAAGCTTCGGCCCGTGGATGGCGCCCATTACATCATTCCACAGCCGGGCGATACCGTTGTCGTATACGGTATTCACCAGGAATCTGACCGGCGTCGAGAAGATGTCCTCAATGGTATGCCAGGTCTTCTTGATCGCTCCGACGGCAGTTGTGAATGCATTCGGGATCGTCCTGGTGACGAAATTGGCTAGCGGAGAGAAGATGTTGTCGTGTATGAAATGCCAAACCGTAAGTACGGCGTTCTTCAGGTCATTCCAGGCCTGCTTGCCGGCGTTGAAGAAAGTACGAAATGCATTAGGGATCGTCTTGGTGAAGAAGTTGACTATCGGTGCGACAATCTGATCATGGATGAAATGCCATACTGCTAGCGCCACACCCTTGATTACGTTCCAGGCATCACGCCAGTGGTCTCGGACGAACTCAATGACCTTACGGATAAGCGTCAGGCCGGGAATCAAGAACTGGCCCCAGCCGTGTGTCAGGAACTTCCATGCATCCTGCGCCCAGTTCTTGATATCCTGCCAGATCTGCTTCCAGTGCTTGGCGAAGAAGCCGACGACAAGCGCCACCAGAAGAATCGCCGCAATGATACCACCGAGCCCTGTCGGGCCGGCAACGATAACGATGATCGCTAGTACGGCAATCATGACTGGGATAAGCAGATGGTTCTTATTGATCCACTCCAGAACGGCAGCCGCAATGCCGGCCAGGATGACTAGGCCGGGCGCAAGAGCCTGAATGAACTGGATGATGAATGGAATCAGAAGCTTGAGAACCCTGATCCCGGAAGGAAGCAGCTGAACGAATAGCTGTGCCAGTGCCTTCAGCAAATTGACAAGCTGTGGCCCCAGGATCTTCCCGGCCTGATCTCCGAACTGGGCAAACTGATCTGCTAGCTGCTGGAAAGACTTGCTCTGAATCCACTTATCAAATGGCTTCAAGAAGTTAATCAGAATACTGGCGCCAACATGAGCGAATATTCCAAGAGTGGGCATCAGGTGCTTGAGTACGCCTGCCCCGAGCTTAACGATGTTATCAACTACCGGCGCAAGCTCCTTCACGACATCATGGAATGCAGACTTGATTTCGTGAATAGCCGGAATGAGCTGGCGCTCCTGCGGCGTCAGGTTTCCGAGCGCGGTCTTCCGCGCCGTGCCAACCTTGGACATGGCGTCATGGACCTTGGTCAGCTCAGGAACAGCAACGGCTGCAAATGCCCCGAGACCTAGGCCAGCCGCACCCAGTGGTCCTACCCCGGCAAGGAGCCCAGAGCCCAGGCTCGCTAGGCCACCGCCAACCACGCCACCCAGCGCCAGATTGCCCAGCCCGGCCTTGAGCTTTGCCCCGATACCGGCTGCCATTGACCGTAGGCTGTCATTGTCGACGTGCAGCCTGACACGCCAGGATTTCGCCTCGGTCTCTAGCTTTGCCTTCTTAATCTCTTCCTTAGCACTGGTGGTATCGGCATGAACGTCAACGTTGAATCCGTGGCGGAGATCCTCCTTGACCTTCTCCGCATAGATCCGTACTGCCTCCTGCATCTGTCGGCCGATGGCACGGCCTATCTCATCGCCAATACGGTCTGATCCAGGCACAACCTGCTCACGCAGCTTGTTGTGGAAATCCTTAGCGTCAGGAACAACGCCTACGGAAACTGAGCCTACGAATATTTCAGCCACGGCCAGTCAGCCTTCTGTATTCCTGCATGGCGATATCGTCAGGGAGTCCGCGGAGCCTGGGGTCAATCTCCTTGATCTCCTCAATGCTCATGGTACGTCTTCTTGACCTCGCGCCTACTCCCGGTCTCCGGATTGGCTCTGGCTTCGGCACCTTGCCCTTGCTATTCGCCTGGGCGGTAATCCAGGTCAGCGTATTCACGCTGTCCACTACCTGGGCCAGTAGCAGGTCTGTAGAGGACCACGGAGCTAGGGCACCGTCGCCACTATGCTCGGCAACCTCGTCCTGCTCGGCGTTATTCCTGATGGCCGTAGTCGTAGCACTCTCCGTAGGGAGGTGATTGACCAATACCAGGAATCGTCGCCAGCCAAGACTCGAGCCTCTGATGAATAGGTCGCCCAGGCTAACGCCGTAGTACCTCTGTAGGTCTGCCTCTATCTCTTCCGGCCACCGTTCGAGGATCCAGCACGCCTGCGCGACTTTCCCCGATTCATGCGAGCCTGTCGCATGACCTCCCTTGCTATTGCCTCCATCTGGTAATTGCGGAGGTCAGCCTTGAGGAAAGCCTCAAGCTCGTCTTGGTCCTCGATAACGGCCGCAGCCCAGTTCTGCCAGTCAGCGGTATTCAGAGCCGTCATAGCCGAAGATGACCAGTCATTGACGTGGATGATACTGACTACCACGCCTCCGACCTTTACCTTGATTGGCTTTCCGACATGCTCCCGGCGAAGCGATTCGTCGAGGTCATCGAGATCAATGTCAATTGCCTCGATCTCTTCCCCGGCGTCCTGGTGCTCTGGGTCATCCTTGATACGGGTGACCGCATCCTTGCCTGTCATGACGGTCTCCCGATCAGGTGAAGTACCCGGCAATGGTAACGCCAGAGCCGGTGAAGTTGATGTAGCGCTTGGCCACTCCGGTCACTCCGCCACCGGCCTGGTTGATGGTACCGGGGTAGAACGTGACGGTGAACTGAAGGCTCTCGATGTCGGCCTGCTGCTGCTGGTCATCACCGCGCGCCGTCACCTTGACGTTGGGCGCGAAAAGACGCTGCTTCTTGGTACCGTCAATGGCGTCGAACACCATGGCGTAACGATTGTCGGCCGGAGGATCGGGGATGATGTAGCTAGCGATGAGCGTAGCTGTTGCCGGCTTCAGTGGCGAGGACGCAACCGGGAATACCGGCACGTCGTCGTACAGTGCACGGACATAGGGGTTCATCGCCTCAAGCGCAGTGAACTGAGCGCTCTTCTGTCCGCCGGTCAGAATGGTACGGATGGACGAAAGCGTGCCTGCGGCCGCGATGTCCTTGGTGGTCTCATCCAGCTTGAAGATGTAGCCGGAGACGTCCAGCCATCCAAGGCACCTCCAGCTGTTGGCCGGAGTCAGAGTGCTGAGATCCTCGAATCCGACCGGCACAGTTGAGGTAACCGGGCTGGGAATTGCGACGTAGGCGACAACGTCACCCGCTGCGAATAGAGCCGAATTGTTCTTGACTTCTGCAGTTGTCACGCCAATTCCTTCCTATGCGGCGCGAATAAACACCTCGTACGTTGCTCCATATCTCGTGAGCGTCTGGTTCTCCGTAGGCAGCCAGCGAGGACCACTAATCGTCGCAGCCCTCTGAATCACTCCGTTCTGTGTCGCCTTGCTGGCATACGCGACCAATGCTGCCTGTATCGCCCGCGCTACCGACGAGGCTGTCGCCTCAGCTGGATCGTAAACGTCAATGTCAATTACCGGCCTGTCGACAAGCAGGTCACGATTGGCACCGCTGATTCGCTTGACGCGAATTGTGGTACTCGTCACCGTTCCCGGAAGCGAGGTGGAGAATCGGTAGCTAGGGAACGCCGGTACTAGCACAGAAAGCAGCTCAATCTCGGCATCGACGAATGTGATAGTCATATCCGAGTCTCCGTCGCTGCCCGCAGAAGCGTGTGATACGGCTCCCGGCCCTCTGTCCCGAACTCCACAAACTGAGCCTCGGGAGCAAAGTTACTCACAATAGCCTCTACCCGGTCATGCTTTGCACCGCCACGCTTATGCGAGCGGGTAACGAAACTAGCGCGATACCGGCCACGGTGCGGGTCATTAGCTGGGCCGACCGGAGAAATGGCCACAGCACGGAGCTCGATCAGCCGTGCGACCTCCGTCATAGCGAAGAGGAGGTTATCAGAATTGAGGAACTCTCCAAAGCCCTTATGGTCTGGCGTATAGCTGCTCATACCGTGCTCCCGGTAACGAGCCGCCCACGTGTCTCCACGAATGACGTAATCCCGGTCCAGGGTGACTGATCGAAATTGGGGCTGCCCTGAACCTCGTACCAGTTACCGTCCGGCAGAAGCATGGCATCCGTAGCCCGGACGTCTGTACCGTCCGGGAACCAGACCGTGACGTCCGAGGCAACCATCTCAGTACCGGCCACGACCTCAGTACCGCCACCCTGTGCGATAGCGCAGTTGTCTATGACCTCGTCTGTGTGGCCGTACACATCGTTGTGGCGTGCATCCTGCCCGGTCACGGTACGGTGCCGGAGCGTTACCGTCTGGCCATGAGGGAGCTTCAGGAGGGGCATCAGCCACTCCCTAGCGCGATCGTGCCTCGCTTACCCGCCCGGAAGTCATCAAGCTCGCTCAGGTCGGCGCTCTTCAGTGCAGCGACCACGCCTCCGCCAGTACGCTGCAGCCGGTAGCTGTAGCTGCCTACCGTCTCGCCAATCACTCCGCCGGCCATTGTTGGCGCGGTAAGGACGGCAATCACTGCAAAGCTCAGGACGGAGATTACCTCCTGCGGTATCTCGAGATCGCCGTGATCGTACGTCACCTGGAAGGTATGGCTGAACCAGCCTAGGTCGTACCAGAACTCCGGCAGGTTGATGATACCGGAGGCTGTAGGCTCGGGAACGGTAATCTCGTCAATCTGGTCGAACACATACCAGGTTACGTTCACGTCCGGGATTCCCGGAGCGCCACTCTTTGCCAGCACGGAATGTACGGCCTGCACCGGTGGCATAGGAAGCTTGATAACGCCATCCGAGGCGCGGATCTCAACAACGTCACTTACCTTGCTGACGAAATCGCGCCTGCAATACCGACGTATGAATGCGCTACCATCAGCCAGTAGCGCAGTAATCCGTGCTGCCTCGAGAGACGTAAGGCTGCGCCCCAGCCTGGCTTCTACATCGGCCTGCGTCGCCAGGCTGGGGAGCACCATCGTTATCTCCTATCCGGTTGTCGCGGTCAGCCCTGCTCGCCTACCTCCAGCGCAGCAGCGTGCTCGTCCTGCTTGGCCTTGACGTTCGCCTTCAGGTCGGCCGCCGACACTCCCTTGGACCTCAGGAAGGACTCATACTCGGCTGCCTGGGCGGCCGCCACAGCGTGCTGCTCACTGGCATGCGCCAGGGCTGCCTCGTCCGAGCCGAACTGCGTCGGGTCGAACCCAGCGTAGGCGCCAGCCGTCGCGTAGGACGTCATCTGGCTCAGAGCCTGCGCCGTGGTCGGGGCAGTCGCAGAGGTCGGCAGGATGGCACCGAACGGCCACCGCAGGCCGGTGATGCCCTGTGCCGGCTGGAGGATGGACACCGGGTTGACGGTTGCGTACGCCAGCCGCATGACCATCCGCATGGCCACGGAGTCCTGCTGCATCAGGTTCAGGATGACCTTGCCGGAGTCGTTGCTCACGACACCCTCCGTGAACATCTTGAAGCTGATGTCCTGCCGGATCCCGATCATGGCCTTGCTGAAGTCGCCCGCAAGGATCTCCGCGCCAGTCGCGCTGTAGTTCCAGGAGCCGTTGTCGACCTCGGAGAGCGGATATCCGTACAGAGACGCGTTGGCGTTGGGGTCGCCCTGTTGCAGATTCGGCTGGTAAATCGGCACACCCTGCGTTGACCGAAGCCCCATGAGCTTCCAGGAGATACCGGGCATCGCAGCGAAGCCCTTGACGTTGTAGCCGGACTGCGCCATCTTCAGTCCCAAGTTCGTGACGTCCACGGCGTAGTCAGTTCCGGTACCGGCCTTGACGATCTGCAGCGTCTTCTTGGAGCCGACGAATGCAGACTCACCCCAGGTCGATGGCTTGTTCGTGCCCCAGAGCACGGCGCTGTCGATGAGCGCACCCGCCGACTCGACCATACGCGGCTGGACCTGCGACCAGATCGGCATGTCGGCGTCGTCGAGATACGCCTGCGGGATGGGCACGATGGTCGCCAGTTCCTCAACGACCAGGACCACGTTCTTCCAGGCCTGGAAGGTGGTCTGCTTCATGCCGGTGTCACCCGAGACCCAGTAGGAGACCGGGAGCACATCGAGGACGGGCAGACGCTGAGTCTTGCTAGACATCGGCGTCTTCTGCATAAGCGAAAGTGCCGCCGACTGAGTCGGCAGCATCTGGATGATGGAAGCAGCGAGGGGTTCCGGGACGAGCGCATCGGCCTGCCCCGAAGTCCTCGAGATCTGGGTGTTGTATACGTTCGTCACGTAGATCTCGCATTCTGCGCGACGGGCGTCGCGCTAGTTACATTTCGCCTCGGGCCATACGCCGGAAGAAGTCTTCTGGCGTAACCGGTCCGCCACCCGCAGGGCTTGTCCCGGACACTAGCGACTCCACAGGACGACTGCCAGCCCTAGCTGCACCTTCGGCGGTGAGGGAGCCGTGTCGGCCGTTCCGGCCGTCACCGGGCCATTCAAGACCCATCCCCTCCACAACCTGGCGCGCCATACGAGTGGCGGCAGCACTGATCGTTGTCGAAAGCAATTCGGCTCTTTCGTCAATCTCCTCGGCCGTTCCGTTACCGAGGAAGTCAATCAGGTCCGTAGGAATGTCGTAGGAGGCAGCAGCCATAATCTGGTGATGCGTTCGCAGGGCTTCATCGCGCTCGCGCTCTGCCTCTGCCGCTCTCTCCTCGGCCAGCTGTAGTTCGGACTTGTCCCTGTCCTGGATCTTCTTCAGTTCAGCAGCAGCCTTGTTGTTCTCCTTGGCCCGCTGCTCATGCTTCCTCGCCTGAGACTTCCAGTGAGCAAGCTGACTTGCCAGGTCTTCCTCTTCTTCACCTTCAGGCGTTTCGCCATCCGGATCAGCCAATTGGCCTTCAGTCTCTTCGCCCTGCGGCTCGAGATCCTCGGCCTGGTCAGTCGCCGTTCCGGCTCCTGCCTCGGCGTCAGTATGGGACATAATGGGCTCCTTCCTTGCGGGAATCGTACCCTAATCCCGCAGGGAATACCTAGCGGTGGACGTGAGATGGCGAGCCACCCATTCCGTCCTCATGATCCCGGGCATGATCAGCTGGATCAGCCCTATTGTGGAAATCCCTCAGATGCTGTAGGAATTGGTCCGACGTCATCTGCCAGGTCTGCCGCGCTATCACGATCCGCCGAGGCTCGAATTCTGCAGCCGGATGATCCCTCCGATACTGATCTGGATCAAATCCTACATGGCCCTCTCTAACCGGATCATCAAACCCAAGCCACATCTGTACAGTCACTACGATTCCGTCAATACCCTGCCCGGAATCAGCTAGCGTGATGACTGGCGATACCGCGAGAGTATCTACTCCGGTGCCAGTATCATTCAGAGTTATGGTGAATGCATTATCAGGTACAACCACAAGAGTGTCGGTCCCAAACCCAGCATCAAATAGGTTGATAGTGGAGACCTGATTTGCGACCAGAGTATCCGTACCCTGTCCCGAGTCAGCCAGCGAGACCGTGACGGCCACCAGCGCCGTATCATTCCCAGCCCCATAGTCCTGAAGCAGGAAATACTGGACCACCCCGTCAATGCCCTCCCCCAGATCATTCAGATTTGCTATTACAGATACAACCAGTGAGTCTACGCCGGTACCGCTGTCAGCCATCGTCTTGGTGATACCACCCTGCACCGCAACCAGAGAGTCGGTACCCACCCCGGCGTCCGTCAGTGTGGCTAGGATGGTCGCTAGGAGGCTATCAGCACCGGACCCAGGATCAGCTAGGGCTACGCTCGCGCTGTCGCCTACGGTGTCGGCTCCCGCGCCACCGTCGGACAGGCTTGTCGTCACGCCGACCACAACCGAGTCCGAGCCGAATCCCGGATCGGTCAGCGCGGTCGCAACGGCCGCAGCTAGCGTGTCAGCACCGACTCCAGAATCAGTAAGGGTAATCGTTGAGGTACCCTGAATAGTAACAGATACGGAATCTGTCCCCACACCGGATTCTGCTAGCGTCACCGTGGCAGAGTCGACAATGGTATCCGCACCGGTACCAGAGGATGTTAGCGTCACGGTAACCGAGTTGACAACGGTATCCGCACCGACACCGGAATCCGAGAGCGTCAGTGTCACGGTAACCGACAGGGCATCCGCGCCAGTACCGGCGTCTGTAAGCGCAACAGTAACGGAGTCAACAATGGTATCGGCTCCGACGCCGGAATCGCTCAGGGTCTTAGTCGTAGAGACAAACTGAACATCTGTGCCGACGCCGGAGTCTGCCAGAGTTGCCGTTACGGCATTCACCAGAGAGTCTACGCCGGTCCCGGAGTCGGTCAGCGAGAGCGACGCAGAATCAGCAATGGCGTCCGTTCCCGCTCCGGTATCCGCAAGGACGATACTAGCGTTCGCAACAAGAGAATCAGCTCCAGTTCCAGAATCGGTAAGGGCCAGAGATCCGGCAACAACAATTGCGTCAGCACCAGCGCCGGTATCCGCCAGCGTGATAGTTGCCGAGGTAGGGCCGACAGCAGCAGCAACCGGCCCTAGGTATCCGGTGTTGCTCAGGCCGATATCGTCAAACCAGAATGTATTGCCATTAGGGTCAGTCGTTACTGAGCGTCCACCCCACTGGGCAGAGTTCGTACTGATGTAGTTGACCCCACCGCTGGTCTTGGTCTGAGTTTCATCAGCAACGGTAGAGTCCATCGTCTTGAACAGCTTGAGCTCGCAGGCACCGTTATCCAGATATCCCTCAACCCGGAACCACTGATTAGTCGGAATTGTCGCAACCGTATTGACATCAACAGTCTGACCGCTGACATGGTCGCCCGTTCCCATGCAGACCGTGCCATTAGTCAGCACACGTACATAGCCATTACCCACGCCCATGAAGTACGAGCCCCAGGTCGTAGGATTGCCAGTATAGTACAGGTAGATACGGAACCACATCCGCCCGCCAGGCAGACCGGTCCACGTCAGGTAGTTCTGGCCAGTGGTCGTATAGTCAGACTTGAAGCTCAGGGTGTTATGCGCTATCTGGGCGTTATCAAACTTGATCGCCGTACCGTTCACCGTATTGAACTGATCGTTCCCGGTACCTCCGGCGTTCGCTGTCGTAACAGCCGTGCCGCTAGATCCACCCTCTGCATTGTTGGCGCGAGCGAAAGCTAGCGGCGTGGGGTAGGTGATATTGCTAACCTGCATGCCCCACATATTGAAGCTGATATTCGCGGTCGTCGCAGCCGTAAACCCAAACCTGATGCCAGATATAGTCTGCTCATCGGTCTGAGCACAGGTCTGAATACCACCCACGCTCAGAACTTCTACCGGCGCTGAGGAGGCACCGTCATCCGGATATATCCGGCACTCCATATATCCGCCCACGCCATTGGACATAATCATCATGCCCTCAAGGCGCACAGCCTGGTTTAGCGGGATGACGCTAGCCGAGGTGGCCATTGCCGTAATAGTGGCATCCGATAGCAGAATATGACCTGTGGCGTTAAGCCTCCACTGCCCGCAGTTGAAACCATCACCGGTATGCCGGCCAAGGACAAACCCAAACGTCGTAGCCGGATATGCGGTGAAGTACACATAGCAGCTCCACCAGATGATATCCGCATCGACAAAGCTGGCCGTCCAGCGTGTCAGTGCATTGGCGGAGGTCGAGCCAATCGTAAACAGAATCGACTGGCAGCCCTGGGCCGCACCGTGGGTGTTGTCGTATACGGCATTGCCACCTGTGCCTAGGGTGACGACATCGAACGGATTGCCAACGCCCGTATCAGAGGCAGCTACCACCGCGCCGTTGCTGCCGCCCAGCCCATTGTACGTGAGCAATTGCGGCGTGATCTGTACCGACGGCCGTTGCGAGAGCAGCCTCGGCTGATACCTGCGATCGGCTAGGAGCCGAGTCGCATCGGCCATTAGCCAATCGTTTCAAGCGTAAGCGAATATGCCTTGATCGTAGGGGCACCAGTGACCTGACTCACTAGGCCGGCCACGGTAACGGGCTGGCGCGTGGTCGTATCAATTGTGACTGTCCGCGCTGCCAGCGTCGATGGAATCGCGATCCAGGTTCCGGCGGTAAGGCTGCTCGGCCACCAGATCATGCCCATTCCCTGGATAGAGCCAGATGCCCCGGTAGCCCGGATCTCACCCTCATATTCCATCCACCAAGGAATAGACGTCTGGCTTATCGTCATGGCCTGCGCCGACAATGTGGCCAGAGGCTTGTTCGCCGTTGCCCCACCGTAGTAGAAGCCACAGGTTCCGTTCGTAGCGGTCGAGCCACAAGTGTACTCACCACGTGCCCGGAGCCGGACAATAGTGCCGATATCCAGATCATCCGGATCGAAGGTACGCTGTGCTGAGATATCGCCCAGGGTCGCCGTCGCATTCGGCGTACCGTCTGCGATTGACTGCGGCCCTTTCGGCGCGGTCAGGAGGATCTTTGTTGCCGGCATATCAGGTCCAGGTAAGAGTCGCGTTGGCAGTCCAGATCTGGTTGGAGCCTTTCGTGCCCTGAGCGATTGATGTAGCATGATTGATGAAGTCTGCGACCACGGTCGTGCCGTCAGTCGTACCCTGGTCGATACCGAACTCGTTCCAGGCGAACTGGGCATCGGCTGCCTGGAACGTAGCGGTCCAGGCCAGCGAGCGCGTGGCCAGCGTCAGAGTTGACGTCGGCGCGGCGGCACAGAACTTGAACAACCGGTTGGCGCCACCGGCTGCTGCCGAGAGGTCGGTATCAGTATAGGTCGCAGCCGGAGAGGTCGCAATCCCAATTCCGATCCGCCCAACAGTCGAGCTGAACTTGGTAGGCGCAGTGTACGTACCGAAGTACGACGTGAGCAGCCTGCCCCACATCGTATTCATGATCAGGTTGCCGACATGTGCCGTGTTCGAATACGGCGCAGCGCCAGCCTCCCGGAAATGACGCGGGAATAGCGGTGTGTCCTTCGGCAGGTCCAGTCTACGGAGCGTATAGGCAATTTCGTCCTCACTCCAGCGCCGCACCTGGAACACGGTCGTGTGGCTGCCCCGATCACCAAGCTCGGCAACAGCGCTTGCCCTGAGGATGTCATCCCCACGGCCGAAGTCCAAATTCTCTGGCATTGCTTCTCCTTACTTCATCCTCAGGTTACCACGGCTCGTCCTGCCACGCATAGACCTGTCTGCTATCTGAGCAGACCCAGCGCGACTTCCCGGAGTCCTTCCCATTTTCCGGAGCAGCTCTTCATGAGCCGCAATGCTTGACTGCTGTGAATACGAACGTTGCATTCCGGTCCGGCCGAGCATCTGTGACCGGAACAACTGCTCCTGATTCTTCTTGGTCTCCTCTAGCAGAATGCGAGCCGTCTCGGCCCGCATGCTGACCTCTGACCCGCTAGGCACCTTGACGGTAATGAACTTGTCGCCAGCCCGTAGTTGCGTCTCGATATCCGCGCGCCGCATATCAACGATCTCTTCCGGCGTGTACTGCGAATGCGGCGGCTGCTCCCGGAGCCGCTCCCGGAGGCTGGCCATTGATGCCTCGTGATTGTAATTCTTCTCGGGCATGCTCCTTTGCCGACCGGGCATCGCAGCCTCATGGTGCATTATCGCACTAGCCGAGACTGCCGACTGCGTCTTCGGCTGCTTACTAGTTATCGCATACGGCTCGTTTCTGGAGACGACATCGGAATGCGTTAGCCGATAGGTGTACTTGCCTCCGCCCTGATGTGTGAGCGTAGCGACATGACCTTCTGATTCGTGCACTAGCTCGATATCCGGTCGGCCCTCTTTGCCGTATGTCTTGGTAGTCTGATAGGCGGAATACCGGGCCGGCAGACCCTTGATGGCAATCTTCGAGCCTGGAGGCTCATAGCCACCTGACTGCCCAGTACCGATCCGGCGCGCATTCTCGATGGCATGAACATGCGGCGATCCGCCGACGGTTGACGGCCGACCACGCTGTTCTGATGTCCCCATCGGACCACTATGTACTGTCAGCCCTCCACCGCGAGCCTGGTTGAATGCCTCCTGGCGAATTTGCGAACGACGCTGCATTTCTTCTGCGACTTGTCGTGGGGTGATCTCTCCACGCTCCATTGCAGCTTGCATTTGCGCCGTCGAGCCGTCCAGTGCATTAGGACGTTCCCCAGACATGATTGCCGCCGAACGACGCTCCTCACGCTGGCGCTGTTCGTCAGCTAGGGTCTGGGTCGTAACACCACGCCCGCGAGAAGGAGTCGCTTCAGCCATTGGTGCCCTTGGCCTAAGCACCTGCTCAGGCGTAGACGCAGTCTTAGGCGCATTCGCCCGGCTAGCCTCTCTGCGAATAGCAGCCTCAGGAGTCGAGCCGATATGCTCACCGGCGTGCATCGCCCGCGCTGCATCCTCATGGCTAGAGTAGTTCTTGGCTACGCCGTTGATACGAACGCGATATCCCTGGTCCAGATTGCGCACCACGTGCCCATTGACATAGGTACGCTTGCCCTTCTGGAGTCCGGCCACCTTCTCGATAGCCGCACCGAGATGGATCCACTTACCGCCCGGCCCTCTGGGCTCGTCCGGATTGAACGCCATTGGTCAGCCTGCCTGCTCGGTAGGCGCATGGCCCGGCCAGGCACCCGTCGCACGGTGATGGAGATTGGCACAGTATCCCTTGGCCTTTGGCCCCATGTACTTCTCAACCTCGGCTACGCAGCGATCGAAATCGCCAGGCACACCCCAGCGAATCTTAGCTGCACCCTCGCCCTCAGCCCAGTACCTCTTCAGACGCTCAGTAGCCTGGACATCTCCCGGGCTCAGCTCTCTGCCAGCAACCATTACAGTTTCCTCGCTTGTGCCGTTAGCTGTTCGGCCCTAGTGAGTAGCTGCTCACGCTGCCTCTGTAGGCCGTGGATCTGATAGGTCAGCTTGCCGATCTCTTTCGCGGTAACGCTCTTGGCGGCATTCGTAGCTCTTGTCGAGGCTGCTCTCGACTTCGCCGTAGCTGCCTTGGCCTTGGTAGTCGTCTTCTTGGCGTGACCAGATTTGGTACCCTTGGTCTTTGCCGAGGTCGTACTGCGCTTGGCCGTAGTACTGGAGCGTCTGGAATGAGATCCGCGGAGGCTCTGGATCTGTGCACGCCTCTCGGATATCTGCTCGGAGCATCGGGCTGCCTGCTGCCGATATTCCTTAGCCCGGCTGAGCAGCTGTGCCTTGACCTTGGCAGCATTTGCGCCTCCGGATCGCTGCCGACCCTGGGGCTGCTGCTGGGGATTATTCGCCTGTCCAAACCGCCCACCACCGGCGCGTGGATGTAGGGCTGCATTCCACTGCCCTGCCGGGAAAACCATTAGCTTCCTCCGGTGCTCAACGTCCCGTCAGAATTCCAGCTGTCCGGGATATCGGATGACCAGCCTTTCTGCCTGGCCACCCGTATGATATACCTTCTAACGGCTGCGCGATGCTCTGGTGTGTTTGGACGAGACCTTCCGACAGCCGCAATTGCATTGGCTAGGCTGTCGCTACCCGTTCGCTGGGTTATTGGAAAACTCGGATCCCCCTGAGCGTTGGCCATTGCCAATCCCCGCTCCTTCAGTTTCCGAAGTTGCTCCGCTGATGCGTCCGCCATTGGTCTTCTCCCAGTGATCTTGCCAGGCTCTCCTGGCGGCTGCTCCTGACTTACGTGCTGTGACTTCTCTCCACTGCCTTGCCAGGTCCAGGCTCTGTGGGCTAGCCTCCTGGCCTCTGAATACCGGAAGCGCTGTACAGTTGCAATGATCATGGGCTCGGAAATCGGCTGACTTCTCAGACTTGTAGACCGCGCCGCGACTAGCGAGCATTGAGCAGAAGCTGCATGCCGTACCGGATATCGTCCGCTCCCAGCCGGTAGCTAGTGGGTCCGAGTGAACGGCCTCTACCATTGTCTGTCGGCCACCCTTGAGAGCCAGCCTAGCGCTCGCAGCCTCGAGAGCCTGTCCGGCATGCTCGCCGGCCATCTCCGTCGGCATATCTGGAGCCAGCTGGAAGAATCGCCCAATGCTCTGGCTATCGGTTACCCTCTCAAGCTCCTGTGCCGGAAGCGTAGCAATTCTGGCCTGTCTGAATGGCAGATCAGATAGCACCCGTAGCTGCTCAAACGTCTGCGCCGAGTCCGCGGACGCTGCCTGGAAATAGCTGCGAATCAGCTGAAGCACAATGTCCCGGAGCGCACCCCAGCTGGCGTTCATGTCGGCTGGATCCACGTTCTGCTGCCAGACCGCTGCGACCGCCCGGCTAGCTGCCAGGCCAATGGCCATCTGGCGCTGTCGATACATTGCAGCTAGCTGCTGCGTCGTCACCTTACCTGGTAGGCCCACCTGTGTGGCCGTATCCGACATTAGCGTGGCCGGAAGTACCCGCCCAGGCCTTACCCTGGGTCGGCCCTCGTTTGTCGCTACATTTCCGACACCCGTCGCAGGCGTGGTCATCGCGGTGGCTTACCTCCCGGACCCTTCGGCGCTGGAGCAGCCAGCATCTTCTGGGCGGCTGCAATGGCTGGGTTCTCAGGCGGAGGTGGCCCTCCCTGTGGCCCTGCTGTCCCCTGCTGGCCGTTCGGCGGTGGACCCATACCTGGGCCTGGGGGCGCACCTCCCGCGCCAGGCTGTGGCGGGTAGGGCGATGCCAGCTGCTGGGCTGCCACCGCCAGGGCCGTCTTCGCTGCCTGGTCGGCCGTAGCCTGGGCCAGTGCCCTCTGCCTCGCCTGCTGCCAGGCGTCCACGTCATCTGCCGTTACGCCCGGGATCCTAGCCCACAGTTCCTCGACCGGAACGCCGAGCATCTGAGCCACCTTGCCCAGAGCGTCAATTGTCGCGGCAAACGAGCGCGGTGAGGTGTCGCGCCAGACCACAACTCCATTCAGATCATTCCAGCCGTCGGTATCGCCGGCAGCCTTTGAGCACAGCCGGAATGTATTCCTCCAGCTATCGGTCAGCATTGCCTTCTCTTCATCAACCTTGCGGCTGAGCCCGTCCGATGCGGCAGCCAGTGCCTCAGCCGACAGGTTAGCAATCTGCCCCAGGAGGTGGAATGGCGGAACCTGGGAGATTGTGGACATATGCCGAATCCCAGCCTCGCGCGAGTCGATGTAAGGCGACAGCGGAGTGGCGTCGAATTCCCCGAACTTGGTCGCAGCATCATCGCTAGCGAACATGCGATCAACGCCAGGCCGAAATGGCTCGGCAGACCGACCCTGCTCATCGACAGCCGCAATCCCCGTCACCCAGCGCTGCCTGAAGCTAGCGAACTGCTCTGCCATCATTAGGTTGAACGTGTCGAAATTGATCTGGTCCTGAATGACGATCAGCGGCTCGATCTCACCCGACACGTTCTCGCCGTCAAGGTCATATTCATGCAGGAAGCGAACAACCGGACACACGCCAAGGCCGTGGCTGGCCACCGGTGATTTCCCATTCAGATACGGGTCATCCGAATCAGCAATCTCCAGGGGCAGTGCGGCATTGCTCCCGGACTGGCTCATCAGGATGTAGCGCTTGTCGTCATCGTAGACGGTCACCATCGTTCTGACCTTGCCGGGCGCAGCCGAGTCATTCAGCTGGGTCACCTCAACGGCCAGCTGGGGCCACTCGTCATTCACCGCATCGGCATACAAGGCAGACATCCGCCCAGCGCTCACCGGGCTGATCACCGGCATCTGCTTCTGCTCTTCACCCACGGCCATTGTGCCCGGCATCACGGTGACATAGCTGACGCCGTGCTTGAGCGTCGCCCGGTGAATTCCGTGCTGCCTGCTGATCATTCGGTTAGCTCGGAATGCGTCCCAGGATGGATCAGGCTCTGCGCCGAATCCCGTCTCATCAACCGGGGCATCCGAGCGCCGGTAACCGTCGACATGCAGGTTCTGGCTGATCACGCTGAGAATGAGCGGCAGGAAATTCCGAACAGACCTCTGCCTGATCCAGCGATACTCCTGCGTCGCGCCTTTCGTCGGCACATATGGTGGGGCGTGCTTACCGCTGATGTAGTTATCAATCTTCCGGAGCCTGGCGAGATCGCTCTGGTGAACTGAGAGCATCGCGGCCGCAACCTGGGCCACATCCTGCTCGTCAATGATCATGCGACGTCACCCCTGAGCTTCTGCATCTGGTCCTCACTGGCTGGCGTATCCGGATAGATGAATGGGACGTCACCAACCAGCTCAATGACCACATCGTCCTGCGGGTCAGGATCGGCGTCCGGCTCTTGCCTTGCGCTGGGACCAGTGTCCGGTCCGGATCTGGGCATTCCGGAAATCCTCTCTGCTGTACTGGTACGTTCCCAGGTGCTCCATCGAGGACACGGCCTTGCTGGCGAATCCCCGGTAGGCGTACACCCGCACTGTTCGGTTGTCCTGGTCTACCACCTGAACTACGAGCAATGGGTCAAGTCCCTCGGCGGCAGCCGCATCAATCTTACGCTTCTGCTCTTCCTTCTTGATTGCCGTCTTCTTATTCTTGGCATTTGAGTTGAGCGTCTTCAGCTCTCCACCATACTTATGGTTGAGTCTGAAGTCGAGCGCAGTAGTTCGTGAAGAGCGACCTTTTGCCACACTCCCAGCGCCGGCAATCTCCACATAGGGGTGGCCATAATGCAGCTCAACCAGATGAGCCCCACGCATCCGGAACAGCTGCTCGTAGGTGTCACCAATCTCAGTCTTTCCCATGGCGTGGCCAGTACCCGGATGCAGAAACTGGGAAGGTGTCTGAACCTTAGCTCGACCAGTATCTGTCGATTTGTCAACCATACCTCGGAAAGCTCCCTCGAGAGCCCAGCGTCCATGAAATCCCCTTGGCTCTGCCGGATTGAATCCAGTCACGACCAGCTCCAGACCTTCCCACCCTTGCCGGGGTGCTTAATCTTCTCGAGCCTTTCCTGCCACTGCTTGCTGCCCAGTACCAGCCTCCGCGCATGGCGGGCGATGATATGAGCTACGTTCCCGTCAATCTTATTGGGTGACTTTGGCGCCTCCTTGGAGACGCTGATCCCCCAGCGGTTAGGCGAGCGCCGGGAGTTGACGACATGCCTCCTCAGAACGCCAGAGCCATCATGCCGATATGCACCGTTCTCAATCTCCTTCTGCACCATCTCAGCTGCGGCCGTGAACTCGCCCACATGCGAGCGCATATCCCAGGCTATCGGCTGCGGGTCTCTGCCGCCCGGTACCGACCACACCTTGTCCGACAGCTGCTCCATGTACTTCGCACGCCAGCTGACCTTTGTGCTCTCCTCCCATTCCTTCACGTCGGCGAAGAACGCCCAGACGTTCCAGGTGTTGAACGCCATATCGATCGCGGCATTCACCTCAGCTACCGGAATAGGAATTCTGTCCCCACGCGCGTCTCTGGTCTCCCATATGCCAATATCGAACACAAACCCAGTACTGATCTCGCAGCCAACAATCGCCGTAGCGTCCTCAACCCGGCTACCGTCAAAGCCAATCGTTATCTCAGCATCGTCATGGAGCACATGCGTCGTATCGGCCATCCTGTCCCACTGCTGCGGCAGGACCCAGGCGTCCTCAGCTACCTCTGGCCAGTTGAGGTAGAAGCGCTTGCTCACGTCAATCGGAGTTGTCGGGCTAAGGATTGCCTCAACAATGTCCGTACGATTCACCCAGTGCGCATCCCCGTAGGCGAAGTCCACTCCGCGGAGGATATCCTCCGGATTGTCAAAGTCGATATCCGGCGGAGCCATTCGGCAGTCGTACAGAATCTTCGCATCGCCCTTCAGCTGGCCAAGCTCCTGCATCACCCATGCCTCATATGTCTCCTCGGCAATTGAATCCCGGCCGGGAATCCAGGCGTTGCTGGTCTCGAGTAGGCGCGAGCCTGACTTCCGCGCGTTGCGGTCCATTACACGCTTCAGCTCAATGCCGCCATTGACGCTGTAGAAGGACTCTGTCTGGTCCAGGATACCGAAAGTGACGAGCGCACCCTCTTCAGTGGTTGGCGAGCTTGTGATGATCATAAGCTGCCCACCGCCCGGCACATGGAAGATTGTCTTGCCAGCCTCCAGGTCGTAATCGTCCTTGATGCGCGACTTCTTTGGCACCATTGCCCGCACCATGCGCATCGTATTGACGTTTGCCTGATTCTCGGCCGTAGCGGCAATCTGCACTAGGGGCATTCCCACGCGGCGTCCGACAACGTGGTCGCATGCCCGGTCGAGGTAGGGATCCCTATGCTCCCGGCGAGCTATGGCGGTCTCTGTCCGACACCCAACGCATTTCCCACTACTGTCGCACCATCCCGCCCAGCGTACCGGGGCGAGTAGCTCAATGAGCCCGAGCACAGCAGCGAATGGAGATTTCCCGAAGCCTTTCGCGAAACGGCGCACGCCGTGCATATACTCCCACCGCGCCGCGTCAGTCAGGCTGTACCACCACAGAATGAATCGCACCTGGCTCTCGACAAACTGCCAGTGGTTCCCGGCATCCGGGCCGTCTGGCTGCCGCAGGTACTTGGTCGCCCAGTGAATAGCCTCCCAGCCTAGCGTCAATTCCGGGATGCCCTCAGGAATGGTGACGATCCTCTGGCGCGGGTCATCTACTTGATGAAGAATAGTCCCACCCCCGGATCCTCAGCATTGACGTTCGCAATCTCATAGCTGGGAATATTCGGGCTGACCTCGTCCCACACCTTTCTCGGCCCGGTGTAATCCGGGTCACTGGTCCGCAGGTACAGGTTGATATCGTGAATGCCAATCAGGCCGATCTTGACGAGTCGCTGGGCCCACCTGAAGTCAGACAGGCACGTCTCGTAGTCATGCCCGCCATCTATGAAGACGAATTCAACTGGCGTCAATCCCAGGAGCAATCGCAGCCTATCCTGGGTCTCCCGCTCCCGGCTATCCCCGTATATCATCCGCGCGCCATGTGAGTGGAACGACTGAGAGTCGCCAATGGTCACACCTATGACGTTAGGCACGACCTGGCGCCAGGCCCAGAGCGAGCCACCTGTGTAGCTACCGATCTCCACCATGGTGCGTACGCCTACGGCTCTGACGTGCGCCAGCAGGCAGGCGAACTCCCACTCATCCTGCAGAGCGCCGAACTCATGAACGGCGCGGTCGGCCATGATGAACGTTGGTGGCCTAAGCTCATGCTGCTCACCGGACAACGCCAAGCCTGCCCTTCCAGGATATCACTGCCTCATTGGCCTTTTCGTGGTCGCTATCCACTGCCATATCGTTTGTCAGCTCAATCCGCGCGCGCTTGCGGTCAATCTCCGTAACTCCCAGACGCTCGCTCAGCCGGTTGAAGACCATGAGCACCTGGCCATTCCCGGAGCGCATGTAGCGGTCATATGTCTCGGCCGCCAGAACAGCAGTTGTCCAGTCGCTAGGCTGCCACAGGTCTGTCTGGCCTGAGAGCTTCAGACTGTTGTACCAGCTGCGGACTATTGGGAACCACCTATCGCTGGCATCCGGAATAGCCGGGACAGGCCTGCGCCTGGCCCTGGATGCTGACAGATATCGCGGGTCATCTGGTCTCTCGAGCAATTCCTGGCCCGGAGGTGGCACCTTCTTGCTCACTCGTCCTGATCCTGGTCCGCCCACCTCATCGTCCTCTCTTGCAGTATCCTGACACCGGAACCAATCCCCCGTAGGTGTACGTCTGCTGGGTTCCTACCTGGAGGACGCACACATGCCTATTCGTCTGCCTGAGCTCGCGGAATAGTTTGTCTATGGCAAGCGTATCCAGGAACTCCACTGTCACCAGCATCACTAGCAGCAGGAAGATCCCTATCGCGATCCATCGCGGCACAATCATGACGACTTGAGATGGACCGCTGTGATTATGATGGTATATATCAATGGGAGAATCAGGCCAATAAGCGCGAACCCCATTAGCGTGAACAGTTTATCCCTAGTGCCTCTCCTTCCTGACTCAATCGCCTCAATTCGTTGCAGTATTGCCTGGTGCTCAGCATCATAGCGACCCCAGGTCACATAATGGCCATTCCCAGAAGAATCAGACATATCAGCCTGCAATCTGACGAACTTTGGTTTTACGTGCAGTCCTGGACAGCCT
>Ga0066903_100000273_pt1 | contig 29938 bp, 28 predicted proteins | sample PanSoiMetaGPlot1_FD_67491 | JGI IMG/M metagenome (GOLD analysis project Ga0066903, IMG submission 67491) | Tropical forest soil microbial communities from Panama analyzed to predict greenhouse gas emissions - Panama Soil - Plot 1 (version 2) | ecosystem: Environmental > Terrestrial > Soil >... | reverse complement strand
AGAAGCACAAGAAGGATTTGGCGGAACCTCGTCCAGGGATCAATCCAGAGGTTGGCGATTTCGTACGGGTAATTGATGTCAATCCCGGTGAGAATACGCGTCCCACGTGTGTTGACGATATGAACGAGCAGCAGATACGGAATAGACAAGCCCAGTAGTATCTGAGTCGCTTCCCAAAAGGGCATTCGGTAATGCCGGCGGCGGGCAAGCGCAGCCAGGCCGCAAAAAGCGTGCACGGACAGGCCGCCGTAGAGAAGTATCTGACCAATTGGCGAATGCCAGAGCGCCATCACCCAGGGTCGCGCGGTTTCCTGTGCGTGCAGCGAAATCAGGCCGAGTGTGTGGTTGGAGAGATGCATCGTGACGTAGAGTCCGATGACGACGCCACTGACGGAACGGAGCCGGGCGAGAGTAGTCGGCGGGATCAACCTGAAGGGAACTTAGCCCTAAAACGCCCAAGGAAAACTGAAAGCTAACCTTCGAACCTTGCCCTGAGAGGGTCGTGTTTATCGTTTGACTGATCCGAAACAAACGCACTGGCAACATCAAGCGTTTTTGCGTAGCGAAAAGAGCCGCACGGAAATTGTGCGGCTCTTGTTGATTAACATCTAATCCTATGTGCTCAATCTAAAACGATTACGTGATCGATAACGCGCGAATCGCCCGTATTCACGTAGTAAACTTGCACGCGACTACCGGGCTTGATCGCGGTTTGGATGACTTGACCCCACTTGTCTATCATGCGACCGGGCCCGTTCACAACATAACGACCCGAATTATTGGAGTCGTCCTCGCGGATAACTAGCGTTTTGACAGGCTGATAATTGGCAGCCGCGCCCTCGCCAAGTGTTGGGGCAATCGTTCCCGCCACAGTTACTGCTTCTGTGGTAGCTGTTGTGTGTCTCCTGTGCTTCGAACCGGTCTCCCCAAATGCCAGCGGCGCAACCAGCCCGCAGCAGGTGACCTGATAATTGCTTTCTTCATGATGATTTCTCCTCTGTTGGTGTTCATGAACCGCAATAATCCGCGGCGCTCCGCGTGTCAGGTTACGAATCGTGAAGTCTGCGTGACGAAACTGCGACGCGAGGCTTCTACTGCAAGGATTGTTTATTTTCGACTCGCTTCTAAAGCCGTTACCAGACTTTGTGCTGAGGATCATCGCCTCTATTCGAAGTGCCGCAACAATTCAGACGCGGCAGAGCCAGGTTGACAACGAAAGCCAGAATCAGCGAAGCAGAAGTGGCGAGATATACGATCTCGATGTCATCTTCTCGTTGGCGCGTACAAACTCACGCACTGATGTCTTCGACGATCATCGATCAATCACACCCAGTTCGTTTCGTCTTAATCGCTCCGCAAACTTGGCGTTTTTTTTGCCACGGTTGATAACAAACGTGTTGTTTTCTCCTAACAATGCCCACTGCCCGCGCGGCACTTCGCTAAACTCTACAAACCGCCAGTCGGTAACGTCCGTTTCTTTCAGCCCGAGATAGTCTCGCACAGCAGGGGAGACATCGAGGCCCGCGCCCTTATTCAGATTGGGTTTTGGACGTTCATTGCCAAACACGTATTGCCAGTGGTCGGTTCGGAATGGTCCAGCGTCTTCCCACTGCGCATAAGCGGTTCGAGTGCCTTTCCTGATCGCAACCCATCGATCTTTGCAAGTGGAAACAGCCGGGCCCTGGTACGCCTCTTGAAACCACGGAACAACGCGAGGCGCTTCCTGCCTGTGGCCAGTATGCGCTTTGTCACTGTAGGGAAGTGCGCAATAGAATGGGTTCTGCCGCGGTGTAAATTTTACCGGGATATAATTGCTTCGATGGGCAGGGTTTGGGTCGTCAAAGCCGCCATAGTTTTTGGTCCATTGTTTGTCCCAGGCACTTGTACGATTCGGCACGAGATTATGTCCGCCTGGCTTTTCGCCGATCCAAAAGACTGTTGTTACGATACTTGTTTTCCACGGATACCGCCTCGCACGCTGAGACGCAGACGATTTTTTGATGAGGGAGTTGTCTTTTTCAGTGACCGCTCGGTTTGGAGAAGGAAAGGCCGGATCAACTGAGATGAGCACGAAACAAAAAAGGCCAAGTGAGCAGCGTTTCCCCATCCGAATCCGTTCCCCTTGAAGCATTGTCTAGAGATTGCAGACGGACGCAAGCGCGAGTTTTCTCAAAAATCTTCGCGCGAGTGTTATCGCCTGATTAGATGCTTCTTCCTATTGTGCTCCATCCTCATATTGAGGTTTGTAACCTTCTCAGAGAGTTCCTGTCGAAGCGCTTTTTTGTCGATTCGGGGGGTGGAAGAAGCCAAAGATTCTTTTAGACGTTCAATCTGTCTCAGGAGTTCCATCTCCTCAGGAACAATATCTGCGCTTTTCAGGATGGAGTAACCCATTCTTAAATGTTCAGGCGTACCAAAATAGGCATCCAGATCAAGAGGCTTTCCTTTCCCAGGAAGATTGTCGAATTCTCCCCTTGCGATCGCCTCCTTAATTTTCTCATCGACGTGTTTTTGAAACGACATGGTTTTGCATGCCAGGGAGGGGACTCGAACCCCTAAGGATTGCTCCACCAGATCCTAAGTCTGGCGCGTCTGCCAATTTCGCCACCCTGGCAAATACTTCATAAAATAGCATTTATACCAGAAAACTAATCTCAAATTAGGAATTACAGATTTCCTTATTGACATGTTGTCGGCTTAATGCGCTCAAGTTGTGCGTTTACTTTCTGTAGGCACGCAGTTAACGCTTCGATCTGCTTTTGCAGGCGCGCGACTGTCGCCCTTTTTTCCTGTACGATACGGTGCTCCTTGAGAAATTCATTGAGCAACATCGCGTTCACATCTTCATAGCGGACCGAGTATGGTTTGCCCTTGCAGTCGCGAATCGCCAAGTCCGAATTTATTTTCGCTACGTCTTCGGCCACGAGTCCAAAGTATCGAGTTTTGCTTGCATCTACCTCCTTCCTGTAGCGAAAGCTAACCGGGTGCAGTGCCAGGATCACTTCGCCGTTGTCCATAGGCTTAATCTCATTCTTGAACCGTGCGGACGATGTTAATGGCTTGCTTACCCCGGTCGCCGGTCTGACCAAGCTTTCGAGCGCGCCCTTTGCGCTGTTGAAACGCTTCGTCGCTTGCGGTCGTCAGCTTGAGCTGTCGTCGTGCTGATCGCGATGAACGCAAGCAAGACGATCGCGCCTTTGTTGACGAGCCCCGTCAACGTTGTCATCGCGGTTCGACGATATTCAAATCGGTCTTCATCGCGAACTGGCATTCGCGCCTTCGCTCATCGCAGCGCCACGCTACAGGCCTTTCGAAGACGATCGCGCTATGATTTCTGCACCAATTGAAGATTTCCTGCCGAACCTCAGGCTGCGCACAGAGCCAGTCGACGACGGCGCTTTCCATTATGTTGAACGGGCGACCGGGCACGTAGTGCGACAAAACTGGCATTTGTGCAGCTTTGCGCAGAGCCAAGGCTCTTGCGAGGGCAATGTAAGTGAGACGCACGAGCACAAGGACGATTTCAGGGAGGTCTAAGCCATCATGTTTGGGATTTTGAGCGAAGAATCTCTCGTGACACTCTAGGCGTCAACTTGATTACAGTTGATCCGATGCTCGAGACACAGAATCCGCGAACCGCAAAAATGCTTGGAGACTTTGGAGATTACGAATTGTTGTTTGTCCGCGGTTTTAGCCCTTCTATTTGTTCCACGTCAAAAACAAGTGGACTCGCGGCTGCGATCAACGAGCAGCTGACGTTCCGTCGTTCGAAGAAGCGTTTGGGATAGGCGACGCGTTCGTTGGCGCTGATGTCGACTCAGTAGTTGCTTTTGTAGCCGGCTCACAGTGTTGAGGCGCTGGCAAATGCTGATGCGCATTTGCAGCCGCTGCTGCTTTGGCCGCTGCCTCCGCCGCAGCTTTCTTCTTCGCCTCAGCTGCCGCTACAGCGTCCGCGAGATTTTTGTCCACCGACGCAGCTTCGATGGGATGAATCTTGTGATAGTACGCGTTCGATTTGGCCAATTGATCTTTGTCCAGCAACAGGTGATTAAATCGCTCCCGGCTGCTAAGCTCAAAATCCTTGTCCATCTTGATCGCTTCAAAAGGGCAAACTTCGACGCAAATCTGACAGCTCATACAAACGGAGATATCGATGTCGAATACCTTCGGATAAAACTGGGGTTTGCCCATGTAATCCGGCTTCTTGTCTTCGCTCTTGACGATGTAAATGCACTGCGGCGGGCATTCCTTCTCACAAATCTTACATGCCACGCAGCGCAAGCCCGCGTGCGAGTCCTCGCCGTCATAAATGAGAAACGGAAAGTTCCGATAATTCTCTGGCAGTGGATTTCGCTCTTCGGGATATTGCACAGTAACCAGCCGTTCCTTGTCGAAATAGCTTCCGACAAAGTTCCGCGCCGTGACTGCCATTCCCTTGAGTATGCCTGTGCCGATCATCGATCCACTTCTCCCATGACGATATCGATGCTGCCTAGAATTACCATCACATCGGCGACGGTATGACCGAGGCAAAGATCTTCGAGCACGGTCAGATTGATGAAACTCGGCGGACGTACCCTATAGCGGTAAGGATTCGGTCCGCCGTCACTGATCAAATAGAATCCAAGCTCACCTTTGGGCGCTTCAATGCGCCCATAAGCTTCACCAACAGGTGGACGAAAAGCGCGGAGTTTCACTTTCGGATTGATGATTGGGCCAGCAGGAATTTGTTCGAACGCCTGCTTTAGAATTCCGACGCTCTCGCGCATCTCCAGCACGCGCATCATCAGCCGATCGTAAGTATCGCCATGTTCCCCTAACGGAATCCGGAACTTGAAGCGCGGATAGAACCCGTAGCCATCCACCTTGCGCACATCATAGTTCACGCCGCAGGCGCGAAGCATTGGACCGGTGATGCCGGCGCTCATTGCGAGCTCGGGCGAAAGGTTGCCGACGTTTTGCGTCCGGGCGATCACAACTTCATTGCCGACAACTAGCTGTTCCAGCTCGTCAACGAAGCATGGGAAAACGTCGACAATTTTCTTCGCATGCGCGAGCCACTCGGGGCCTGCATCGACGCGGCAGCCACCGAACCGCATGTAATCGCACATCATCCGCGAACCTGAAAGTGATTCAAAAAGATCGAGAATTTTTTCACGCTCGCGGAACGCGTACATGAGCGGCGTTCCCCAGGCCCCCATGTCGTTGAGCAAAAACCCCAGCAGTGAGGCATGATTTTGGAGGCGCGTCAGTTCGGCAAGAATGATGCGGAGAAATTCGGCGCGCTCGGGAACTTCGATGCCGGCTAGCTTTTCCACACTAAGGGCGTACGCCCAATTGTTGGTCATCGAGCAAAAATAATCGAGTCGATCGGTGTACGGCATCGAGCCGAGGTAGCTTGTATTCTCACCAATCTTTTCGTGATTCCGATGCAAGTATCCGAAAACCGGCTTGAGCTTGCGCACGATCTCGCCTTCCAGCGCAACGTTCATGCGAAAAACACCGTGCGTAGACGGATGCTGCGGTCCCATCGAAACTTCGAGTAGCTCGCCCTCGAGCCGCGAGCCCATGCTGATTGGCGGCCGCTCCATTACCTCGAGTGTTTGAACAGTGGCGGTCATTTCAAGTTGTCATCCTGAGTCGCGAGACGCTGAAGAATCTCTGACTTGTTCCTGCCATCTTGCGAAGGCTTCAATTCCTCTTCACTGGGCCGCGGCGCATAATGCCGCCTCGCTTTCTCCAGCACGTCGTCGTGCGGTGTCGGTTCGTATTCGTAATCGTCCGGTTCCCGAAAATCTTTGCGCATGGGATAGTCCTCGAACTCGTCCCACATCAATATCCTGCGCAAATCGGGATGACCCTCGAATCGGACTCCATAAAGATCGAAAATCTCGCGCTCTTGAAATTCCGCACTCCGCCAGACCGCCGTGAGCGAGTGCACGCAGGCACTCTCTGCACGATCCGCCGTCCGCATTCGAATGATAACCGGTCCGTGTTTTCTGGTCATCGAGTACAGGTGATAAACAACTTCGAGGTAGCCCGGGATTTTTTTCTCCGTCGTCTCAGCGACTTCTTTTTCCTGTCCATCGACAACTTTTTTCACCTTCACCGTTTTCTTTACGGTGCGATCTAGCCAATCGACACCGGTTACATTGGAACAAAAATCCAAACGCAGCGTCGGATCAATGCGAAGAAACGTTGCGACATCTCGCGCATGATGATTGTCGATCAACAATGAATCCTGCTTTGACGGACTCGCATTCTGCACGATCTCGATACTCGCGCCAGGGACAGCGGCTTCGATCCGCGCTTTGATTTGCTCCAGGCTTTCCATTCGTTAGGGGCGTTCGATCGCCGGGGGACGAAACACCTTTGAATTCAATGGCGGATCGAGATCGTGCTTGCCGAATGCGGGCACGGGAAATTCGCTTGGTTGTTCTGAATTGAGATGAGCCGCTTTGTTCGCGCCCCTCAGCTTTTGTTCGTCGATCTTGCGCTGTAATTCCATGAACGCATGTAAGAGCGCTTCCGGACGCGGCGGGCAACCAGGAATATAAACATCCACCGGAATGTACCGGTCGATTCCCTTTAGGACGTTGTAGCCTTGCTTAAATGGGCCGCCGGAAATGGCGCACGCGCCCATTGCAATCACGTATTTCGGATCAGCCATTTGATTGTAGAGACGCACAATCTGTGGCGCCATTTTTTTGGTCACCGTGCCCGCGACAATCATCAGGTCGGCCTGACGCGGCGATGGCCGAAAAACTTCTCCGCCAAAGCGTGCGATGTCATAACGCGACGCCGCGGTCGCAATCATCTCAATCGCGCAACATGCGAGTCCAAACTGCAGCGGCCAGATCGAGTTTTTGCGTCCCCAGTTGTAGAGCTCCTGCATGGAAGTGACCCAGACACCTTGCCGTTGCAGTTCGCGGCGCAAGCTATCGTCGATTCCTTCGCTCATGCTTTGCCTTTACGCCTTAAGCGCATCAACCCTTTAACGTTCCCATTGCAAACAACCTTTGCTCCAAGCCCAAATGAGCCCCTCGATCAGGAGCAACAGGAAAATCAATATTGCGATGAACGCACCAATAGGCAAACGGGTGAAAGCCACCGCGAATGGCACCAGAAAGATGGCTTCGACGTCGAATATTAAGAATATGATCGCATACAAATAGTACTGCGACCGGAACTGGATTTGCGCTTCACCAACCGATTCGACGCCGCATTCGTAGATGGCGTTCTTCTCAGGGCCTGGTTTCGGCGGTTGAAAAATTCGCCGCCAGGCCCAGGCCAGGGCGAGCGGGATCAACGGAAAAACGAGCGCAACACCAATGAAGATAACGATAAACAGGTATGGATGCGGCCTCATCGGATACGATCAAATTCACTCGGAAAGCACGGTTGCCAAGTCTATATCGTGGTCGTGGAGAAAACCGCAAAAAATTCCGCGGGTTCGCTGAGGCTAAAAAGCAAAGCTGATTTTACCAGAACCTGACGAGGCTATGCGAATTCCGGCGGAGCCCTTAACCGTTGATCGGAGTTTCTCGATTTACTAAACTCCGGCAGCGTCGAGGTGCGCCCGAAGCTCTCTCAAGCCTCGGAGCAGTCATCCTGAACTCACTGCTGCTCGCTCGGTTTTCTGCCAAACCAGCGCCGCTTCTTTGGCCCGGGTTCTTCCGCTGGCGCCGGCGCTTCCGCGGGTTTCTCTTCTTTTGCAACCGGCTCGGGTTCTTTCGCCGTTGTAATCTCGACCTGTGCTCTTTTTGGCTTTGGCTCAGCCACTTTACCCTTCGCTTTTTTCTCAGCTTTTTTCTCTTCCGCGGGCTTTTCCGCAATGACCTCTGCCATATCAACCCACTCAATGAACGCCATAGGAGCGGAATCGCTCTTTCGTTGGCCAAGCTTAACAATTCGCGTGTACCCACCATTCCGGTCCGCTGATCTCGGCGCGATGTCGTCGAACAATTTCTTCACGGCATTCTTTTGATGCAGCGTCGCCAAAGCAGTACGGCGCGCGTGAATCGAGCCGCTCTTTCCGAGCGTGACCATGTGTTCGGCGAGTGGTCTAACTGCTTTTGCCTTCGCCAGCGTAGTCTTGATCCGTTGGTGCTCGATTAACGAGCAGACCTGATTAGCTAACAGCGCTTTGCGGTGCTCAGCGGTGCGACCGAGTTTGATCGTCTTCTTTTGGTGTCTCATGGCGCAGCGAATGTGACTCTGAATGGGACGCTTACTCTTCGCCAACTGTTGCAGACGGGACAGCGCCATCACTGCTCACCGGAGCGTCCAGAAGACCAGGCTCGAATTTCATACCCAGGCTTAGCCCAAGCTGTTGGAGTTTGTCCTTGATTTCGTTCAACGATTTCTTGCCGAAATTACGATACTTCAGCATTTCTGCTTCGGTCTTTTGGGCAAGCTGGCCTACACTGGTGATGTTCGCATTGTTCAAGCAATTCGCTGCGCGTACGCTGAGTTCGATTTCGTTCACACTCATGTTGAGCAGCTTCTTGAGCTTCAGGTTTTCTTCGCTCACCCCGGCGGGCGTTTGGTCAAACTCGATGACTTCTTCATTAAAGTTCACGAAAACATCGAGATGGTGCCGCAAAATGGCTGAGGCCTGAAGCAATGCGTCATCAGGGGTCAACCGACCGTCCGTCCAAATTTCAAGAATAAGCTTGTCGTAATCGGTGCGCTGACCAACACGAGTGTTTTCGACGGCGTACTTGACTCGCGTCACCGGGGAAAAAATGGAATCGATCGGGATCAGCCCAATTGGCTGGTCAGTACGCTTGTTTTCCTCGGCAGTGGCAAAACCGCGGCCGACACGCACATCGAGCTCGGCGTCAAATTTGTGCTTCTTGTCCAGAGTGCAAATGATTAGCTTGGGATTGAGCACTTCGTAGCCCTGCACCACCTGAATGTCACCGGCGGTCACTTCGCCTTCCTTGTTCGCACTTAGCGCAAGCTTCTTCGGCTCGTGATCCTCAGCTTTGAATTTTACCCTTTTCAGGTTGAGGACGATGTCGGTCACGTCCTCGACGACGCCTGGGAGCGTGGCGAACTCATGCTGCGCGCCTGTGATTTTTGCCGCGGTGATGGCCGCGCCCTCCAACGAGGAGAGCAGGACGCGCCGTAGGGAATTTCCTACGGTGTGCCCGTAGCCGGCCTCAAACGGCTCGGCGCTGAATTTGGCGTAAGTATCTGTGGCTGTGCTCTCGTCTTTAGCAAGAGTTTTCGGCATTTCAAAACGGCCGTAACGGATTGGCATATGTCTTAAGAATGAAGGAAGAATTATGAATTAAGAAATGACTGAGGGCCTTGCGACACTTCGTCCTTCTGCGTTCTTACTTTCTTCCTTTCGGATTGCCGGGTTCCCCCTGGCGAGTGTGGTTTCACGTCCAGCGACGGAGACCCAGGGACCAACGGCGTAATTTACAAAACTCGCTGCGGAGCGCGGAATAAAACCCAAATCCGGAATTTTGCAAGGGGATACTTGGCAGGGCGGCTACCGCCAGCCGCGCCGATTGCCGGGTAGGGACAGCCTCCTGCACCGGCAGAATCGCGGTTTTTTAGCCTTCCACAATCTCATCCGGAAGCTCATTCGGATTTGGCGATGTTCTTGGAAAATGCGTCGCAAGCACTTTGCTCACTGTCTCAATCGCTTCCGTCAGAGCGTGACTGAATTTCTCGTTCCGAAAATGGACGCGCATTTCGTCAACGAGGCGCTGCCAGAATTGCTCGGCGCATTTTTCGTAAATCGCCTCGTCGCCAACGATCGCGAACTTATGTGCTCGCGGCGCTACAAAAATCAGGACTGCATTGCGCTCGCGAGTCTTGTGCATTCCGAGACGCCGAAATTTCTTTTGCGCAACCGGCAGCGGATCGACGTTCAGCGTTCCGCGCTGAATATACACGCGAATTTCTCCGGAAGTTCTTGATTCAGCATCCCGAATCGCTTGCACGATCCGGTCATGATCCAGCTTGCTGAGAAATTCTTTCGTTCGCATTCGCTACCAGCTCGATCCTGCCCCTCCACCGCCGAAACTGCCTCCGCCGCCACTGAAACCGCTAAAGCCACCTCCGCCGCCACCTCCGGAAGACCAACCTCCTCCGCCACCGCCTACCGGGAAGAATATGGGACCGCCACCACGGGACGAATAGCCCCACCCGCCAAGCCTCCGAATCATTCTTGAAATAACGAGCAGCACGATCAGAAAGATGACGAAGGACCAGATACTCGATGCGCCGCTACCACGATGTTGTTCCGCAACTGTCTTTCCCGATCCCTTGTACTCACCGCGAATCGCCTTGAAGATAGAATCGATCCCGGACGCAATTCCGCCTTCGTAATCGCCATTGCGGAAATGGGGCTTGATTTTGTATTCGGTGATATCGAACGCCGTGGCATCGGGCAGTGCGCCTTCGAGGCCGTACCCGACCTGGATAAACATTTTGCGGTCCTGTATGAACACAAAAAGGACGACACCATTGCGACGCTGCTTTTGGCCGACGCCCCATGCCTGCGCCACCCGCTGCGTGTAGTCGGCAATATCTGAGTCGCTCTGCATCTTCGGAAAAATCGCGACTACGACCTGGTCCGATGTTTCACGTTCAAATTGCGCAAGCTCTTCATTGAAACGCAGGGCAGTGGATTGCGAGACAACGCCGGCGTAATCGTTGAAATACCGGTCCCGTTTCGGCGGGATGACTTCCGCGGCTTTGGACTCTGTCGCGAGCAATGCCACGAGTGCTGCGATCAACAGAGCAACGTGCTTCATATTCAGGACTGTAGTGGCAGCTGTGTCGGCTGCTTGCATCCCGGGCAACCTCCTCCGCCGGACTTCGGCGTGGTAGAGCTGCCCCCCGCTACCGCAAGATTAAGAATCACTTTATGGCGACGTAGCAGTCGCAGGCGTCGGCGCGGGGGCAAGGTTCAAATTCGGCGCCGGCGTCGGCGCCGGGCCAAAATTAAATTGCACGGGCGGCGCTTTCTCGGCGCCCGCTTGCGCTGTGAAAAATGGCCGCGGCGGAAAACCGAGCATTCCCGCAATCAAATTTGTTGGAAAACTGCGTACCGCGACGTTGTAGTTTTGCACAGAGGTGTTGAAATTACCGCGCTCAACCGAAATCCGGTTCTCTGTTCCTTCCAATTGCGCCTGTAAACTGAGAAAATTCTGGTTGGCCTTCAATTCCGGGTACCGCTCCACGACCACCAGCAGGCGCGATAGCGCGTTGCTTAACTGCCCCTGCGCAGCTTGGAATTGTTCAAGTTGCGCCGCGTCGGTGGGGGCCTTGTTTGGATCGATTTGCGTTTGCACGCGGCCGACGCTGGCACGCGCATTTGTCACGTCCGTAAGAGTTGATTTCTCGAAGTTCGCTGCCCCCGAAACTGTGTTCACCAGATTCGGAATCAAATCTGCGCGCCGCTGATAGACGTTTTGCACCTGCGCCCAGCTTTGGTCGACTGTTTGTTGCAGGCGGACGAGACGGTTGTAGCTGCGGCCCACTGCCATGGCGATGATAACGACAAAAAGCAGGATCACGAGGAGCACTCCGCAACCCATTGAGAATTTGTTCATAAGTAGTATCGGCGAATCGTTAACGATTATTTCTTTAAGACTGGGGTTACTTGTGACGCGACCACCTTCCATGCGCCACCCCGTTTTATAAATGTATCGGTCCAAACGAATTTCCCGCCGAGAAGGTTTTGTCTCCCCTCGTGCGCGTTGATCGTGCCTTGGCCGACGACGATTCCTGTGTCTCCATATAAGCGCACTTGCAGACCGTCGACTTTGAATTCGGTGAAAACGATATCACCGGTCATGCTTTTCAAGTCTTCCTGCTTGTTCACGATGCTGCCGTCAGGCCAAACAACTGTGCAATTTTCCGCTTCAAGGCGCCGCGTGTAAGAGCTGTCACCTTTCATGCGAGCTTCAGCCCACTCATTCTGGATCTTAATGAGCGTGTGCTCGTCATCCGCGTTTTGTTTCATCATGTCTGATCCTTTGCCAGACCGACGAGTAAGTCAATCCTGCGTGGCGATTTACTGAGTTCGGCCCAGCACTAGCCGCAGGAAATAGGCATCGGAAAATTTCGCGTTCGATCCTTGTCGCACGATAACGGCTTTCAACGATGGAATCGCGAACAGCCGCTGATAACCTGAGCCAAGAGCCACTACCATGTCTGGAGGCGCGTCCTTGCAAATGCAAGCATCTGTCCAATGCGCGTTCTGCCACTGCAAGTCGAGGGTCCGTTCCATATCTGCCTCGCGCCCGTTCGGCGCCTGGCCATTTAACCAAAATGTAAGGCCGTATGACGGATTGGCTGTCGAGCCTGCAAAGGCCTCTCGCAACAGAGCCGCCGGAACAATTTGTCGCCCATGATAATTGCCTAGCCCGATTACCATCTCCCCGAACCGCGCCCATTCGCGAGCAGTTAGCTCAAAGCCTGTTGCTAGCAGCGGATTGCCGCGAGCGTCCTTTTTATAGTTGAGCCGACCTAGGCCAAGCCTGTTCGACACTTGTCCTTGGAAGTAACTGATTACGTCCCGACTTTTCAATTTTCGTCGGAGCAATTCAGAGAAAATCTGAAGATGACTAGGCCCGTAAATAAAAGCTGACCCCGGCTCAGCGACGACGGGTAATCGAATCGCCATGGCGTTACGATCGCGGATAGATGGCCGCTGAAGACGCGAGTCGCCTTCAATACCATCGGTCTGGCTGAGTAACTGACGGGTGGTAATCTGTGATCTGCGCGGGTCGCTCTTCCATTCCGTGATCGTGTTGGCGACGGGATCATCGAGCTTGAACAAGCCGTCGCGTGTTGCAGCCAGGGCTGCGATTCCCCAGAAACTTTTTGTGCCGCTGAAGATTGGCCATCGTTCGCGCGCCGACCCGCCATTGGCGTAGTGCTCGAATATCGTGCGACCATTTTGCATGACCAGCATCGAGACTCCCCGTTTGCTCTCGGAATATTTAGCGGCACGTGCGCAATCAGCGGCGCGTATTTCCGCTTGTGCCGGTACTGATGTTCCGAGGAGCAACACGAAAACCGGCGGCGCCAATCGCTTGTTGATAAGCCCGCGAAAAAAGGCTTGCGGCTGACCCGAACCGTCCAGCGCAAACGTGACCACTGGCATCGTGGGCGATTGAGGTCAATCGCCCATACCTTGCGGAGTTGCAGTCGGCGTCGATGACTCCGGCGCTCCGGCATCGCCAGCGGCAGTTGGAACACGCGCCTTCGGCAAATGACGTGTACGCAACTCTTCGACATTTGGCAATTCGTCCAGATTCCTCAGTCCAAAATGATCCAGGAAAAATTGTGTGGTTTCGTAAAGCAACGGGCGTCCGGGGATTTCGGCGCGACCCGCGATCTTTACCAGGCCGCGCTCCATCAGCGTCTGCAGCACGCCGTCTATGTTTACGCCTCGAACTGCCTCGACGTCTGCACGCGTGATTGGCTGCCGATATGCGATAATCGCCAGCGTCTCCAGCGCTGGCGCACTCAACCGCGCAGGCTTTGGCGCGGGAAAAAGCTGGCGCACCCACCGGGCGTATGCCGGATCCGTAGCCAACTGCCAGCCATCGGCCTTTTCGTTGAGCTGAAGTGGCCGCTGGTGCTCGATGTACTCGATTTTCAATTGCTCGAGCGCGGCAGCAATCTCCGCTTCAGACACCCGCGCGAATTCGTTAGGCGAAAATTCATCTTCAGCACCAGCTCCCTTGATAGCTTCCTTCAATTCACGGATCGACAGGGGTCTCTGGGCGCTGAATAGAAGCGCCTCGATTACTCGGGACAAGGTCATCTGTCGTAAAGTGCTGTGTGGCTATGCTCCGATCGCGCTTTGAATTGCATCAGCGATCCGGTCCGCTTGCCTGTCGATCTTGTCGAGCTCGCGCCCTTCGATAAGCAAACGGATTTTTGGCTCGGTACCGGAATAACGCAGAAGCACGCGGCCTTTCCCGGAGAGTTCCTTCTCCGTTTCGGTTACTAGTTTCATCACTGCGTCCAGCTCGGCAATCGGGCGCTTTTCTTTCACGATCAGATTGCGCTGGGCCTGCGGATATTTCTCCAAACAGGCCTTCAACTTACTCAACGGTTGTCCGGTCTTGTGCATGATGCACAGAATCTGTAGCGCGGTAATTATGCCATCGCCCGTAGTCGTAAAATCACGGAAGATTACGTGACCGCTCTGTTCGCCGCCGAGGTTGAGTTTTTTCTGGGTCATCTCTTCAATCACGTACCGATCACCGACTTTTGTTCTGACGACTCTTCCGCCATGGGCTGAAAGCGTTTCATCGAGCCCGAAATTACTCATCACGGTGGCGACGACTGTGTTTTGCGCCAGCCGCCCAGTATTCAGGAGATCCGACGCTGCGATGGCGAGAATCTCGTCGCCATCAACGATTTCGCCATTTTCGTCACACAACAGGACGCGATCGGCGTCGCCGTCGTGAGTAATGCCAACATCGGCGCCGCTGACGCTGACGATGCGCTGAATTTCGTCCGGATAAATACTGCCGCAGCCGTCATTGATGTTCATCCCATTCGGCTGGTTGTGCTCCACCGCAACGTCCGCGCCAAGCTCGCGCAGAATGCAGGGCGTTGATTTGTAGGCAGCGCCATTTGCGACGTCCACGGCCACCCGCATTTCCTCAAGCGACATTCCGCGGGGAAAACTCGCCTTGGCAAATTCAACGTAGCGACCCAGCGCATCATCGATACGGGTCGCGCGCCCGATATTGTTTGCGGTCGGCCGGATGGAATCTATTTCGCCTGTAAAAACGAGCTGCTCGATTTTTTCCTCAATCTGATCATCGAGTTTGTACCCATCATGACGGAAAAACTTAATCCCATTGTCCTGATAGGGATTATGCGAAGCGGAAAGGACGATGCCGGCATCGGCACGCAGTGACCGTGTGATGTAAGCCACACCGGGCGTCGGCAATGGGCCGATAACAAGCACATCGACTCCGAGTGATGTAATTCCTGCGACCAGCGCATTTTCGAGCATGTAACCCGAACGACGCGTGTCTTTGCCGAGCACGATCTTGGGCCGTGCACCTGCTGGAGTCTTGCGCGGATTTAACTGCGTAAAGACATACGCCGCTGCGCGCCCTATCTTCAGCGCGGTCTCAGCAGTCACCGGTTCGACGTTTGCAACACCGCGCACGCCATCTGTTCCAAAAATCCTCTTTCCGGTCACGGCGTAATTGAAACGCTCGAACGTCAGTTCGTAAACGCCAAAATTTGAGATTCCGCGAAATCGATGAGCGCTCTCATCGCCGCGCTTTTTCCGAGCGAATTAAGGCCCACCGTGAATCATCACGCTGCCGGTGCGAAGGGCGGCGGGACTCGTTGCTATTTCCGCGCACGGCATGGCCCGTATTGGACGCCGCAGCGACAGAGGCGTAGGATTGCAACGCTCTCTTTACCTCTTATCGCAGCGTGGATGCGGATGCCGAGTCGCATAATGAACAAGAACCGCCCGAAGCGGAATTGCCCAGAGAATTCGGCGATTACGAATTGCTGGAGGAAATCGGTCGGGGTGGTCAGGGCATAGTATTTCGTGCCTGGCAAAAGAGTCTCAACCGCACAGTCGCGGTGAAAATCATCGGCATTGGTCAATTGACAACCAGCGTCCATTTGAAACGTCTTCGCAGGGAAGCAGCGGCGGCAGCGAAACTAAATCACCCCGGAATCGTCCCAGTGTACGAAGTAGGTGAGCGCGACGGCACCTACTATTTCAGCATGCGGTTCGTCGAAGGAGATTGTCTCGACGAAACAATTTACCGCGGATTGCTGTCCGTTAGACAGGCAGCAGAGCTCATGGCAAAGGTCGCTCGCATTGTGCACTTCGCACATGAACACGGCATTTTGCACAGGGACGTCAAGCCGGGAAACATTCTCTTGGACTCAAACGGTGAACCACATCTGACGGATTTTGGTTTGGCCCGGTTAGTCGAACACGGAAGTACAGTCACAGGCTCACAGGAAGTAATGGGCACCCCCAGTTACATGGCGCCTGAGCAAGCGGTGGGTAACAACGCTGGCCTTAGCGCGGCGACAGATGTCTATGGACTGGGCGCCGTTCTTTACGAATTGCTCACTGGTCATCCGCCTTTTGTGGGAGAAACAACGTACGACACGATCCACCAACTGCTCGACTTAGAGCCGCGGCAGCCGCGTCTATGGAATCGAAAAGTCGATCGCGATCTTTCCGCCGTTTGCCTGAAATGCCTGGAGAAAAATCCGCGATATCGTTACTCATCGGCTCTGGCCCTGGCAGAAGACCTTGAACGCTGGCTAAGACAGCAGCCAGTCCACGCGAAACACAGAGGATTTTTCACGTACGCCCGAAAATGGGTGCAACGGAACCGAACAATAGCCGCCCTGATCCTTGTATCGGTCGTCCTGGCTGCCAGTTTAAGCCTGATGATTTGGGAACATGAATCAGTCCGCCGGATACCCGCAGGAATTGCAGTGCTTCCGTTTGAAAATTTGAGCGACAAAAAGGAAGACGCGTTCTACGCCGACGGCGTTCAAGACGACGTTTTAACGAAGCTGGCAAAAATCGCGGATCTGAAAGTAATCAGCCGTACCAGCGTCATGGGATATCGCGGCAAACGGGACGTCCGTCAGATCGGGCGCGCGCTTGGCGTTTCGCATGTGGTGGAAGGAACCGCCCGCCGCTCTGGTAACAAGGTACACGTCAACGTGCAGCTTGTGGACACTCGCACCGATACGGGAGTGTGGGCGGACGGATATGATCGGGACCTCAAAGATGCATTCGCCATCCCGACCCAGATCGCGCAAAGAGTCGCCGAGCGACTACGTGTCAAAGTTTCAACTGCCGAGAAAGTGGCAATCGAGCATAAACCGACCGACGATCTCGCTGCCTTTGATCTCTATACCCAGGCAAAAAACCTGCTTCTGACGAGCTTTAGCAGCGCCGCAAGGGCAAACTTGCTCGACGCCGCTGATCTACTGAACCAGGCGGTTGCGCGTGACCCGTCGTTTTTCGAAGCGTATTGCGATCTGGTTCACACTCACGGCCTCCTTTACTTTTTTGGTCTCGATCATACGCCGGAGAGGCTGGCCCTGGCGGAGGCAGCGGCGCAGGCGGCATTTCGGCTTCGGCCAGACGCCGGTGAAGCACATCTTGCGCGAGCTGAAAATCTTTATCACGGCGATCTCAATTACGACGGTGCTCTCGCGGAATTAGACATCGCGCTCCAGAGTCTGCCTAATGATTCGCGCATATTTTCAGTGAAGGGTTACATCCAGCGACGTCAGGGTCGCTGGGAAGATTCAACACGAAACCTGGAGCGCGCGATTGATCTCGACCCGCGAAACTTTTTCTTGTTGCAGCAGATCGCGCTTAGTTACGGCGTTCAGCGGCGCTATCCAGAAGAGATCGCTGTGCTCAATCGAGCCCTGGCGATTGAGCCGGGCGACGTGGATACGAAGGTAGCGCTCGCGGCTGTCCAATTTCATTGGAAAGCCGATCCCCGGCTCCTTCATCAAACGATCGATTCCGTTCGAGCCACAAATCCCAGCGCCTTGCCGAGCGTCGCTAATGACTGGTTGAGCTGCGCATTGGCAGAAGACGATTTGGTCGCTGCACGAAATGCATTAGATGCCTTCGGCGAAACACCCCTGACTGATTACGCCGTTCACCTGAATCGCCGATTCATGGAAGGCGTCATAGCTCGAATGAGTAATGACGTTGAGAAAGCCTGGACTGCATTCGTTGCGGCGCGGGCGGAGCAGGAGAAAATTGTTGAAGCTCAGCCAAACTACGGCCCGGCACTGTGTGTGTTGGGTTTGATTGACGCAGGTCTTGGACGAAAAGACGACGCATTGCGCGAAGGCCGCCGCGCAGTCGAGCTTCTTCCCGTGGAAAAAGACGCGATCAACGGTCCTCTCATGATTGAGTATCTGGCGATGATCGCTGCATGGGTCGGCGACAAAGATCTCGCCTGTGAGCAGTTGACCAACGCCATTCGCCCCGCCAGTCCCATCAGTTATGGCCAATTAAAGCTTCTGCCGTTCTGGGATCCGTTGCGCGGCGACCGGCGCTTCGAGAAAATCGTCTCCTCGCTCGCACCGAAATGATCGCTACAGTTTATCAACAGCTTCAGTTTCGGTTTTCGCGGCATTCATTTCGTTGATCTTTCGATGGAGCGTACGGCGGCTGATACCGAGCTTTTTGGCTGCGGCGGTCACGTTGCCTTTTGTTGCCGCAAGCGCCTGGGCAATCAATTTTCTTTCCGTCTCGTGTAAATCAAGCGGCCTCGTCTTTTTCGCGAAAGCTTCATCTGAAATTCGCCCTGGCAATTTTGTGCTTGCTGCCCGTCGCACGGCGATCGGCAAATCGCGCAATGTAATCTTTGGGCCACTCGCCATCACGACTCCCTGTTCGATGGCAGTGCGCAACTCGCGAACGTTGCCAGGCCAATCGTAAGCGAGGAGTGCATCCATCGCATCGGGCGCCAAATCGACAAGAGGCTTGTCGTTGGTCTTGCAGAAGTGACGCAAGAATCCGCGCACCAAAATCGGGATATCTTCCTTTCGTTCGCGCAGCGGCGGCATCGTGACGCGTACCACATTCAGGCGAAAATAAAGGTCATCGCGGAATTTTCCTTCGCGCACGAACTGTTCGAGATTCTTGTTCGTAGCAGCAATGATCCGCACGTCTGCATGGAACGTTTGATTTCCACCGACCCGCTCAAATGCGCGGTCCTCGCTCATAACGCGGAGCAACTTAACTTGTGTGCTTGGATCGATCTCGGCAACTTCATCGAGGAAAATCGTGCCGCCGTTTGCCTGTTCGAATCGTCCGATGCGCCGTTCATATGCTCCCGTAAATGCGCCTTTCTCGTGACCGAACAACTCGCTCTCCAAAAGTTGTGGAGAAAGCGCCGCGCAATGCACCGCCACAAATTTTGCCTTGTTGCGGCGGCTCAAATTATGAATGGCATGAGCAGCCAATTCCTTGCCTGTCCCGCTTTCGCCCTCGAGGAGCACATTCGCTGATGAAGGCGCGACCTGCCGAATTATGTCCAGCACTTCATGCAACGCTGCAGAATCTCCCCAGATGTTTTCAAGGCCATAACGTTCATCCACTTGTTCCCGGAGCGCGCGATTTTCCTGCTCGAGTTTGCGGCTTCGCACAGCGCGCGCGATCAGCAGTTCCACTTTGTCGAGATTGAGGGGCTTCGTCACAAAATCGTAGGCACCGCGCTTCATCGCTTCCACCGCTACATCGACCGACCCATAAGCCGTCATCATGATGCAAATCGGCGGTCGCGGCATTTTCAACGCGCGATCGATCAAATCCATTCCATCTTCGCTCCCGAGACGCAGGTCAGTGAGGAGGACGTCGATCTGCTCGCGCTCGAGCACGTTAATCGCGCCTTCGATATCGGGAGCGACATACACATCGTAGTCGTTCTCAAGCAAACTGCGCAGTCCATCGCGGGTGTGCTTCTCGTCATCAACGATAAGAACTGTTGGTTGTATGTTCATCGGCGATGCTGGATACTAGATGCCGGATGCTGGATTTTCTCCAGCATCAAGTGTGGATTGCAATGACACTCCAACGTGCAGTCAACACCACGGCCAAAGAAATATAGCTATGCAGCGGAAATGATGTATCCTCGCCGCCGATGCACCAGCGAATTTTCCACGGGCTGATGTCCATTCTTCTCGCTGGTGGCCCAACCGTTTTCGCTGCGGAAGAGTCCATCAGCGCGGACGATTACTGGAAACCGTCCGCTCAAGAAAAAAACGTTACGATCTACAGCCGTCCACGTCCTGGTTCGCCGCTCAAGGAATTCAAAGCTGTCGGCTCGATTGACGCGCCCACCAGCGCTGTCGGCGCGGTGATCGACGACTTCCAGAACTATCCAAAGTTCATGCCGTACATGACCGAGTGTCGACTAATCAAACGGGACGGCGACTCAATCGTTGGATATCAGAGACTTTCGCCAAAAGTTTGTGCGGACCGCGATTATACATTGCGCGTGTGGAAAAAATCATGGCCCGCCGCTGATGGTCAGGTTTTCGCGAGTCATTGGTCTCCCGCGAATGAACTCGGACCGCCAGAAAACAAGGGCGTCGTGCGCGTCAAAATTTGCGAGGGTAAATGGCTCCTTGAGCCTGATGGACCAGGCAAGACTCGCGCTACGTATTTCATTTACACCGATTCCGGTGGTTTTATTCCCTCTTTCATTGCAAACCGCATAAGCCTAACGGGAATCACGAAGCTTTTCGCTGCGCTTCGTGACCAGGTTAGGGACCCAAAATACGCCGCTTCGAAGCCGACCAGTGCGCGACCATCGACAAGATTCGGAGACGCGACGACGAACAGAAAAAATAATCAGGCACAAATCACGGCTGATGGGAGAAACAAGAAACCTGAATGAAGGATGGCTTTGCCACGTTACATCGTTGAAGCGTCAAAATTTCTAAATCGAGTCCCGTTGTGACGCTGTAACGTTTTACGAACCACGCGAGCTTGCCCGTCATTTGCTTTTTCTCATTTCCGTTAATCTTCAGGCGATGAAAACCAATCGCTTCCTCTTTGTAGTTGGCACCCTTAATGCGCTGGTATTGCTCGGGCTCTCGGCCGCCAATCCTGAACCTGAAACTCCCAAGAAACCGGTTTCAACCGAGTACCAGGGAGTGACAGTGGAGGATCCGTATCAATGGCTCGAAAACGACGATGAGCCGCAGGTGAAAGCATGGTCAGACGCACAGAACCAGCGCGCCCGGGAATATCTCGATCAGTTACCAGAGCGGGCAGCGATCGAAAAACAACTGACGGAGTGGTACGCAAAAACTTCGCCCGGCTATTCCTCGCTTGTCTCGCGGCCCGGGCTGTTGTTTGTGCTGAAATTCCAGCCGCCAAAACAACAGCCATTACTGATCACGCTCACGTCGGCTGACGACCTCAAATCGGAAAAGGTCGTGCTCGATCCAAACGTGCTGGACGCCAAAGGCACGACCGCGATCGACTGGTTTGTTCCGTCGTTGGACGGCAAATATGTTGCGGTGTCGCTTTCCAAAGGCGGAAGTGAAGACGGCACGCTTCACTTTTATGAGACCGCCACAGGCAAATCGCTGCCGGACACGGTTGCCCGCGTCCAATATCCGACGGCAGGCGGCAGCGCGGCGTGGAACGCTGACAGCACAGGAATCTATTACACACGATTTCCCAGACCAGGTGAGCGGCCCGAAGCTGACCTGAACTTTTATGAGCAGATTTTTTTCCATAGGCTCGGTACGCCCGATGACAAAGATATCTACTCGATCGGAAAAGACTTCCCGCGAATCGCAGAGATCGTCTTAGAAGCTTCGCACGACGGTCGATACATTCTCGCTTCCGTTGCGAATGGGGATGGCGGCGATTTTGCGCATTATCTGCTCGGACCGGACAAATCCGCGTCAGGCGGATGGAAGCAGATCACACAATTTAGCGATCAGATCAAAGCCGCCCGCCTCGGACGCGATAACGCGCTGTATCTTCTTTCACGCAACGCCGCGCCGCGTGGAAAAGTTCTCCGTCTGCCGCTGGATACGCCAGAACTAAGCAAGGCTGTTGAGATAGTTCCGACTGGCGAGCCTGTAATCCAACGAATCGTGCCGACCGCTGATACGCTCTATGTCGGCGATTTGCTTGGCGGTCCATCCCAAATCCGGCGCTTCGACCTAGACGGTAAAAACGAAGCAACCGTTCCAATTCCAAGAATATCCGCTGTTCTGGAAATGGTCGCCCTCGATGACAATTCTCTCTTGTTTTGCGTCGAGAGTTATACCGAACCGGAGGCATGGTTTCATTTTGCGAAGGAGAAAACCGAGCCTGTGAAAACGGCGCTGCGCAGCACGTCGCCGGTCTCATTCGCCGACATCGAAGTAACGCGCGAATTCGCTACGTCCAAAGATGGAACAAGAATTCCGCTCAATATCATTTCCAAAAAAGGAATGAAACGGGACGGCCAGAACCCGACGCTGCTTTACGGATACGGCGGCTACGGACTAAGTATGTCACCAAATTTCGATTTCACGCGCCGACTTTGGTTCGATCGTGGCGGCGTGTACGTGGTGGCGAATATTCGAGGCGGTGGCGAGTTTGGTGAAGACTGGCATAAGGCAGGTAACCTCACTAAAAAGCAAAACGTGTTCGACGATTTCGCAGCTGCCGCAGAATATCTGATCAAAGAAAAGTTCACGCGCCCGGCAAGGTTGGCGTTCCGGGGTGGAAGCAATGGTGGACTTCTGATGGGCGCAATGATCACTCAGCATCCTGATTTGATGCGCGCGGTTGTGTCTCAGGTCGGGATCTACGATATGCTGCGCGTGGAGCTCGCACCAAATGGCGCCTTCAACGTGACCGAATTCGGCACCGTAAAAAATCCGGAGCAATTCAAGGCGCTTTATGCGTATTCGCCATATCACCACATTGTCGATGGAACGAAATATCCTTCCATTCTGATGATGACAGGCGCCAACGATGGGCGGGTTGCGCCGTATCATTCGCGCAAAATGGTCGCGCGACTGGATGAAGCGAACAAATCCGGGAACGCGATTCTATTGAGGACGAGTTCCAGTGCGGGTCACGGCATAGGCACCGCCTTGAATGAGCGTATCAAACAATTGGCCGACATTTACTCATTCCTCTTTGCGCAATTGGGAATGACGCGCAAGACCGTGTGATTCGCTAAAAAGGTTACAACAGTTACACAGCGGCGTTCGTCGACTGTAACGATGTAATTTTGTAACCTCTCCCCTTGCGAAGAAAACAACTGATTTATCTGGCAGCGATAGCCGCTGTATTTCTAATCGCAGCCGGCGTCGGCGTGGCGATCTTTTACAGTCCGTTAGTCACTCACTACATCGAGAGCGATGCATTCCGACATGCCATGGAAGAGGCGACGGCGAAAGGCTTGCATTTCTCTGAGAGTCGCTACTCCCCAATTCGCCGGACAATTCACGGCAGAAACCGAGACTTTCGCAGCCCGGAACGGACAGAAAGCCATGAAATCACTCGATGCTCGCGGCATCAACGCAACATTCGACCCGTTCGGCGTGTTTTTGCGACAATGGCGATTTACCGACATACAGGTCAAATCAGGAGACGTCGAAATTCAGATTTACCAGGCAAATCCTGAAGCAGTGGCACCCAAACCGTGGTTTGCGATTTTTTTGCCTAACAGGGTCTATTTGGAGAGGATAGAATCCGAACAGGTCAATGTAACCTGGCAATTTCGCGGCGAGCGTGCTGGATTTTTCGGCACACAACTGGTCATTACACCTCACGGACCCGATTTTGAATACCTTGCCACGAAGGGCAAGTTGAAGATGGCTCTGTTTCCTGATCTAGATCTGCGCCGCCTGCATCTTCTCATCACCAAAACGCTGTTCACACTCTATGATATCGACCTGACATCCGATTCGGGCACTGACGAAAGCATCCACGCGCGAGGGTACGCCGGCATCGGAAAGGATAGAAGCGTCGATCTAAACGCGAGTTTCAGTCACGTTCCGATTCGCCCCTGGCTGTCCCCTGAATGGAAAGAGCATTTGACCGGCATTGCTTCTGGCGATGTGAGGTGGGTCGGAAAAGATCCAACGCTGGAAAGCTCTTCCGGCAATGGTTCATTACTCGTCAGTAATGTGCGAATTGAGAACCTTTTCGGTCTAAAAAAACTCGCGGAACTTGCGCAAAGGAAATCGTTTGAACATCTGGAGCTAAACGATTGTTCGTTGAGCTTTGACTGGCGGTATCCAAAGATTGACGTCCACAACATTGCGATCGAAGAGAGAGGAAAATTCAGGATCGAGGGAGAGATGTCGATCGACCAGCGTCGCTTGCGCGGCTCTATCAAACTTGGCCTTACCCGGGAATATCTCGATTGGCTGCCGAATCCCGAGGAGGTGTTTAGTCATAAACAGGGGGCTATCTTTGGACTAACGTGCATCTGTTCGGAACGATCGATGACCCCCAACAAGACTTGAGCCCGCGTATTATCGAACTCTTCAAAGAATCACCGGGCGCGTACCTGCAACTGATGTTTCGGCAATTCGAAGGCTGGCTCAGGCGAACATTTGGCGGGGATTAACGGCGCGTTGTGTCTGGAGTGGCGACGGTGGTGAGTCCTTTGGCATCCCGAGACGAAGGGCTCGCAGATCTCCGCCCTCCGCTGACGGCTGTTTCTGATCTCTGACCTTCTCCGGCTTCCAACATTCGGACGCGTTTCTCGATGTACGGCAATCGAATCGTAAGCGTGAGACCTTTGCTCTGGCCGCTTTCGATGGAGAGTTCCCCACCGTGCTCGCGAACAATGCGACGGACGATTAACAATCCAAGCCCAGTGCCGGAAGGTTTGGTTGTGAAGTAAGGTTCAAATACGCGGCTCAAATTTTCCGCCGACATTCCGCTGCCGCTATCGGCGAAACTGATTATCACGTAGGTGTCGTCCAGGTCCGTGCGGATACACAACGTACCATGGCGCCTCATGGCTTCGAGACTGTTTTTGATCACGTTATAAAACGCCTGCTTCATCTGCTCACGATCCACTTGAAGCAAAGGCAGGTCCGCCCGCAGCTCCTGTTCGACAACAATGTCGCGGTCTTGAATCTCGGGAGCGAAAAAGCGTACCGCTTCCTCAACGATCGTGTTCACATTCTCTTGATGAAGCCGCGGCTGGGACGGTCGGATGGCACGGAGGAATTGGGTGACAATCGAATCGAGCCGGCGAACTTCGGATCGGGCGACATCAATTGGTTGCTGAAGCTCAGCCTTCGCATCGTGATTCAGTTCCTGCGCCTTGCGCTCCATCAATTGTAACTGGATGTGCAGTGAGTTGAGCGGATTGCCAATTTCGTGCGCCACGCCGGCCGCGAGCAAAGTAAGCGCATTCAGACGCTCGGACTCAATGGTCTGCTGGGCCGTGCGTCGGCTCTCGGTGATGTCGCGCAGGATCATGACATGTCCGACTTGCTGCCCTGTAGCCGGGATCACCGATCCCGGCCGGGCGGAATCACCGATGACGCCTGCAGAATCCCGTGATTCAATTATCAACGGGACGATGTAGAAATTGATGAAGCGATTCTCTGGATAAAAAATCTCCATGTCACGACTGAGCGGCCCGCCGCTTTGCGTGAGTGATCGCCAATCGAGGCCGCGAACACGTTCGTCGAGGCGTTTCCCAATAGCATCTGCCGCCTCCAGTCCAAATAATTTGCAAGCGGCATCGTTCAGATAAGTGACCCGGCTGTTTGAATCGGTTACGATGATCCCTTCGTGAATCGCGTTGAAAACGGTTTCCAGGAAACCTTTTTCCTGGGCAAGGCGCAGGAAGTAGTTTTGGACGTCTTCCGGCCCGATGCGTCCGAGCCGCTCGATTAATTTTTCAAGAAAACCGGCTTTCATGACTTCGTCGCCGTTGAATCACCCGCACTCTTTCACAAATCAAAAACGGCGTCCGTCAAAAAATCTTCAATCGTTACAATGGACAAGGGCTTTCCGCTTTAACGATTCAATGCTTCGACATCCTCTGGTGCCAACTCGCGCGTGGGCGCCACTTCCACAGTTAGCATTTCCACGCGCAGGTAATTCAGTACGACCGGAGCAAGAATCAAGCCGGGAATTCCCATAAGCCTCTCACCAACGATCAGCGCAATCAGGGTCAGCCAAACCGGGTTTCGAATCCGATCACCAATGATTTTGCTGTTTAGAAAATATTCCAGCTTGTGAATCACAATCAGAAACACCAGCGCGAAAATTGCCAGCTTCAAGGAGACCGTCAACGCGACGAACACAATGATGGTGTTGCTCACCAGATTACCGACAATTGGCACAAGACCGCACAGAAAAGTAACTGCAATGAGCAATGGCGCGTGCGGCATTACAACCGCAACGAGGAAGATCGCCGTCAATCCCGTGTTAATTAACGAAATCGTGATCTGCGCGCCCATGACCGTGGCAAAACTGCGATAGAAATCACGAAATCGCATCGAGACTTCGTCACAGCAAATCGAATAGAGGTTGTTCTTTACCCGGTGGGTGCCACGGTAAGGGTCGAGGCCAGTTTTAATAAAGAGGCTTCCGGCGGCGACGATTCCGAGCACACAGAAGACCAGCACCGCCGTCGCGCTCTTAGCGAAATTTGCGACATTTCGTAGATAGTGCGCCTCCTGACTCAGCGCGTTGACCACGGCCACTCTTAGGCTTTCGAAATCAGAAAATGGCAACTCGATCTGGCGCTTCTGCGCCCAGGCGCTGGCTGACGGAATCGAGGTGTCGGCCACATCTGGTAACGCCAGAACGGCTGCACGAGTAAGAAAGACTGCTGCCGCGGCAATCCCGGCCACAACGACGCCAAACAGCATCAAAGCCAGCCATTTTCTTTTGGTAAGAAAGTAAAGCTGGCGCAATGCAAAATAGGAGAACAGAACGACGAGCAGCGGTGCACCAAGATGAAGAATACCGGCAAGAGCGATTGTGGCAGCTAAGACAACGTACGAAAGCCGCGTGGGGGTGATCATAGGTGGCTTGGTTCGTCAAATGTAGCGCAACCCTCCGGTTCGCCATAGGACGAATACGCCGTGCCGGACTTGCACGGGAAATCGCAAGACCTAACCGCATCATCGGCCAGGCGGCGTCACCGACCCCGGCTACAGCTGCGCGGCCTGTCCGGTTTCTTTTTCGGCGCGTTCTTTCAGCGCGGCCTTTCGCGAAAGTTTTACCCTTCCCTTGTCGTCAACGCCAATGCACTTCACCCAAATGATGTCTCCAACCTTGGCAACGTCTTCGGTCCGTTTCACGCGAAAATCCGCGAGCTCGGAAATGTGCACGAGTCCATCCTTACCCGGGAAAACTTCAACAAAAGCGCCAAATTCCTTCGTCGAGACTACGCGCCCCTGATATGTCTGGCCGATCTCGATTTCGCGCGTCATGCCACCAATGATTTCCTTCGCACGCGCCATGCTTTCGCCGCTGGTGGCGTAGATGTGCACCGAGCCGTCATCTTCGATATTAATTTCAGCGCCTGTCTCGGCGACGATGCCTTTGATCGTCTTGCCACCGGGACCAATGAGCGCCCCAATTTTCTCCGGGTTAATCTTGATCGTCTCGATCCGAGGCGCGTACTTCGACAGCTCTGCGCGCGGCTTCTCGAGTGCGCCGCTCATAATGCCGAGGATTTTCGTCCGCGCCTCTTTCGCCCGTTCGATCGCTTCTGCCATGATCTTATGGCTGAGCCCACGCAGCTTAAGATCGAGCTGAAAACCTGTGACGCCCACATCCGTTCCGCAAAGCTTGAAATCCATATCGCCAAAGTGATCTTCGGAGCCGATGATGTCCGTGAGCAATTCATAGCGTTTTCCATCTGCACCGGCCTGGCCGTCGCCACCTTCAGTCACAAGCCCGATCGAGATTCCAGCGACTGGCGATTTCACCGGCACGCCCGCATCCATGAGCGCAAGTGTTCCTGCACACACACTTGCCATGGAAGTCGATCCGTTTGATTCCATAATCTCGCTGGAGATGCGGATAGCATAACGAAAATCATTTTCGCTCGGCACGACCGGTTCCAGCGAACGCTCCGCCAAAGCCCCATGGCCGATCTCACGTCGCCCCGGCCCGCCCGTTCGTCCGGTTTCGCCTACGCTAAACGGTGGGAAATTGTAGTGCAGAATGAACCGCTTCGATTGTTCGCCTCCGCCGTAAGCATCAATCATCTGCGCTTCCTCGATGGGTGCCAGCGTAGCCAGCGCGATCGCCTGAGTCTCTCCACGCTGGAAAATAGCCGAACCGTGCGCCCGCGGCAGAACGTTTACTTCGCAACTGATCGGTCGTAAATCTTGATAGCCGCGACCATCCACGCGTTTTTGTTTTTCCAGTATGCTGACGCGAAACGCCTTTTTTTGGACGTAGTCAAACGCTTGCGAGATCGCAAAGGGATCGGCCTCTGGATTTTTTTCCAGGATCGCGGTCTTCACTTCCTCGCGCAACGCATCGACTGCTTTGGTGCGCGCTGTCTTGCCTTCGGTGTAAAGCGCTCCTTCGATCCGATCGCTCGCAATGCGGTAAGCAATATCGAGTAACTCCTGGTTCACTTGGAGCAGGTGCGGTTCCCGTTTTTGCTTGCCCGCCATCGCAGCCAGTTCCTTTTGAATCCGAATCATCTCGCGCGCATGTCCATGCGCGAACTCGAGCGCTTTGACGAACTCAGCTTCCGGCAATTCCCTGGCCGAGCCTTCGATCATGATCACATCATTTTCAGAGCCGACATAAACAAGGTCGAGATCGCTCTCGGCACGTTGCGCATGTGTCGGGTTCGGGACGAACTCGCTCTTGATACGGCCGACGCGCACAGCGCCGATCGGGCCGGCAAAGGGGATATCCGAAACACACAGCGCAGCGGATGCGCCGTTGATCGCAAGAATGTCAGGATCATTCTCGCCGTCGGCGCTGAGCAAAATCGAGATGATCTGCGTGTCGTAAAAGTATCCCTGCGGAAAAAGCGGCCGCAAAGGCCGATCGATCATGCGCGACGTCAGCGTTTCTTTCTCTGTGGGACGCCCCTCGCGCTTGAAGTAGCCGCCCGGGAATTTTCCAGCCGCTGCGGCCTTTTCGCGGTAATCAACCGTGAGTGGAAAGAAATCCTGACCTTCCTTGATCGTTGTAGCCGATACCGCACTGGTCAGTATCATGGTGTCGCCACAGGTGACAACGACTGCGCCGTCGGCGAGTCTGGCAATTTTACCGGTTTCAATTGAGATGGGAGTGGCCCCGATTTGGGCCGTGACCTTCTGTTGCATTTTACTTTTCCTGGATGTGCGGTTCCAGGCCGGTCACCCTGACTGTAGGTTTTAAACCCGCACGGGGATCACTCGCCGCCGCGAGCGCCACGATCCGAAACTAAAACCTAAAATCCAAGGTGATTACTGCACCTGGAACTGCTGGTTATCTATTGTTTTAATCTAGTTAGGGCTTGAGCAATTCAAACAACTGGACGCCAACTTATGCCGCGTTATTTGCGCAAGTTCAGCCCGTCGATCAGTTTTTTATAACGATCAGACTTTGTTCTGCTCAAATAATCGAGCAAACTCCGGCGGTGGGCGACCATTTTAAGCAAGCCGCGTCGCGAGGAGTGATCTTTCCGATTGGTCTTGAGGTGCTCAGTCAAATGCTCGATCCGGCGGGTAAGAAGTGCGACCTGCACATCCGCGCTGCCGGTGTCTTTTTCATGTAACTGAAAGTCCTTGAGATCCAATGTTTGGTTACTCTCTGCCATAACGAAGGCGCTAATCTAGACGAAGACCGCACTTTGGCAACCCACGCCCTTAAGGCTCGCGCGCCGGGATCTATCCCATTGGCTTACGCTGCATTCGTTTCGCGTCGGCCGTCGTACCAAAGACGCAGTCTTGCACGCGACCGCGCCATGCGGGGTCCGCCGAAGATCATAACAAAGAGTGTGCCGAGAATTTCTTTGGCTGGATACATGCGCAACTTCCGACCCGACGTGATAACGGGTTCCCGCAGCACCTTGAAACGACCCAGTTTTCTTAACGCCAGGCTAAAATAGACTTCTTCACCGGCAAAGTATTGTTCATCGAAACCCCCAGTTGCATCGAAGTTACGGCGTCTGGTGAAAAGAAACGCGCCCGCGCCGAGATTAAGGCCGAAATAAACAGTGCAAAATGCTCGCAATAAAATTCGGCTCCAAAGCGGGATGAACCCGTCCATCTCTCCGCGCGCGCTGCCGCCAGCGTAGCCCGCGTCGAGTGCGGCCATCGCTTCGGTAACGTGCATTCGGCTGATCCGCGTATCCGCATCAATAAAGAACAGAAATTCCCCGCGCGCGGCGCGCGCTCCAGCGTTCCGGGCCGCAGCGATTTGGCGCCGATTGATCGAGACGACTCGGGC